>OKSS01000203.1_pt1 | contig 17698 bp, 10 predicted proteins | sample 1633641 | NCBI WGS metagenome assembly OKSS01 (sample SAMEA3879549, study PRJEB24766) | human gut metagenome | biome: human-associated habitat; feature: feces | place: USA | collected 1985/1987
TTTGGTATTCCTGTCAATGATGTGGAATCCATTGAAACAAGAATGAATGTGGTGAATATTCCAAATTCACTGCCACAGGTTCATGGGATCATGAATCTGCACGGAGAAGTTATTGCAGTGTACAGTCTGGCAGAACAGTTTCATTATCCGGAACAGGAAATCAACAATATCATCGTTGCATCCATGAATGGTACAAAGATTGGGCTTGAGGTTGGAAACGTGGATGAGATTATTGATGTCCCGGATGAGAAGGTTATTTCCATGCCAGTCATTATGAAAGCAGTAGAAAATTGTTTTGATGAGGTTGCTTCCTATGCAAAAGAACTGATCGTTCTGATCGAGGTATCAAAGCTGATGCCGGAAGCAGAGCAGCAGGCAATACAGAAATTGGTAGAACAACAGTCATAAACAAAAAAGAGTAAAGCCTCTGTTATTATATATTGGAAAGATACAGTCTCGTGGGATGGAGTACCGATAGGTACTCCATTTTTGCGTAAATAGGAAATTTTGTTCCATTTCTAAAATAATTCTAAATTCTGTCCGATTTTCCTTGCATTTTGATGAGAGAGGAGTAAACTGATTTTTGCCGACCGACCGGTCGGTTTTGGCTTGCGGGAATGCAATAGCCAATCAGACATATAATTTTTCAGGAGGAACGAGAATGATCCCAAAGTATAGTGTAAAACGTCCGTACACAGTGTTAGTGGCTGTTGTACTGGTGATCGTTTTAGGAGTTGTTTCGCTGACGAGGATGACAACAGATCTGCTGCCGGCAATGAATCTGCCGTATGTGATCGTTGTCACAACAGATGTGGGGGCAAGTCCGGAGGAAGTGGAAAAGGATGTGACATCGCCAATCGAAGCGGCAATGGCAACGACTTCCAATATTAATAACGTAAGTTCCATGTCCTATGATAACTATTCTATGGTTATTTTGGAGTATGAGCAGAGCACGAACATGGATTCTGCTATGATTGAGATTCAGCAGCAGCTGGATCAGTTGACCGGACAGTTCCCGGATTCAGCGGGCTCACCGGTCATTATGCAGATCGATCCGGATATGATGCCGGTCATGATCGCATCTGCGGATGTGGATGGTATGGATCAGGCAGAGGTATCTAATTATGTGGACAATGAATTATTACCACTGCTTGAGAGTATCGAGGGTGTGGCATCTGTGACGGCAACAGGTGTGCTGGATACGGACCTTCAGGTAACCATGAATCAGGAAAAAATAGATGCTTTAAACGAACAGATTTTAAGCAAAATAGATGCCCGGTTTACAGATGCACAGGCAGAGTTAGATAAGGCATCTTCCCAGATCGACAGTGGGAAAAAGAAGCTTTCCGATAGTGAAAAAGAGATGGGAAGCCAGCTTGGAGCAGGTGAAAATGAGATCATTAATAATAAAATCCAACTGTTTAACACCGAAGCAGATCTGACCACACAATTATCAGATCTTCAGAAATCACAGTCGTCCATGGATGGTGCAATCAAGTCGTTACAGTCAGCTTATGATGGAGCAACACAGTTACAGAGCGCGATTGACGGTTTACAGAAAGCAAAAGACGGTGTCAGCCAGGCGAAGAGTGGGGCAAAGCAGTTATATCAGGCGCACGATGGTGTAATGGCAATTTTAACAGCAAAAAATCCAATGACAGGTGCAGACATGACAGTGGAGGAAGCGCTTGCAGTAGCGGTTCAATATGGTCAGATGACACAGGAACAGGCGAATCAGTTGAAAACAGTGATTTCAACTTTACAGGCAGATCCTAAAATGTTAGAAGCATATAAAAATGCGGCCAGCGAATCCGATTTCGTCGCCTACATGGAATCCACAGCCATTGCCCAGATCAATGCACAGGCAGGGACTTCCTATACAAGTGAGAGTGACATTGCCAGCCAGATCGTGACATTACAGTACAAACTGGATGATATCAATGTGATGCTGATGAGTCAGGCATCCTCTTTTGCAGATGCAGGTGTGACGCTGACTTCTTACAAAGACATTCCGGCTGCAATCTCAAAATTGAGTGAGAGCAAGACACAGATCGCGGCGGGAATTGCGACAATCGAGTCCGCCCAGACACAGGTGGCAGACGGTAAAACGTCTTTAGATGACGCATTAGTGACTTTAAATGAATCCCAGATATCCGGTATCATGGAGATGAGCAAGGGATATGCGGATCTTGCTGTTGCAGCAAATAAGATCGAAGAGGGACAGAGCCAGTTAGATGATGCAAAAGAACAGGCAAAAGATTCAGCGGATCTGAACACGATCCTTACAATGGATACCTTAAAAAATCTTCTGACAGCACAGAACTTCTCCATGCCGGCAGGCTATGTGCAGGACGCCAGCGGCGAGTCCTGGCTGCTGAAAGTCGGCGAAGAGTACAACAGTGTGAAGGATATCAGCGGTGCCCTGCTGCTGCATGTGGAGGGCTACGGCGACGTGCGCCTTTCCGATGTGGCAGACGTGGAGATCATCGACAACGCCGCCGACAGCTACACCCGCCTGAACGGCGAGCAGGCTTCGGTGCTGAAAATTTACAAGGACGACAGTTCCAGCGCAGGTGACGTATCTGCCAACTGTCTGGACGCTTTCAAGGAACTGGAAGCCCAGTACGAGGGTCTGCACGTTGTGGTGCTGTCCAATCAGGGCAACTACATCAGCATCCTGATCAAGAGCATCCTCACCAGTATGCTGGTGGGTGCCGCACTGGCCATCGTCGTGCTGGCCATCTTCCTGAAGGACGTCAAGCCCACGCTGGTGGTCGGCGTCAGTATCCCCCTGTCGGTGCTGTTTGCCGTGGTGCTGATGTACTTCACGGGTCTTGACCTGAACGTCATGACGCTGGCCGGCCTGTCGCTGGGCATCGGTATGCTGGTGGATAACTCTGTCGTTGTCATCGAGAACATCTACCGTCTGCGCGGCCGCGGCGTGCCCGCCGCCCGCGCTGCGGTGCAGGGTGCACGTCAGGTGGGTATGTCGGTCGTGGCCTCTACCCTTACCTCGGTGTGCGTGTTCCTGCCGGCAGTGTTCTCTGCCAGCCTCATCCGCAACCTGATGGGTCCCATGTCCCTGTGCATCGGCTACTGCCTGATGGCTTCTCTCATCGTGGCACTGACTGTGGTGCCCGCCGCCTCGGCTACCGTGCTGAAGAATGCCCAGCCCAAAAAGCTGGCATGGTTCGATAAGATCCAGAACGCCTATGGCCGCAGTCTGGAAAAGGCTTTGCAGAAGCGCTTTGTGCCGCTGGCAGCCGCCGTGCTGCTGCTGGTGTTCTGCTGCTGGCGGGTGGTCTCCATGGGCATCGTGCTGCTGCCCACCAGCACCAGCAACGAGGCCCTGATCACCCTTTCCACCACCGACACCCTCTCGAAGGAGGAGTCCTACGATGTAGCCGGTAAGGTGGTGCAGGCTGTGATGGCTGTGGACGGCGTGGAGGAGGTAGGCATTACCCCCGACAACACTGTGGCGGGCATGGATGTCTCCAACCTTGGCCTGCCCTCCACCATCACCGACCTGCTGAACGCCGCCAACGGCTACGGCAAGTATAAGATCAACGTCAAGCTCAACGAGGAGCTTTCCTCTTCCAAGATCGACGCCGCCTGCAAGGCCATGGAGGAAGCCGTTGCCGGCGTTGCGGATTGCACCGCCACCGTCCAGCAATATGGCATGACGGATGACCTGACCAGTCAGCTGTCCACCGGCCTGACCATCAAGATCTACGGCACTGACGCCGAGACCCTGACCGCCCTGTCCGAGAAGGTGGTAGACATCGTGAACAACACCGAGGGCTTCCAGAACGCCACCAACGGTCTGGGCGCGGGCGATTCCACCATCATCCTGCAGGTGGACCGCGACAAGGTGCGCGCCAACGGCCTGACCGTTGCGCAGGTGTACCAGCAGATCGCTGCAAAGCTGACCACCACCACCACGGCACAGACCCCTGTTACCGTGGACGGCACCACCATGGATGTGCAGATCAGCAACAATCTGGACCCGCTGACCAAGGAAAACATGATGGACATGACCTTTGAGACCACCGTCATGTCCGCCGACGGCACCACCGCCACCGGAACCTGCAAGCTGTCGGATATCGCCAGCTGGACCACCGGCACCGCACCGGACTCCATCACCAGCGAGAACCGGAACCAGTTCGTCACCGTCACTGCCGAGACTGCCCCGGGCTACAACACCACGGTGCAGGCCCGTGCCGTGAAAAAGGCGCTGGATGCCTTTGCCCTCACTGATGAGATGCCGGAGGGCTGCTCCTTCTCCATGGGCGGCGAGAGCGACAGCGTCAACTATATGACCGACGAGATGATCCAGTGGATGGCACTGGCCCTGCCCTTTGTCTACCTTGTCATGGTGGCACAGTTCCAGAGCCTGCTGTCCCCCTTCATCGTGCTGTTCACCGTGCCGCTGGCCTTTACCGGCGGTCTGCTGGGTCTGCTGCTCACCGGCCAGCAGCTGACCATGATCTCCATGATGGGCTTCATCGTGCTGATGGGTACGGTCGTCAACAACGGCATCGTGTTCGTGGACTACGCCAACCAGCTGCGCATGGGCGGCATGGAGCGCCGCGCCGCACTGGTGGCTACCGGCAAGACCCGTATGCGCCCCATCCTGATGACCACCCTGACCACTGTGCTGGCCATGCTGCAAATGGTGTTCAGCAACGATATGGCAAGCCAGCTGATGAGCGGCATGGCCATCGTTATCATCTGCGGCCTGAGCTACGCCACCCTGATGACCCTGTATATCGTGCCGATCCTGTACGATATCCTGTTCAAGAAGCCGCCGCTCAACGTGGACATCGGCAGCGACAAGGACTTGGACGACATCCCGGACGATGCCGCCGAGTTCATTGCCGCCCAGTCCTCTGCGGCACAGCCTCAGCCGGAGGCATAAGGCTTACAGCCCGTATCACCAAAGCGCCCCGCATTTCCACCGGAAGTGCGGGGCGCTTTTTGCTATTGTAGGCACTTTCGATGATTCCAACAAAAAATCGCCGCAAAAATTGGATGGTAATTCTAAAAGGATTCCAACACAAAACTGTAAAACTGTGATATAATCATAAATACAGACAAGATGCAAAAGGGGGCAGTCTGCCCCTTTTGCATTTCCGAAAAAAGCTTTAGGAGGCGAGGCCCAATGGCACAGATCCGTTCCAAGCCCTTCGGTGTGACCAAAGAGGGCGCTAATGTTACCGAGTATATCCTCTCGAACCCCGGCGGTATGTCCGTCAGTGTGCTGGATTACGGCTGCGTGATCAAAAATATCATCGTCCCGGCCAAGAATGGCCCGGTGGATGTGGTGCTGGGTCACGACACCATGGCAGATTACGAGAACGACTTTACCTCGTCCGGCAGCACCTGCTGCGGTGCCTTTGTGGGGCGCTACGCCAACCGTATCGAGAATGCTGTCTTTACCTTGGGCGGCAAGACCTATCAGCTGGAAAAAAACAACGGCGAAAACCACCTGCACGGCTGTTTTTCCCGGAAAATCTATGAGGTGAAGTACTTTGGCGATACCCTGCTGATGGAGGCCGTAAGCCCTGACGGCGAGGATGGTTTTCCCGGCACCCTGAAGATCGCGGTGCGCTATACCCTCACCGACGACAATACCTTCCGCATGGACTACCGTGTGTCCTCGGACGCCGACACGATCGTAAACCTGACCAACCACAGCTACTTCAATCTGGACGGCGGCGGCGACGTGCTGAACCAGAAGCTGCGCATCTACGCTTCCCGCTATCTGGAAGGCAACAACGCCACCTGCCCCACCGGCAACATCCTGCCCGTGGCAAACACCCCCATGGACTTTACTGCCGGTAAGACCATCGGCAAGGAAATCGACACCGGCTTCCCCCAGACCACCATGGTGGGCGGCGGCTACGACCACTGCTATGTCATCGACCGCGCACGCGGCTCCAGCCAGAGCATCTGCGCATGGGCGACCAGCGATAAGACCGGCATCAGCATGAAGCTGTACACCACCCAGCCGGGCATCCAGCTGTACACCGGCAACTTTTTGCAGGACTGCCCCGCCCCGGGCAAGGGCGGCGAGCCGCTGCGGAAGTACGGCGGCTTTGCCTTGGAGACCCAGCACTATCCGTGCAGCCCTTCTCACCCGGAGTTCCCCTCCACGGTGCTGCGGGCAGGCAAGGTGTTCCGCGCTACCACCACCCTGCGGTTCTTCACCGGCAAGCAGTGCGGAAAGCTTTAAAAATGATACACCATGCAAAAACGTCTGCTTCGGCAGACGTTTTTTGCGTGGTGGGAGGCTGCGCCTTGCGCCCTCTCAGTCAAAGCCTGTCGGCTTTGCCAGATTCCCCCTTTTGTCACCGCAGGTGACAAAAGGGGGAATCTGGCGCGGGAGCGCCTGAGAGGGCGTGCTTCCCCGGGGAAGGTGGCATCGCGCAGCGATGACGAAAGGGGTGTCCTCCGTCTCCATTTCTATGTTTTGCACAAACAGCGCATTCTCTCCATGTGAAAAGTGCGAAAAATCTCTGTCAATCAAAAGTGTAATGCGCGAAGATGCAACAAAAATATATCTGAATAAAGAAAGCGCCCCTTGCAGTCGGCGGCAAAAAGCGGTATGCTTTAAGCAGACCGGGCAGCGCCCGGCGCAAAGAGAAAAAGCAAGAAATACTATGTGAGAGAGGTACTCGGCTATGGCAATTTTGGTTTCCGGCGGTGCCGGCTACATCGGCAGCCACACCTGCATCGAACTGTTGAACGCTGGCTACGATATCGTGGTGGCAGATAACTATTATAATGCTTCTCCTGTGGTTCTGGACCGGGTCAAGCAGATCACCGGCAAGGATTTCCGCTTCTACAAGGCAGACATGACCCGCCGCGAGGATGTGGAGAAGATCTTCTCCGAGTGCCCGGACATCACCGCCGTCATCCAGTTTGCAGCCTACAAGGCTGTGGGCGAGAGCGTGTCCAAGCCCATCGAGTACTACTACAATAACCTCAACTGCACGCTGGTCATTCTGGACGTGATGCGCCATCATGATTGCCACAACTTCGTGTTCAGCTCCTCCGCTACCGTCTACGGCGACCCCGCCAGTGTGCCCATCACTGAGGACTTCCCCGTGGGTGCTACCACCAACCCCTACGGCACCACCAAGGCCTTCACCGAGCGCATCCTGCAGGACGTCTGCAAGGCTGACCCCAGCCTGAATGTGGCGCTGCTGCGCTACTTCAACCCCATCGGCGCCCACAAGAGCGGCCTGATCGGCGAGGACCCCAACGGCATCCCCAACAACCTGATGCCCTACATTGCCAAGGTGGCTGTGGGCAAGCTGGAAAAGGTGCACGTCTTTGGCAACGACTACCCCACCCCGGACGGCACCGGTGTGCGTGACTACATCCACGTTGTGGATCTGGCCCGGGGCCATGTGTGCGCCATCCGCAAGCTGGAGACCGGCTGTGGTCTCTTCATCTGCAATCTGGGCACCGGCAAGGGTTACAGCGTGCTGGATGTCATCCACGCCTTCTCCAAGGCCTGCGGCAAGGAGATCCCCTACGTCATCGACCCGCGCCGCCCCGGCGATATCGCCGAGTGCTACGCCGACCCCACCAAGGCCAAGAACGAGCTGGGCTGGGTGGCTGAGTACGGCATCGAGGAAATGTGCGCCGACAGCTGGAACTGGCAGAAGAATAACCCCGATGGCTACCACACCGTGAAGTAACAATGATTTGAACCGGAGCACCGCATATTCTCGCCTGAGAGTGTGCGGTGCTTTTTTTGTGTCTATATTCTCTCTTGACATCCGCTGTCAGTTAGCCTATACTACATTTGTTAACACAGACTAACACACAAGAACAGTACATATAAAAGAAGGCAACAGATATGACGTTAAAAGAGTTACAGATCGGCAAAAGCGCCATAGTGGAGGCCGTGGGCGGTGCAGGCGCACTGCGGCAGCATTTTCTGGATATGGGTCTGATCCCCGGGGCAGAGGTCACGCTGGTAAAGCTGGCACCCATGGGAGACCCCATGGAGCTGCGCATCCACGGCTATGAGCTGACCCTGCGTCTGGACGACGCGGCACAGATCACCGTGACCCCCACCGAAAAGACCCCGGCGGTGCACGCCCCGGTGGCGGAGAAGATGGTGGAGCACCCGGGTCTTGGCGAGGGCGGCAAGTACCACACCAAGGAGGGGGAGCATCCCCTGCCGGAGGATAAGACCCTGACCTTTGCGCTGGCGGGCAACCAGAACTGCGGCAAGACTACCCTGTTCAACCAGCTCACCGGCTCCAACCAGCACGTTGGCAACTTTCCGGGTGTGACGGTGGACCGCAAGAGCGGTGCCATCAAGGGGCACCCGGAGACTGAGGTCACCGACCTGCCGGGCATCTACTCCATGTCCCCCTATTCCAGCGAGGAGATCGTCACCCGGCAGTTCATCATCGGCGAAAAGCCCACCGGCATCATCAACATCGTGGACGCCACCAACATCGAGCGCAACCTCTACCTGACCATGCAGCTGATGGAGCTGGATATCCCCATGGTGCTGGCGCTGAACATGATGGACGAAATGCGCGGCAACGGCGGCACGGTGCGCATCAACAAGATGGAAGCCATGCTGGGCATCCCGGTCATCCCCATCTCCGCCGCCAAGAACGAGGGCGTGGACGAGCTGGTAGACCACGCCGTCCATGTGGCAAAGTATCAGGAGCGCCCCGGGCGGATGGATTTTTGCAGCGAGGATGACCACGGCGGCGCGGTGCACCGCTGCATCCACGGCATCCTGCACCTCATTGAGGATCACGCCAAGGCGGCGGGCATTCCGGTGCGTTTCGCCGCCACCAAGCTGGTGGAGGGCGACCCCCGCATTGAGGAAGCTCTGAAGCTGGACCCCAACGAAAAAGAAATGATCGAACATATCATCGTGCAGATGGAGCAGGAGCGCGGGCTGGACCGCGCCGCCGCCATTGCGGATATGCGGTTCTCCTTTATTCAGGAGCTGGTGGCGCAGACGGTGGTAAAACCCCACGAAAGCAAGGAGCAGCTGCGCTCCAACCGCATCGACAAGTTCCTTACCGGCAAGTACACCGCCATCCCGGCCTTTATCGCCATCATGGGTCTGGTGTTCTTCCTCACCTTCAACGTCATCGGCCTGTTTTTCCAGAACCTCATGGAGATGGGCATCGACGCCCTGACCGGCATTGTGGACACCGCCCTGACCAACTGGAACGTCAACGCGGCGGTGCACTCGCTGGTCATCGACGGCATCTTTACCGGCGTGGGCAGCGTGCTGAGCTTTCTGCCCATCATCGTGGTGCTGTTCTTCTTCCTCTCCATGCTGGAGGATACCGGCTACATGGCGCGTGTGGCCTTTGTGATGGATAAGCTGCTGCGCCGCATCGGTCTGTCCGGCCGCAGCATCGTGCCCATGCTCATCGGCTTTGGCTGCACCGTGCCCGGCGTGATGGCAAGCCGCACCCTGCCCTCGGAGCGCGACCGCAAAATGACCATTCTGCTCACCCCGTTCATGAGCTGCTCCGCAAAGCTGCCTATTTACAGCCTGTTTGCGGCGGCGTTCTTTCCCCAATATGCAGGGCTTGTGATGGTGCTGCTGTACTTCACCGGCATCTTGGTGGGCGTACTGGCGGCGCTGCTGCTCAAGAGCACCGTGTTCAAGGGCGAGGCTGTGCCCTTTGTCATGGAGCTGCCCAACTACCGCCTGCCCGGCCTGAAGAACGTGGCGCAGCTGCTGTGGGAAAAGGCGCGGGACTTCCTGCAGAGAGCCTTTACAATCATCTTTGGTGCCACCATCGTCATCTGGTTCTTGCAGAACTTTGACCTGCATCTGTCGCTGACTGCTGACCCGCAGACCAGCATTCTGGCGCGCATTGCGGGCGATATCGCCCCACTGTTTGCCCCGCTGGGCTTTGCGGACTGGCGCATCTCCACCGCCCTCATCTCCGGCTTTATGGCCAAGGAGAGCGTGGTGTCCTCGCTGCTCATCCTCTTCGGCTCTACCGCTGCCCTGACCGCAGCCCTCACCCCGGCACAGGCCGCACCGCTGCTGGTGTTCTGCCTGCTGTACACCCCCTGCATCGCGGCGGTGGCCTCGGTCAAGCGGGAGCTTGGCGGCAAGTGGGCAACCATCATGGTGGTGAACCAGTGCGCCGTGGCATGGCTGTGCGCCCTGTTGGTGCGTCTGGTCGCCGTGGCGGTGTTCTGAACGCAATCATCATATTGAAAAAGAGAACCGGCGCGTCCGCAGGACGTGCTGGTTCTCTTTTTCTCTTGACATCTCCCCTTATCTGCATTATAATACTTCAAAAATGAACTATCCATAAAAAGACAAAAAGGAGCATTCGATGAACCCTACCATAGAGATCAGCTTCAAGACCGCGCAGGCGTACAGCGCCATGTGCAAGCCGCTGTGTCAGGAACTCAAGCTGCCCCAGACCGCCTTTGACATCCTGATGTTTCTGGCCAACAACCCGGACTGCACCACTGCCCGGGATATCGTGGAGATCCGCAAGATCAAAGCGAACCTTGTGTCGGTAAACGTGGATCGTCTGGTGCAGGAGGGGTATCTGGAACGCCGCGCCGTGGCGGGCGACCGCCGCAAGACCCAGCTGCTGTGCACTGAAAAGGCGCAGCCGGTCATTGCACGGGGGCGCGAGGTGCAGGAGCGCTTTTTTGCCCGTCTGCTGCAAAACACCGATGCCGCCACCCGGGAGGCGTTTTTCCGCACCATGGAGGTCATCGGGAAAAATCTGGACGAGATCTTAAAGGAGAATGGATAAAATGCACTTGCTGTTTACGGTGCTTGTCACCTTTTTTGCCGGCATGGGTGCCGGCCTTGGCACCGGCTTTGCCGGTATGAGCGCGGCGGCGGTCATCAGCCCCATGCTGATCACCTTCCTGCACATGGACCCCTACATGGCCGTGGGCATTGCCCTTTCCTCGGATGTGCTGGCCAGTGCGGTGTCTGCCTATACCTACCATAAAAACAAGAATCTGGACATCAAAAACGGCCTGATCATGATGGCAAGCGTGCTTGCCTTTACGGTGGTGGGCAGCTGGGTGGCCAGCAAGATGCCCTCCGCCACCATGGGCGGCTTCTCGGTGTTCATGACTTTCTTGTTGGGTGTCAAGTTCATCCTGCGCCCGGTCATGACCACCAAGGAAGCCATGCAGGGGGTCAGCGCGCAAAAGCGTGCGGTGCAGTCGGTGGTGTGCGGCGTGCTTATCGGCTTCATCTGCGGCTTTATCGGCGCGGGCGGCGGCATGATGATGCTGCTCATCCTCACCAGCGTGCTGGGGTACGAACTGAAAACTGCCGTGGGCACCAGCGTGTTCATCATGACCTTTACCGCCCTGACCGGTGCGGTGTCCCACTTTATGATCGGCGGCACGCCCGATTGGCTGGTGTGGGGCTTGTGCGTGGTGTTCACCCTGCTGTGGGCGCGCATTGCCGCCGTGTTTGCCAACAAGGCAACCCCCAAGACCCTGAACCGCGCCACCGGCGTAGTGCTGGTGGTGCTGGGCGTGGTCATTATGGGCTTCAATCTCTTGACCTGAAGATAGAATAAAACGAAGGGCTCGTGCACTGCACGAGCCCTTCGTTCTATTCTGAAGCTGAAATTACTTGCTCTCTACCTTTTCCTCGATGGTGGAGTGGTCGATGACCCAATCGGCAGCCTTGCGGATGCCCTCGTTGCGGCGCAGGGCGGCAACGTCGGTGCTGGCCTTGATCTCCTCGACCGTCTTTTTGGTCTTTTCGGCGCGCTCAGCCAGCTGCTTGTCGATCTCCTCGTCAGTGGGCAGCAGGTTCTCCTGCTGTGCGATCTGCAGCAGTGCCATGCGGGCGCGGGTGTTCTTCTCTGCGGCGGCACGCACCTTGGCAGTAAAGCTCTCGCGGGTCTCATGGATCTGGCTCAGGTAGGTGTTCAGGCTCATGCGCTGCATCTGCAGCTGCTGCTGGATGACCTGCATCTGCTGCTGGTAGGCGTTTTCCACCAGAATGCTGGGGATCTCGCCCTCGGCGGCATCCGCCAGCTGACCAAGGATCATGTCCTTGGCGTGGTTCAGCGCACCGCCGTGGCGGCCATCGAACAGCTGCTGCTTCACGAAGGCGCGGTACTCTTCCATGGTCTCCTTGCCCATCTTCTTGGCGAAATCGCTGTTCAGGGCAGGCAGCTGACGCACGCACACGTCATGCAGCTTGATCTTGAACACGACAGGCTTGCCCGCCAGCTCCTTGTTGGGGTAGTTTTTGGGGAAGGTGACGTTGATCTCGAACTCGTCCCCTGCCTTGTGGCCCAGAATGCCGTCCTCGAAACCGGGGATCATGCGGCCGCTGCCCAGCTGCACGGACTGGTCCTTTGCCGTGCCGCCCTTAAAGGCCACACCGTCCAGAAGGCCCTCAAAGTCCATGTGCACCACATTGCCCTTTACAGCGGGGCCCTTGTGGGGCACCAGCTCTGCGGCATAGTTGCGGCGGCGCTCCAGCACCGTGTCAATCTCCTTGTCGGTCACCTCCGGGGTGACGCACTGGGAGGTAAAGCCGGTGGTCTTGGTCAGCTTCAGCTCGGGCTGCAGCGCCACGGTGGCGGTAGCCACAAAGCCCTCGTCCTTCTTCACGCTTACCAGATCGTAGCTGGGGTCATCCACCGGCGTAAAGCCGTGTTCCTTTAAAGCAGCCTCGTACAAAGCAGGCACATCCTGATCCATCAGGTCGTTGATGGCATCGTACCAGAAGGTGTGTTCGCCGCGGTCAGCTTCGATCTGTGCGCGGTCGGCCTCGCCCTTCTGGAAGCCCTTGATGGTATAAGTGGCGCGGGTGCGCTCATAGACCGCATTGGAGGCGGCCTCCAGTTCCTCAGCCGTAGCGCTGAAGGTCATTTTGCAGACACTCTTTTCAGGAGTTTCCACGCTTACCAGTTTCATAGGATCTACCCTCCGTGTTGTTCCCTTGGCAGCGGGGCGGCGCTGCCAAGGCAGCAGCCGGAACGCCATTTTGGGGACATTTTCAAACATTAATAAAGTTATTATAGCACAAGTGCAGCAAAAGCGGTATAATAAACTTGATAAAAATGTGCCGTTTTGGCAATTTTTGTCCATTCAAACAGGAAAAAAGCGCGTTTTGCGGCAGCAGCTGCCGCGCAAAAGTGGGAAAACCCTCAGGAAAGGAAGGCTGTCCCCTATGCGATTATTTGATGTTCTGGGCCCGGTGATGATCGGACCCTCCTCCAGCCACACCGCCGGTGCGGCAAAGATCGGCTATACCGCACAAAAGCTTCTGGGCGAGGTTCCGGCGCAGGCAGACATCGGCCTGTACGGCAGCTTTGCCACCACCGGCAAGGGCCACGGCACCGACCGCGCATTGGTGGCGGGGCTGCTGGGTCTGCGCCCGGACGACCCCCGCCTGCCGGACAGCTTTGCGCTGGCCGCGCAGCGGGGGATGCAGTTCAGCATCCACCCGGTAGAGCTGCGCTCTGCCCACCCCAACACCGCCGTGCTCACCCTGACCAGCCGCACCGGGCGGCAGCTCTCGCTCAAGGCGGCATCGGTGGGCGGCGGACGCATCCGCGTCACGGAAATCGACGGCGTCCCGGCGGATTTCGGTGGTGATAGCAACACCCTGATCATCCACAACGAGGATACCCCCGGCTGCATTGCCGAGGTGACCATGGCGCTGGCACTGCGGCGCATCAATATCGCGTCCATGCAGGTGTTCCGCGCCGCTGCGGGCGGCTATGCGGTGATGGTGCTGGAGTGTGACTCTCACATCCCCCACGCGCTGGAGCGGCAGCTGGCGGTGATGCCGGGTCTGCTGAAGGTGACCTGCCTGAACGTGGACGAGCCGGAAGAAACGGAGGAATGAGCCATGGCATTTTTGTCCTGTGAAGAGATGCTGGCTGCTGCCCGCAGCCAGAAAATTTCGCTGGCAGAAGCGGTGCTGCGCAGCGATTTGGATGAGAGCCGCCTGACCGAGGCGCACAGCCGCGCCGCCATGCGGCACCTGTGGCAGGTGATGCAGGCCACCAGTCAGGAATACGACCCCACGCAGCGCAGCCGCAGCGGCCTTTCCGGCGGCGATGCCGCCAAGGTAGAGCAGGCGTGGCAGCAGGGACGCCTGCTGGGCGATGATTATCTGGCCGCAGTAACAGCGGAAGCCCTAAAGACCGCCGAGTGCAACGCCTGCATGAAGCGCATCGTAGCGGCCCCCACGGCGGGCAGTTGCGGCGTTTTGCCTGCGGTTTTGCTGCCGTTATGGCGGCGCGGGCTGGCAGATGAGGACGCCGTACATCACGCTTTGTATGTGGCCGCTGGGTTCGGGCAGGTTGTGGCCGCGCGGGCCACGCTGGCCGGAGCCGAAGGCGGCTGCCAAGCCGAGGTGGGAAGCGCCGCTGCCATGGCAGCCGCCGCGCTGGTGCAGATGCTCGGCGGCACGCCCGAGCAGGCGCTCGACGCCAGTTCCATCGCGCTGAGTAACCTGCTGGGCCTCGTTTGTGACCCCGTCGGTGGCCTCGTGGAGGTGCCCTGCCAAAACCGCAACGCCATCGGCGTGGCAGCGGCCTTTAGCTCGGCACAACTCGCCCTCGCAGGCATTAAGAGCTTGGTGCCGTTTGACCAGATGGCACATGTCATGCTTTCGGTGGGCCACGCGTTGCCGGCCACGCTGCGCGAGACGGCAAAGGGCGGCATCGCGCAGGCTCCGGCCGCACTTTCGGCCTGTGCAAAATGCGGTGTGTGCGGATAGCGGCAAAGAACGACTCAAAGGTGGGACAAATGTCCCACCTCTTTTGAATGCCACCGTTTCCGTACCACAAACAGCAGGGCAATCGCTATAATGCAAGCCCAGTAAAAACACGATGAACCGCAAGGCGAAAATCGAAGGATATGCATACGATGTCGCAAAACGATCGAACTCAACTGATTCCCGATCCGCAGCAGCCGAGCAGGCACACCGGCGGCGTTCAGTCGCCGCGTCCTATCGCGCCGAGCCACGGTCAGCAGCGTAGTGCAGCAAACGCTTCCCAACGCCCGAACCAACAGCGACAGCAGCGTCAACAACGTCAGCAGCGCCAGGCAAACGGCAATGCGCCCAAGCAGCCCCCGACGAACGCTCGAGGCGATCGTGGCCCCGCGCGCAAGTCCGCCGGCAACAATAAGTCGGGCAAAAAGACGACGCTCTTTGTCGTCCTGGGTCTAATCGTCATTGTCTATATCGTAGGCATCGTAGCGTTTTCGCAGCTAGCATACCCCAACACCACCATTGCCGGCGTCGACGTCTCGTTCTCCAACGCTTCGTCTGCCGCCACCAAGGTCAACTCGGCATGGAAGCACTATAAGCTCACCGTGACAGGCGATGACTTTAGCTGGTCCTATCAGCCCGAGTCCGATGAACCCATCGTCGACGGTGAAGCTGCCGCAAAAGAGATCATCAGCCACAACGAAGCCTTTGTATGGCCGGTCCGCCTTGTGGAATCCTTAAGCGGCAAGACCAAAACAACCGCTATCACCAAAGAAGTCGATCTTGATCAAGACGTCGACCTGTCCATGCTCTCCGATACCTTTGACCAAAAGAAGTTTGAGAAGGATCTGGGCGCCGCCATCGACGAGTTTAACGAAGGACGTTCGGGCACGTTCGAGGCCAATAGCTCCTATGACGAGCAGGCCGGCAAGTTTACCGTCGAGAAGGCGCGCTCCAACGAAAAACTCAACCGCGAGCATGTCATTAAATATGCCGAGCTCGAGCTCGCCTCGCTGGCCGAGACCGTAGATCTTTCCAAGCTCGGCAACGATGCCTATGAGCCGCTCAATGGAACGCTGACCGATGATCAGATTCAGGCCGCATGCGATGCCGCCAACAACTTCTTGGGCGTCAACGTGACCCTCAAGCTCAACGGCGAGGATGCCGGAAAGGTCGACGGCAGCTCCGTGCTGCAGTGGATCAGCTTTGCCGATCCGGCCAACCCCACGCTCGATACGTCGCAGATCAGCAGCTGGGCAGCCGAGCTCGCCAATGGCTTTAATACCGTTGGCTCCACTCGCTGGTGGACGCGCGCCGATGGCAAGCAGTGCGCCGTCGAAGGCGGCGACTTTGGTTGGTCCATCGACAGCAGCTCGCTCGCCAAGCAGGTCGAGGACGCCATTAACAACAAGCAGACCGGCGAGATCGAGATCAAGTACTCCCAGAAGGCCGACACCTTTACCGCAAAGGGAGAGCCCGACTGGAAGGCATACATCGATGTCGATCTGTCCGAGCAGCACGCGCGCTACTACGACGAGAACGGTAATATCGTTTGGGAGGCCAACTTTATTTCCGGCAAACCGGGCGAAGACGCCACCCCCGAAGGCGTGTGGCAGATCAACAGCAACGACGGCGGCAGCACCCTGATCGGAGCCAAGGACCCCGAGACCGGTAAGCCCAAATACGAGAGCCCGGTGAGCTACTGGATGCCGTTTGAGGGCAACATGATCGGCTTCCACGACGCCACCTGGCAAAACGACAAGAGCTTCGATAATGCCGAGTCGTACAAGTGGTGCGGCAGCCACGGTTGCATCAACCTGCGCCTGGCAGACGCCAAGGCACTTCACGACTGCATCAAAGTCGGCCTGTGCGTGGTTGTCCACTCGTAGTGCAACGCGCGCATTCCTACAACGTGGAACCGCTGCGACCAATCTAACAGTTCCGAAAGAAACCGTCCCATGCGCCCGCCCCAACCGGTGGGCGTATATACTTAACGAGGTTCTTTCTATAAAGGAGACGCTATGCCGAATGTCCCCACGATCACACCGGGCCCGGATGATACCGAGAACACGCCCGAAGGTGCCACCGAAACGATTCCTCTGATTACACACGTACATGCCGACAAGCAGAACGGACGCACGAACGATTCGGCCGAGATTTCCTATGAAGAGGCATATGCCAAGCTCAAGGCAAAACGTGCCGAACGTCGACGCAAAAAGCTGATTCGACGCGGTATTGCCGCCGGCGTCGTGGGCGCCATCGCGCTCATTGCCATTGTCGCAACCCTTGTTATCAATGCGCAGCCACAGGGCGCTAGCGATCCTGTGACCGACATGGCGACCGAGGGCACATTTACCACAACGGTCGAGGCGAAAGGCCAGCTCAAACCCATTTCGTCCTCAGTGGTCTCCCCTTCTGTCGACGGCACGGTCGATTCAATCAACGTGCAGGCAGGCCAATCCGTCAACGAGGGCGACGTGCTTATGACCATTAAAAACGACGAGCTCGATCGCAACGTTGCCGAGGCGCAGCGTGCAGTTGCAGCCGCTCAAGAAGACCTCGCCAACGCGCAGAAAGCCGCAGCCGCCGCGCAGGCCACCCCAACGACGGACGTCGATGGAGCTTCCGCAGCGGCTGGCTCCCCCGCAGCATCAGCGGACACGAACGCCGTATCGGCCGCGCAGCGTAGCCTCGCATCAGCCCAGGCAAACCTCGATCAGGCGAACGCCAAGGCCGCCAGCCGTACGGCCACGGCCCCAAGCTCGGGCAACATCGTGGAGCTCAACGCCAAGGTAGGCGCCACGGTAACAGGCGGCATGATCATGGGCGAAAGCGATACGAGCGGCGGCAAGCAGTGCATGCAGATCGCCGACCTATCCAAGATGAAGGTGACCGTGCAGGTGGGCGAAAAGGACATCGCCAAGATCGCCGTGGGCCAGAGCGCCAACGTTACCT
>OKSS01000207.1_pt1 | contig 17625 bp, 17 predicted proteins | sample 1633641 | NCBI WGS metagenome assembly OKSS01 (sample SAMEA3879549, study PRJEB24766) | human gut metagenome | biome: human-associated habitat; feature: feces | place: USA | collected 1985/1987
TATTATGCCCTTCTAGGGCTTACTCAAGCCACCGGCTCAGCCGGTGGTTTTGACTTAAAAAAATCATTCCGCTGCGCATGGCCAGAGCAACGCGGAGGCCATCTGAAATCGTTGTTCTTAGAGGAACTGCTGCACGATGCTGTGCGGCAGTTCTTTTTTGTCCCGCTTGCCCTTTTTGCGCAGGAATGCTATACTTTAGCGATAAAGGACAGTGTACTGTCCGCAGGTTTTTCGGAGATAAGGAAAAGCGCTTATGCGAATCGGACTGATCGAATTTTTGCTCATACTGGCCATTGCGTCCCTCACGGTTGGGCCGCGGGTGGCCTTGTTCGTGGACCGGTGGATGCGGCGTGCCAACCGCGCCAACGCCATGGCGGCGCGCCGCCGGGCAGAGTATGCCGCCCAGATGGCCGCAGAACGGGACGCCATGCTCAAGCGGTTCCGCACCGCCAGCACCGTGTTCGGGGTGGGCATTTTGCTGGTGCTGGTGTATGCGCTGGGCTTCCGCCCCATCGACACCCCGCCGCAGACCTATAAAGCCCCCGACCTCCGGCAGGAGACGGGCGCGATGCAGACGGCAGTTTCCACCGACCGCAAGACCCGGCTGGAGCTGGGGGAGTATCAGGGCGTGGACTGCATCCGCGCCAAGGACGGCCTGTTGTATGCCGCCGCATGGAACGGTGCTGCGCTGAAAAAACGCACCAGCGACCTTGTGCGCACCGATGGCGGGCACGCTGCCGCCATCCTGAGCGTGGAGGGCGAGCTGACCGGCTTTGCCTTTGATGCCGCCGGGGATGTGTGGCTGACCCAGCTGACCACCGCTGGGGGTACCCTCTGCCGTGCAAAGCACGACAGCTGGGGTGCGGCGGTGGAGCAGGTGGTCACCCAGCTGGACGGTGCGCCGCTGGGGGCGGTATCTGCCGTGGAGGTAAGCCCGGCGGGTAAGGTGTACTTTGCAGTGGCAGCGGCGGCAGGCGCGGAGAACGGGCTGGAAAGCGCTCTGCGCACCGAGCTGCTGGCGCACACCGCCACTGGCTGCGTGTATGTGTACGACCCCGCCGCCCGCACAGTGGAAAAGGTGCTGGGCGGGGTGGCAGGTGCTGCCGGTCTGGCGCTCAGCCCGGACGGCAGCACCCTGTATGTCTCCGACCTTGGCAGCCGCTGCATTTGGGCGGTGGACGCCGCTGCCCGGGAGCTGACCGCCGGGGGACGGGGCTGCACCGCTGCCTTTGCCGGTCTGCCGGGCTATCCCGGAGCGCTGGCTGTGGACACGGACGGCACGCTGTACATCAGCTACCGCTGGGCGCGCAGCGGCTGGCTGGAAAAGAACGCGGACAGCACCCTGCTGCGGGGCATTGCCCTGCGGGCGGGGCAGAATACGCAGGAGCGGCTGTTCCGGTGCACCGCAGATGCCCCCTGCGCCGAGGCGGTAAGCCTTGCAACAGGGGCTTGGGAGCAGACCTTTACCGGTCTTGTACAGGACAGCTGTGCGGCGGTGTGTCCGGTGGAAAGCAAAGTATATTTCGGTGCGGCAGGGGCAGACAGCCTGCTGGCTGCAAACCGATAAGTGAGGTGTTTTTTGTATGACCGAAGCATTTGCAAAACAGATCGAGACCGAGGCACGGCAGGCTATGACCGAGCTGGTGGCTGCGGCAAAGCTGAAAAAGGGAGATGTGCTCGTGGTGGGCTGCTCTTCCAGTGAGATGGTGGGCGGTCACATCGGCAAGGATTCCAGCATAGAAGCCGCCCGGGCGCTGTACGCGGGCGCTGCGCCGGTGCTGGCGGAAAAAGGCATCTGGCTGGCAGCCCAGTGCTGCGAGCACCTGAACCGCGCCCTTATCCTTGAGCGGGAAGCCGCAGAAAAATACGGCTGGGAGGAAGTGTGCGTCGTGCCCCGTCCCCATGCGGGCGGCAGCTGGGCCACTACCTGCTGGAAAAACTTCAAAGACCCGGTGGCGGTGGAGGAGATCCGCGCCAACGCGGGCATGGATATCGGCGGCACCCTGATCGGGATGCATCTGAAGCGGGTGGCAGTGCCGGTGCGGCTGAGCCTTAATAAGATCGGCGAAGCAAACATTCTGTGTGCCTACACCCGCCCGAAACTGATCGGCGGCGAGCGTGCCCGCTATACCGAGGAGGACTGAGCCAGATGGCAGAAAAAACGTTGGAAGAGATGCGGCAGGCCGTGGCCGAGATCCGGGAAAAGATGGCAGCCGCCGCCCGGGAAGCCGGGCGTGACCCGGCAGCGGTGCAGCTGTGCGCCGCCTGCAAGACCCGCACGGCGCAGACCATTGCAGCCAGTGCGGCTTTGCCCATTGATGTGTTTGGCGAGAACCATGTGCAGGAACTGTGCGCAAACTACGATGCCGGAGCTTACTGCGGCAAGCCCAGCCATTTTATCGGCCATTTGCAGACCAATAAGATCAAAAAGGTGCTGGGGCGGGCAAGCCTGATCCAGAGCGTGGACAGTGAGCATCTGCTGCTGGCCATCGAGAAGGAAGCCGCCAAGGCCGGCATCGTGCAGGACATTTTGCTGGAAGTGAACATCGGCGGGGAAGAGAGCAAGACCGGCGCTGCGCCGGAGCTGCTCTGGCCGCTGCTGGATACCGCCGCTGCACAACAGCATATCCGGGTCAAGGGTCTGATGGCAATCCCGCCCGTGAACGATGACGATGCCCAGAACCGCCGGTATCTGGCGCAGGTGTATCAGCTGTTCGTCCGGGCAGGGGAGCGGGGCTACCACAATGTGGAGATGCAGACCCTTTCCATGGGCATGAGCGGCGATTTTGAGAACGCTATCCGGGAGGGCGCTACCCTTGTGCGCATCGGTACCGCCATCTACGGCGCGCGGGATTACAGCAAAAAGTAACGATAAAAACGGAGGAACCATGCCGAAAACCAAAACCAACGACCCCGGGGCGCACCACGCAAGCAGCGGTGCGCTGATCCGGCGTTTTCTGCCGTATCTGGCAAACTATAAGATGGTGCTGTGCCTTGATCTGTTCTGCGCGGCACTGACCACCCTGTGCGATATCGTGCTGCCCAAGATCATGAGCATCATCACCAACTCTGCCATGGGGGTGGGCATCACCCTGACGGCAGGCATCGTGCTGAAGCTGGCGGCACTCTACTTTGTGCTGCGCATTATCGACGGCGCAGCCAGCTACTATATGTCCAGCATCGGTCATATCATGGGCGTGCATATTGAAACGGATATGCGCCGGGATGCCTTTGACCATCTTTTGCAGCTGGATCACACCTACTACAACAACACTAAGGTGGGCACCATCATGGGGCGCATCACGAACGACCTGTTCGATGTGACCGAGTTCGCCCACCACTGCCCGGAGGAGTTTTTCATCGCGGGCATCAAGATCGTGGCGTCCTTTGTCATTTTGTGCCGCGCCAGCATCCCGCTGACCTTGGCAGTGTTTGCCTGTGTGCCGCTGATGGGCGTGGTGTCGGTGTACCTGAACGGCCGTCTGCGGGCGCGGTTTCGCCAGCAGCGCGTCCAGATCGGCGAGCTGAACTCCACCATCGAGGACAGCCTGCTGGGACAGGGCGTGGTCAAGGCCTTTGCCGCCGAGGACGAGGAGCGGGAAAAGTTTGCCAAGGGCAACCGCGCCTTTGAGCAGATCAAGACCCTTGGCTACTACGCCATGGGCGCCTTCAACACCTCCACCCGCCTGTTTGACGGGTTGATGTATCTGGTGGTCATTCTGGCGGGCGGTCTGTCGCTGGTGTACGGCAAGATCACCGCTGGCGACCTTGTGGCCTATATGCTCTACGTCACCACTCTTATCGCCACCATCCGGCGCATCGTGGAGTTTGCCGAGCAGTTCCAGCGCGGCATGACCGGCATCGAGCGCTTTGCCGAGATCATGGACACCCCGGTTGCCATCAAGGACGCCCCGGACGCCGTGCCGTTGCAGCCCGGCCCCGGCGAGATCCGGTTCGAGAAGGTGTGCTTTGAGTACCCGGACGACCACAACAAGGTGCTGCACGACGTCAGCCTGGACATCCGCGCCGGGGAGCGTCTGGCGCTGGTGGGTGCCTCCGGCGGCGGCAAGACCACCCTGTGCAACCTGATCCCCCGCTTTTATGAGGTGACCAGCGGCCGCATCCTCATTGACGGACAGGATATCCGCCGGGTCACCCTGAAGAGCCTGCGGCAGGATATCGGTATCGTGCAGCAGGACGTGTACCTGTTCAGCGGCACGGTGGCGCAGAACATCGCCTACGGCAAGCCCGGTGCTACCCGGCAGGAGATCGAAGCCGCCGCCCGTCTGGCGGGCGCGGAAAAGTTCATCCTTGCGCTGAAGGACGGCTACGACACCTATGTGGGCGAGCGCGGCGTCAAGCTGTCCGGCGGACAGAAGCAGCGTATCGCCATTGCCCGGGTATTTTTGAAGAACCCGCCCATCCTGATTCTGGACGAAGCCACCAGCGCACTGGACAACGAGAGCGAGATCCTTGTGGGACAGAGCCTTGAAAAGCTGGCGCACGGCCGCACCACCCTGACCATCGCCCACCGCCTGACCACCATCAAGGACTACGACCGTATCCTTGTGCTGGGCGAGGAGGGCATCGTGGAGCAGGGCACCCACGCCCAGCTGCTGGAAAAGCAGGGCGTCTACTACCGCCTGTGGAACCAGCTGCCCGCAGAGGATGAGGAGTAAAAGCGCCTGAAATACAAAAAAGACACCCGAAAGGGTGTCTTTTTGTCTCTTGTCAAGGGAAGTGAACGGGTTTCATCTCTAGGTGCCCACCGATTCATCTTGTTTGGTGTTTTGCATCCACCGCACCAGCGCTTCGGCGTCCTGTTTGCCTTTGGCGTACATTTTTTCAAGGCAGGCGCGGTTCTTGGTCAGGGTGGACATTCCCTCGGTGCTGTCCGGGGCGATGATGCAGACAAGGCCCTGTCGCTCCAGCTCCCGCGCCCGCTGGACAGCCGTGTTGTACCGCCATGCCCGGCGGCGCAGCCCCTCGGCTGCAGCGGGGTAATGCGACTGCAGCAGGTGTGCCAGATGCTTGTCCCGGGCATCACTACTCACCAGCCCGATGGGCTTGGTCAGGATGAGAGCCACCCGGTCGCAGCCGTGGGCAAAGGCCCATTCCAGCGGGACGGGGTCGGCCAGGCCGCCATCAAAATAAGGCACGCCGTCGATGACGCAGGGCTGGTCGATGACCGGGATGCAGCAGGACGCCATGAGGACGCGGTAGTCGTCCGGGTGGAGGTCTGCCTTGGTGAAATACTGCGCCTCGCCGTTCTGTGCATTAGCGGCCACCACGCAGAGCTCTGCCGGGCTGCGGGCAAGCGCCGCGTAATCCAGCGGATTCTCGCCGCCTGCATTGCTGAGGGTGCCGTAGACATAGCCCAGATCGAGATAGGAGTGCTTGCGGATGAGGTTGTGCACGCTCATGTACTCCCTGCGGAAGGAGTATTCATCGTAAAAGGGCTTGTTCCGCCCATGCTGGCCTGCCAGATAGGACGCCATATTGGCGCTGCCCGCCGAAACGCCGATGCAGAGATCGAAGCGGAGGTCCTCCTCCAGGCAGCGGTCCAGCACGCCAGCGCCGTAAATGCCCCGCAGGCCGCCACCCACATCGATGACACCGTATTTCATGGTCTGTTCCTCCATCGTTTAATTCCATTTCCCTCCCAGTATAACGGGACGGCGGGAAATACTCATTGAGCAAACGGCGGGATCTGATGCAATTTGCGGCAGAAAGCAGGATCTGCCGCAATGGGGGCAAACAAAAACGGCCAGCGTATCATGTGCTCTGTGATATGTACCCCGCCTGTGGAACCAGCTGCCCGCAGAGGATGGGGAATAAAAGCGCCTGAAATACAAAAAAGACACCCGAAAGGGTGTCTTTTTTCTGTATGGGCCAGGCAGGACTTGAACCCGCGACCAAGCGGTTATGAGCCGCCAGCTCTGACCAGCTGAGCTACTGGCCCGCAGGGGTGCTGCATTGCTGCAACACGCACTAGTATAACAAAAACTGCGCAAAAAGGAAAGCATTTTCCGCAAAAATCATTTGGTGCGGTGGGCATCCAGCTTTTGCAGCATAAATTCGTCCAGCATGGCGGGCGGGAACAGCGGCTCTTTGTAGCCAAAGGCCTCCCGGATAAAGATCAAAGTTACCACGGTCTGGCGGCCGGGGTCCAGCCGCAGGGTGTACAAAGTGTCCAGCGGCTGCTGGCTGGGCTGGTGCAGCGTCAGGTGCAGCAGAAAGCTGCCGTTGTTCTCCCGGCGGCACTCGTAGGCAAAGAGGTCGGTGTCGCTGCGGGAGTCCAGACGGTCAAAGCACTCGTCCAGCGCAAGGCCGGTGCGGAACTCGGACAGGCCGGCGGGGCCGTACTGGCTGCGGCGGGTTGTCTCCCGCCGGGAGAGCAGGTACACGATGATGCCCAGCGCACAGGCCAAAAGACAGACGGAAACGACAGCGTTCATGGAAAGACCCTCCCCAAAAGAGTTTTCCTTATTGTAACACAACCTGCGGGGGTTTGTGCTATAATATTTACAATTCTTTTTTAAATTTTTCTGCAAGCCGGGCGCAAACGCCCGGAGGAGGGCTTCATGAAGCTTAAATTTACACGCAAGACATGGTATTTCTTTTTGCTGGCTGCAGCGGCAGTGTCCATGCTGGGCGGCTTTGCCGTGCTGGGCGGGATGGATTTTTCCGGGCTGGAAATGATCGTGTTCTGCCTTACTGGCATCGCGGTGCTGTTTCTGGCGGCGCAAAAGGGCGCACCGGCAAGGGAAAAGCGCAACTACACCGGCGTGTTCGTGGTGCTGATGCTCAGCAAGCTGGGTGCCAGCGGCTGGGCGGGGGATATCTGCTCGGCGCTGGTGTGGCCTGCGCTGCTTGCCACCGAGTACGAGCGCGGCAAGCCCATCCAGCGGCAGCTGCAGCTGGTGAGCGCCGCCGAGGTGCTGCGGCTGGTGTTCTGGATGCTGACCAAGTACGCGGGCATGAGCGGCCTTGCCTTCTGGACGAATATTATGTTCGTGCTGCTGACCTGCGCCCGGGGCTGGGCGGGGCTTACCCTGTATAAGACACAGGAGGAGACCCTGTGACCCAGCGCCGCAGGACGTCTAAAGCCAAGGCAAAACGCCGCTTTGGCCGCAGAGCCTTTCTGACTGGGGCGGGCGTTGCCGCCTGCGGATTGGCGGGGTGGTATCTGCGGCAAAAGGGCAACGCAGAAAAGACCGCCGCCTCCGGGCAGGATGCACCCCCGGCACCCAACCCCGCCCTGCCCGCCGGGGAGTGGCGGGCGGTGTGGGTGAGTTATCTGGACTGGGCGCTGCTGGATTTCTCCACCGAGGACACCTTCCGCGCCGGGGCGGCGCAGCTGCTGGACAACTGCGCCGGGCTGGGGCTGAACACCGTACTGGCACAGGTGCGCCCCTTCGGGGATGCGCTGTACCGCAGCAGTTTGTTTCCGTGGAGCCATCTGTGCACCGGGGTGCAGGGAAAAGACCCCGGCTTTGACCCGCTGGATGTCTTTCTGACCGAGGCGCACCGCCGGGGCATCGGGGTGGAGGCGTGGGTCAACCCCTACCGCCTGCGCTCCTCGGCGGCAATGCCGCCGAATCTGGCAGAGAATAATCTGGCAAACACTCACCCGGACTGGCTGTGCACCGCCGGGGAGGGGCTGTACCTGAACCCCGCCGTGCCTGCCGCCGCTGACTATGTGGTGCAGGGGGTGGCAGAGCTTGTGCAGAACTACCCGGTGGACGGCATCCACTTTGACGATTACTTTTACCCCACCACCGATGCCGCTGTGGACGCGGCGCAGTTTGCGGCAAGCGGCGCAGCCGACCTTGCCGCGTGGCGGCGGCAGAACGTTACCGCGCTGGTGGCGAAGGTGCACCGCACGGTAAAGGCGGCAGACCCGACCTTGCGGTTCGGCATCAGCCCGCAGGGCAACCCGGACAACGACCTCGACCAGCAGTACAGCGATGTGACCGCATGGCTGGCGGCGGGCGGGGAGGAAAAGGTCATTGACTACCTCTGCCCACAGGTGTACTGGGGCTACGGCTTTACCTTGCAATCCGGATGCACCCGCTTTGCCTTTGAAAACATCGTCCCGGCGTGGCTTAGCTACCCCCGGGCGGGGGATGTGGCGCTGTATTTCGGGCTGGGCGCATACCGGGTGGGCACCGGGGACGGCGGCGTGAACCCGGACAGCGTATCCGGCTGGAGCACCGGCAGTGCACTGGCGGTGCAGGTAAAGGACTTACGGCAGCAGGCGGCGGGCGGCTGGGCACTGTACCGCTACGGCAGTCTGTTCGGGCCGGAGGCACCCGCGCTGGCCGAGGCCGAGTGCGCGGCGCTGCGGGCGCTGAATGGGTGAAAATTTGTGCAGAAACAGGCGGCAAACCGCACAAAATAAATACAGGTATCTTGTGCAGAGCGGCAAAATGCGGTATACTTACCCTGTATCTGCCTGTTGGCAGAGACGCACGAAAAAGAAAAGTTTCTTTGTTTCTATGAGGAAAGCTATGAAGATGAAAAAACAGCTTTTGGCATTGCTGCTGGCGGCGGTGATGGTGCTTAGCCTGACCGGCTGCAAGGAGACCCTGAAAAAGGTGGCGCAGAAGGTGACCGGCCACTCCGAGGAAGTGCAGGAGGAGGACACCACCCGCTGGGCAGAATCCACCACCGACCCGCTGATCATTCAGGGCATTGCGGATGCCTCGGCAAAGTATGCCACCGCCACCGCAGACGGCTGCCTGTACGCGGTGTTCAACGGCATCTGGAGCCGCAACACCGGCTACTTTACTGTGCCGGGCGGCAGTGTGAACATCATGGCCTGCGGCACCGCCGAGGGTACCCAGAAGTTCAAGGTTGCACTGTGGAAAAAGGTGGACGGCGGCGCAGAGTATGTGCCGGACAGCACATACTATATCAAGACCGATGGCACCGACTACCGCTGCACCATTTCCGGGCTGGACCCGGCGGCGCAGTACCGTGTGACCATCTCGTATGATTCCAGTCGGTACTACCTGTACGGCCTGATGAAGGTGGAGGGCATTGCCGGATGACGAACCAGACGAAAAATTCAATGCTGCTGATGCTGTGCGCCCTGATCTGGGGCACAGCCTTTGTGGCGCAGAGCGCCGGCTCCGGCATGGGTGCGTTCTCCTTTCTGGCAGGGCGCAGCTGGATGGCGGTTCTGGTGCTGATCCCCACGGTCAAGGCGTTTGACGCCTTGCACCACCGGCAGGGCAGGCCGGACGGCAAGCCCAAGAGTTCTGCCGAGCGCAAGCTGCTGCTGAAAGCCGGGCTTGTGTGCGGCACGCTGCTGTTTTTGGCCAGCGCGGCGCAGCAGCTGGGCATCACGCTGGACCCCTCCACCGCAAAGGCGGGCTTCCTGACCGCCATGTATGTGGTGCTGGTGCCGGTGTTCGGCCTGTTTCTGGGGCGCAAGGGCAGCGCGCAGCTGTGGGTGAGCATGGCTATTGCCGTGGTGGGGCTGTATCTGCTGTGCATGAAGGACGGCTTTGGCAGCATCCAGAGCAGCGATGGGCTGCTGCTTTTGTGCGCGGTGCTGTTCAGCTTCCAGATCATGGCGGTGGATCATTTCTCCCCGCAGATGGACGGCGTGCGCCTGAGCCTTGTGGAGTTTTTTGTGGTGTCGGTGGAAAGCACCGTGGCGGCGCTGCTGTTCGAGCAGCCTGCCATGGCAGAGTTTGTCACCTACGCCGGGCCTATCCTGTACTGCGGCGTGATGTCCAGCGGCGTGGCCTACACCCTGCAGATTCTGGGTCAGCGGGACCTGAACCCCGCGGTGGCCAGCCTGATCATGTGTCTGGAAAGCGTATTCAGCGCCCTGGGCGGCTGGCTGCTGCTGCACCAGAACCTTTCTTTCCGGGAATCTACCGGCTGCGTGCTGCTGTTTGCCGCCGTGGTGCTGGCGCAGCTGCCCCTTGGCCGCCTGATGCGGAGCAAGGCCTGAGATGCCGGCAAAGCCGTGCGCCCAGCTGCGCAGCGTGGAGGGCATCCAGTACGAGCTGGTGCGCAAAAAGGTAAAGCAGCTGCATCTGCGGGTGCGCAGCAACGGCACCGTGATGGTAAGCATCCCTTTGACGGCCAGTCTGGAGCAGGCTGACCGTTTTGTGCTGCAAAACGCCCAGTGGATCCGGGATACCCGGGTGAAGAACATCACGAAGCTCAACAGGGACAACGCCGACCTGCCGGATAAAGCCACAGCACTGGCCTACTTTACCGCCATGAGCGATAAGGTCTACCCGGCCTTTGCCGGGGTGCTGGGCGGGCAGAAGCCTATCCTGAAAGTGCGCAGCATGACAAGCTGCTGGGGCGTGTGCTGCCCGGCTAAGCGGCAGATCACCTTTGCCTTGCAGCTGTATAACCAGCCTCCTGCGGCGCAGATCTATGTGGTAGTACACGAGTACTGCCACTTTTTGCAGCTGAACCACAGCCCGGCTTTCTGGGCAGAGGTGGAAAAGCTGCTGCCGGACTGGAAGGCCCGGCGGGAGCTGCTGAAAAAATAATCTATCGTAAAAACGGAGGGAAATTCCCTTGGAAAACGAAAAAAAGACCGGCGATAAATATTCCAAACTGGCCGGCAATACTTTGATCTTTGCAATCTCCAGCTTTTCGTCCAAGCTGCTCACTTTGATCGTACAGCCCTTTCTGACCTACGCCATGGCGGAGGTCTCGGATCTGGGTCTGTCCAAGATCCTGAGCCAGTACGCAAACCTGCTCATCCCCTTTGTGTCCATGGGCATGTCCAACGCCATCATCCGCTTTGGTCTGGACAAGGGCAACAGCGAAAAACAGGTGTTTACCAACGGCCTGCTGACCATTCTGGGCGGCTTTGGCATTCTGGTGCTGTGCTGGCCGGTCACCCAGTTTTTGCCGGATATGGCGCAGTACGGCCTGCTGATCTACATTTATGTGCTCATGAGCTGCCTGCGCACCCTGTGCACCCAGTTCGTGCGCAGCCGCCAGTGGAATAAGCTTGTGGCAGTGGACGGCGTGCTGTGCACCGTGGCGACCATGGCGTTTTATGTGCTGTATCTGGTGGGCTTCAAGTGGGGCGCCAACGGCTACCTGCTGGCCATTATCAGCGGTGACCTGACCAGCGTGCTGTTCTTGCTGTTCACCGGCAAGCTGTGGAACTATGTGGAGCTGAAGGGCGTCAACAAAAAGCTGTGGCGGCAGATGCTCAACTTCTCGCTGCCCATGATCCCGGCGCAGATCAGCTTCTGGATCATCAATGCGTCCGACCTGTTCTTTGTGCGCGAGATGTGCGAAGGGCTGGACGGCCGCACCGGCAACGCATGGAGCGGCCTGCTTTCCACCGGCTACTTCCTGCCCACCATCCTGACCACGCTGGGTCTGATCTTCTACGATGCGTGGCAGCTTTCCGCCGTCACCGAGGAGGAGGAACGCGCCCGGTTCTTTACCAAGATCTTCCGCACCTATTCCAGCGTGCTGTTCTGCTGCGCGGCGGGCATTATCTGGCTGTGCCGCCCGGTGATGCACGTCATGAAGTCCAACTATTACTACGCATGGCATTTTGTGCCCTTCCTGGTGCTGGCTTCCACCTGCAGCTGCTTCAACCAGTTCATGAACAGCGTGTACGTTGTGACCAAAAAGTCGCAGCGCAGCATGGTCACCATGATGGCGGGTGCCATCAGCAACTGCATCATGAACTACTTCTTCATCAAGCTGTGGGGGCCTGTGGGCGCGACCTATGCGTCCTTCCTTGGCCTTGCGCTGGTGTTCACCCTGCGTGCGGTGGACGCCCGCCGCATGATCGGGATGCGCGTCCACCCGGCGCGGGTGCTGGCAAATGCCGCTGTGCTGGTATTTGAAGCCTTTGTGCTGCTGGCAGAGCCGCCGCTGTACGGGCTGTGGACGGGGCTGATCACGCTGGTTATCATCCTGTACAACTTTGCGGGCGTATGGGCCATGGCGCGGGTGCTACTGCCCCGCCTGCTGGGCCGCCGGGGCAAGGCGCTGGTAGCCGCCGTGGACGGCTGGCTGAAGCCGAAAAAGGCGTAAAACGGGACGATTTTGAATGGCTGCCGCGTGCGCTTTGGCCATATTCAGCGGAAAAATTATTTATAAGTTCGGAATACCGGAGCGTCTGCGGACGCTCCGGTATTCCATTTTCACGGGGAAGGACATAAAGGTGAGTAATATATTTTTACAATTTATGGAATATGCTCAAGTTTTTTCCTTCTGCGGATTGACGGCATAGCCCTGAATCCGTATACTATAAATATATCTTGCACAAAAGTGTACAAACAGGATACAGACGAAAGGCGGTGGACATCATTCTCAGACGATCGCTCCCCAAGCTGCGGGAAAAGCTTTTGGAGGCGCTGCAGGCGGTGCTGCCCATTGTGGCCATTGTGCTGGTGCTCTGCTTCTCGGTAGCACCGGTATCGCCCAGCATCCTGCTGTGTTTTTTGCTGGGCGCTGCCATGATCGTGGTGGGCATCATGTTCTTTACTCTGGGTGCAGAGATGAGCATGACCCCCATGGGCGAGCGGGTGGGTGCAGTCATCACCCGCAGCCGCAAGCTGCCCCTCATCCTCGTGCTCGGCTTTTTGCTGGGCTTCCTTATCACCATCTCGGAGCCGGACTTGCAGGTGCTGGCAGATCAGGTGCCCTCTATTCCAAGCGGCACGCTGATCCTTTCGGTGGCGGCGGGCGTAGGCCTGTTTCTGGTCTTTGCCTTCCTGCGTATGCTTATCGGCGTTGCGCTGCCGAAGCTGCTGGTGTTGTTCTATGGGCTCATCTTTCTGCTGGCGGCCTTTGTGCCCAAGGAGTTCCTCGCCGTGGCGTTTGACTCCGGCGGCGTGACCACCGGCCCCATGACCGTGCCCTTTATCATGGCGCTGGGCGTGGGCGTTTCTGCTATCCGCAGCGACCGCCATGCGGCAGACGACAGCTTTGGTCTGGTGGCCATGTGTTCCATCGGCCCCATTCTGGCAGTGCTGACGCTGGGCATCGCGTTCCGCGCAGCGGACAGCACCTACATCCCGCCTGTTCTGCCGGAGGTGGCAGACTCGGTGGAGCTGTGGCAGCTGTTCCGGGAGGGTCTGCCCACCTATCTGGCCGAGATCGCCCGCTCGCTGCTGCCCATCGTGCTGATGTTCGGAGCATTTCAGCTGATCGCCCTGCGGCTGGACCGCCGCACGCTGGGGCGCATCGGCGTGGGCCTTGTGTATACCTATATCGGCCTTGTGCTCTTTCTGACCGGCGCAAACGTGGGCTTTATGCCCGCCGGTAACTATCTGGGTCAGGTGCTGACAGGCGGCGGGATGCGCTGGGTGATCATTCCCATCGGGATGCTCATCGGCTACTTCATCGTCAAGGCCGAGCCTGCGGTCTATGTGCTGAACAAGCAGGTGGAAGAGGTGACCGACGGCGCCATCTCGGCGCAGGCTATGGGTCTGGCGCTTTCCGCCGGTGTATCCATTTCGGTGGGTCTTGCCATGGTGCGGGTGCTGACCGGCATCTCCATCCTGTGGTTTCTTGTGCCGGGCTATGTGTTCGCCATCAGCATCTCCTTTGTGGTGCCCAAGCTGTTTACCGCCATCGCGTTTGACGCGGGCGGTGTGGCTTCCGGCCCCATGACCGCAACCTTCCTGCTGCCGCTGGCGCAGGGTGCCTGTGTGGCAGTGGGCGGCAATATCGTCACCGACGCTTTCGGCGTGGTGGCTATGGTCGCCATGACTCCGCTCATCACCGTGCAGATGATGGGTCTGGTGGCGCAGCTGCGCACCCGCAAGGCACGGACGGCGCAGCCCGCTGCGGTGCTTGCCACCGTGTTTGCGGACCTGCCGGATGACGCCATTATCGAGCTGTAAAGGAGGCAGAACGTGAGCAGTTTGTTTTTGATGATCACCATCACCGACCGCCGCTCCACCGACGGCTTTTTGCAGCTGTACAAAAGCCACGGCGTAACGGTAAGTATGCGTACCGTTGGTTCCGGCACGGCGGTGCAGGAGACGCTTTCCACCCTTGGGCTGGAAAAGACCGAAAAGGCGGTGCTGCTGGCTGTGGTAACGGCAGAAAGCTGGCAGAAGATCCAGAAGGATCTGCGCCGCAAAATGCAGATCGATGTGCCGGGCACCGGCATTGCGTTCATTGTGCCGCTGAGCAGCATTGGCGGCAAACGGGCGCTGATGTTCCTTACCGAGCACCAGCCCCTTACATGGAAGGAGGAGAGCACCTTGAAGGATACCCGCTATGAACTGCTGCTGGTGGTGGCAAATCAGGGCTACACCGGCTCCATTATGGATGCTGCCCGCACCGCCGGTGCAGGCGGCGGCACGGTGATCCACGCAAAGGGCACCGGCATGGAGGGTGCAGCTGCCTTTCTGGGCGTGGAACTGGTGAACGAAAAGGAGCTGGTGCTCATCGTCAGCCGCACCAGCCAGAAAAACACCATCATGAAGGCCATTATGGAGGGGGCAAACCCCAAGGCGGGCGCCATTGTGTTCTCGCTGCCGGTGACCGATACCGCCGGTCTGCGGCTGATGGAAGAGGACGAAGCCCAGCCGGAAACCGCCCTGTGACCCCTTAAAAATCGATCCCGATATCCGCATTTATCGCCGAAGGCTTGATAAATGCGGATATTTTCGTTATCATAGTAGAAGAGACTTCAACTATAAACAAAGGAAGATGAAGATGACGCAATTAACACGCAAGCAACAGCAGCTCTTCAACGCACTGTCCATCGTGGTGGGCAACGCGATGTATGCGCTGACTGTGGTATTATTTCTGATGCCCTCCGGCCTCATCACCGGCGGTGCCACCGGTATCGCACTGGCGTTCAACAAGGTCACCGGACTGCCGGTGTCCGCAGTGCTGTTCGTGGTCAACGTGGCCATGCTGCTGCTGGGCTGGTGGGTGCTGGGCCGCCGCTTTGCCCTGAATACTATGGCAAGCACGGTGCTCAGCCCCTTTTTTATGGCGCTGTGGGAGCGGCTGCTGGGTGATCTTGTACTGACCGATGATCTGGTGCTGAACACCGTATTCGCGGGCTTTGGCATCGGCATCTCGCTGGGCATCACCATCCGCGCCGGTGCTTCCACCGGCGGCATGGATATCCCCCCGCTGGTGCTGAACAAGTGGTTCCACCTGCCGGTGTCCAGCACCATGATGGTTTTCGACTTTATCATTCTGGCGGCGCAGGCGGCCTTCAGCCCGGTGCGGCAGTCCCTGTACGGCGTGGTGATGGCTATCATTTACACGGTCGTGCTGGACAAGGTGCTCATGCTGGGCACCACCCGCACCGAGGTAAAGATCATCAGCGCCAAGTCCGACGAGATCTGCGCTGCCATTTTTGCGCAGCTGGACCGCGGTGTGACCATCCTGCACGGCGAGGGCGGCTACCTGCGGGAGCCGGAGTCGGTGCTGCTGAGCGTGGTCTCCAACCGGCAGCTGCCAAGGCTGGAAAAGCTGGCGCATGCCATCGACCCCACCTGCTTTATGATCGTGAGCCATGTTACCGAGGTAAGCGGGCGCGGCTTCTCGCTGGAAAAGGACTATCAGGCGGAGGGGTAAGCGGATTTCCCCAAGGCTCTTGCAAAACTGCCCCGGTTTGGGGTATAGTATAGAGGAACAGTAGGTTATACTGTATCTCACCCAAAACAGAAAGGAAAAGCTATCATGTTTGATATTTTCAATATGCTCAAAAAAGAGGCACACACCGCACCCAAGCAGGTGACCCGCGATACCATCATCGGCGACATTCTGGATATGGACCAGACCACCGCACCCTACTTTATGGAGATCGGGATGCACTGCCTGGGCTGCCCGGCTTCCCGCGGGGAGACCATCGAGGAAGCCTGCGAAGTGCACGGCGTGAACTGCGATGAGCTGCTGGAGAAGCTGAACACTCATCTGGCAGCCAAGAAGGCCTGAGTGCTGCCCACACTGGATGCGCGTCTGACCGCTGCGGCCCAGCTGGTGCGCCCAGGACAGCCGGTGGCGGACATCGGCTGCGACCACGGCAAGCTGACGGCGGTGCTGGCGGCTTCGGGTAAGTACCCGAAGGTCATCGGGGCAGACCTGCGCCCCGGCCCGCTGGCCAAGGCAAAACAGACGCTGGAAAATGCAGGTTGTCTGGACCGCGCTGAGCTTCGGCTCGGCGACGGTCTTTCTGTGTTGTCTGCCGGGGAGGTGGGCAGCATCGTGCTGGCGGGCGTGTCGGCGCAGACCACTTGGGAGATCATCGAAAAAGCGCCGTGGGTGTCTGCTGTGGGCGGGCCACGCCTTGTCATGGTGCCCGCCACCCGGCACAGCGAGCTGCGCCGCTGGCTGTGGCAGCACGGCTTTGCCCTTGTGGCAGACCGTCCGGTGCAGGCCGCGGGCCGCTGGTATGCGGTGATGGCGGCAGAGTACACCGGCGAGGTGACAGAGCCTACCTTTAAGCAGTGTCTGCTGGGCGAGACTGGCCACTGGCCGGAGGGCGCGGGCTACGCCGCGTGGCAGCGGGCAAAGCTGCCCCGGATGCGGCTGGGCGTGCCGGACGGCAGTGCGCTTGCAGCAGAGATGGATGCCATTCTGAAAGAGGGAAACTGAAATGACCACGGTACAGCAGGTATACGAAGGAATGCAGCGGCTTGCCCCGCCGGAACTGGCAGAGCACTGGGATAACCCCGGCCTGCTGGTGGACTGCGGCGGCGCGGTGCGCCGGGTGCTGGTGACGCTGGACATCACCCCGGAGGTGGTGGCAGAAGCGGCGGCAAAGCAGTGCACAGTCATCGTAGCGCATCACCCGGTCATCTTTGACCCGCTCAAGCGGCTGTGCCCCGCCGATGTGCCCTATCAGCTGGTGCAGGTGGGCATTTCCGCCATTTGTATGCACACCAATCTGGATGCCGCCGAGGGCGGGGTGAACGATGTGCTGGCGGATCTTTTCGGCATCCGGCAGCGCACCGCCTTTGCAGACGGCTGCGGCCGGGTAGGGGACATCGACCCCATCACCGTGCCGGAGCTGGCCGCACTGGCGCAGTGCAAACTGGCTGCCCTGTGCAACGCGCCGGACACCGGCGCAGCGGTGCAGGTGAAGTTTGCCGACACCGGAAAGCCGGTGCGCCGGTTGGCGGTCATCAGCGGCGCGGGCGGCAGTCTGTTTGCCGAAGCCATCGCCGAGGGCGCGGACTGTCTGCTGACCGGCGAGGCCAACCACCACGCGGCCATAGATGCCGTGCGTCTGGGGCTGTCGCTGGAGCTGGGGGTGGAAGCGCCGGTGCTGCGGAGCATCGCTAGAACCGCCGCGGCGGAAGACCTGATCAAGCTCAAGTCGGCGCTGGAAGAGCGGCTGGCGGAGAGTATGCCGCTTACGACCCAGCTGGGCGGCTGCCGGGGGAAAGAGGAAAAAGTGGAAAGCGGGTTTTTGATTTAGGGATTTGACAGGGGTTCCGGTGCGGCGCGGGGCTTTGCTGCGATCGATATTGCCGCGATACATCATAGGTTCTCCGGCGAAGGCCGGCAGCCATAAATTTACTTGGGAGGATATCAAATGGGTTATGACAATCTGAAACTGGAAAAGGGTATGTACCGGCAGGAGGGTATGAACTTTACGCAGGTGCTGGAATCTCTGGACCCCAGCGAAAACTA
>OKSS01000233.1_pt1 | contig 16413 bp, 19 predicted proteins | sample 1633641 | NCBI WGS metagenome assembly OKSS01 (sample SAMEA3879549, study PRJEB24766) | human gut metagenome | biome: human-associated habitat; feature: feces | place: USA | collected 1985/1987
CCATGCAGAAATGCGGTGTCACGCTGGGCAGTCTCCGCGAGCGTGTCGATGCGCTACGTGCCGAGCGCGAGTGGATTCCGGCCAGTAACATCAACGCCATACGTCGTACCAACATCGAGGTCAAGGCCCTCGAACGACAGATCCGCCAGCTCGAACGGGTGAACGGTGGCAAGATCAAGACCATGCTGTCGGATGCCTTCAACAGCATCCCGTTCGCCAATACGCTGACCAATCCAATCGTCATGGCGGGCATGGCGGGATTTAAGGCGCTGCAAACAGGTTTCGAACGGGAAAAGGTGCAGGTCGCCTTCGACGTGCTGCTGCGCGGTGACACGAAAGCATCGGAAGCGCTGCGGGAGGAGATTCGCCAATACGGGATGGTAACACCCTACATGACAGCCGAGTTGCAGGATGCCGCGAAAATGATGCTTTCATTCGGCATCGCGCAGGATCGGATCATGCCCAACATCAAGGCGCTGGGCGATATCGCAATGGGTGACCGGAACAAATTGAACTCATTGACGCTGGCCTTCTCGCAGATGACCGCGTCGGGACGGCTGATGGGGCAGGATCTGCTGCAGATGATCAATGCCGGATTCAATCCGCTGTCGGAAATTTCCCGCAAGACAGGAAAATCCATCGGCGTGTTGAAAGAGGAGATGGAGAAAGGCAAGATCTCGGCCGAGATGGTGACACAAGCATTCTATTCGGCGACGCAGGCCGGGGGCCAGTTCCACGGCATGACCGAAAAGATGGGACAGACGGCCGCGGGCAAGTGGTCCACGCTTCTCGGACTGGCGGGCGACCTGCTGTTCCGCCTCTACGGGATCATCGAGCCGCTGGTAATTCCTGCCATGACCGCGCTGGAGTGGATCGTCGGACTTGCCGGAAAAGGCATCGACGCCTTGGGGGCAGCTATCGGATGGGTCTCGGAGTTCATGCAGCGGCACGCGACGGTCGTTGCGGTATTGGGCACAGCGCTCGGCATACTGGCGACGTCCATGTTCCTCGTTACGCTCCAGTCCAAGGCGATGGCCGCCTGGGCGGGGATCGTCACCACGGCGAAATGGGCATGGGCCGCAGCGCAGAACGGGTTGAACCTTGCCCTGCTGGCGTGTCCCGTGACGTGGATCATCGCCGCAGTCATCGGACTGATCGCCGTAATCGGCTATGTCTGCTACAAGGTGCAGGGCTGGGGTACGCTGTGGGACGGCACGGTCGGATTCATGAAACATTCGTTCCTGGGGTTCGTGGAGAGCGTGAAGCTCTATTTCAGCACGATGATAAACGGCCTTATGATCGGCCTGGACAAGATCAAACTCGGATGGTACAAGTTCAAGGAGGCCGTGGGGCTGGGCGACAGCGCCGAGAACCAGGCCGCCATCGCCCGGATCAACGCCGATATCGAGAACCGCCAGCAGGCGATCATCGAAGGGGCGAAACGGGTCGCGGACCATGCGGCCAAAGCCAGGGTGTCGCTCGACGGCATCCGCCTTCGGTGGGATTCCGAACGGTCGCTGGGCGACGTCGCCGCGAAATTGAAAACCTCGCTGGGGATCGCGTCGCCCTCCCTGCCTGGCATGGGAGGCGAGCTGGCAGCGAATACCCCGGGCAGTGGCAACGGAACCTCCGGCAGTACGGCTGGGGCGGGAGCCGTTTCGGCCATCGCCACGGGCGGCAAACGATCCACGACGATCAACATTTCACTCGGGGCGCTGGTCGATAAGCTGGTTTTCGAGGGCGGCTACGAGGGTTCGCGCGACGACATGCAGCGCGATCTGGAGAACAGACTGATTCAGGTATTGCAAATGGCCGCAACGGCACAATAGGATGGGCAAGGTATTTTTCAACATTGGGAAAGCGACCCCTGACGTCATCGTTTCATCGGATGGCTTGCGCGATCCGCTCCGCATCCGCACGACGCAGGCCCTCGGCGGCTTCGGAGCTCTGCCTCCGTATTTCCTACTCAGGGACACGGACGGGGTGCGGACGGCCGATGCGGACGAAATCCGGACGGAAATGACAACCGTCGGAACGATAAAATCCGTCATGCCGTTGCGGCTCAAGCGTTCGACTGACGGGATTCTGAATTGGTTCACTTTCCCGCTTGAACCCCTGGTGTCGATCAGCGGCAAGAACGAAATCATCCGACGAACTCCTGCCAAAGGCAAAGGAACGGGAACGGTCAAAGAGCGATGGAGCCAGGGCGACTACGAAATTTCGATCCAAGGCATATTTATCGCCGCGGAAAACGAATATCCGAAAGAGAGCGTCCAGCAGTTGCGTAATCTGTTCGATACTGCCAGTCACCTCGACGTGGAGCATGATATTCTGCTGCTGTTCGGTATTACGCGTCTGGCCATAGAGAGTGTCAGCTTTCCGCACACAAAAGGCCTGCAAAACCAGAACTACGAGATCAAAGCATACAGCGACAATCCGGTTTCGCTTTTTATTCCGGTTTAACGACGTTCGAAATGTATTCGATGAACTTTGACATAACGATCGGGAAGTATCGGCTGGCGGCGCTCGAAAAGGTTGCGATCAAATGCAGCGTCGAAAACCTGGCTGATACGGCCGATATTACGCTGCCGGGGACGCTTTTCAACCGGGCATTGAAGGTCGAACAGAAAATCGCCGAAGGAGATGCTGTTCGGATCCGCCTGGGATATGATCGGATATTGCGCGATGAATTTTCCGGGTATGTCTCCGAAATCGCTACTGATAACGACTCCGTGCGTATTCATTGCGAAGATGAACTCTACAAATTCCGCAAAGACCTCAAGGACCGTGTCCTGAAAAGCGTAACGGTGAAAACGTTATTGACCTCGGTCGCCGAAGAGGTCGGAAAATATGAAGTGGCATGCGATTACGATTTCACGTATGATAACTTCACCATCCATGCAGCGACGGGGTACGACGTGCTGCGCAAGGTGCAGAGTGAAACGAAGGCCAACATCTACCTGCGCGGAAAAACCCTGCACGTCCATCCGCAATACGCCCAGATCGGAGAGAAGGTCATTTACGACTTCGCCGTGAACATCGAGAAGTCCGACCTCAAGTACCGGGACGCCTCGAAGCGGAAGTTTCTGGCTGTCGTCGAGGGAACCGATGCCAAAGGCAAGACGATCCGTATCGAACGCGGTACGACGGGCGGCGACAAGTTTACACTCAAATTGCCGGGTGTTTCGGATCGGAAATCGCTCGAACAACGGGCCGACGAAGAGCTGAAGGTGCGGGCCTATACCGGCTACGAGGGCTCGTTCACTGGATGGCTCGAACCCTATGTCGAGCCGACATGGCTGGCCGAGATCCGCGACACGGAGTACGAATACAAGAACGGAAGCTATTACGTGTTGGGCGTCGAAACGACTTTTTGCGACAAAGGTGCGAGCCGGGTTGTCACCATCGGAAAACGCATAGAAAACAATGGATAACGCCTCGAAGATAAAACAGCTTTTGCAGCAGATTACGGGCACGGAACAGTCCGTATTCCTGTTTCGCCCGATGGAGGTCGTCTCCGTCGAGGGCGACACCTGTCGGGCGCGGTATAACGAACTGGAGATTCCGGGCATCCGTCTGGCAGCCATCGAAGGCGGAGCGGACGGCGGCCTGCTGTTGAAACCTGCAACGGGAAGTATTGTTCTGGTAGCCGACCTTTCGTGCGGCGAGCTGCGCGAATGCTCCGTGATCGGTTATTCAGAGATCGAAGCGCTGACCTACCGTCACGGCGATACAACCGTCACAATGAACGGGAGCAATGTTTCGGCTACGGTCGGTCGGATGCAGTTGAAGGTTACGGCTGACGGTGTGGAAATCAACGGCGGGAAGCAGGGCGGCCTGGTATTGGCCGCTGCGTTGCGCCGTTCGCTGGAAAGCGTTCAGCGCTACTGCGAAACGATGCGGACGGCCGTCGCTGCCGGACTGACAGGAGTAGGCATTGGAGCTGCGGCCAACGGAGGAACGGGAGCAGGGATTTTCTCCGAACAAATGGCGGCCGCAACCATCTCTCTCGAAGATTTGGAGGATAAAAAAGCAACACACTGATAATGGCTAAGAATATCGGCATACTGATCGATCCCGAGACAGGAGATCTGCAAATCGATCCTCGGCGTAACGACCAAAACGTCTATGTGCAGGGCCTGCAGGTCGGAGAGGTGACGATTCAGAACCAAGCTGCGATTCTTCAGGCAATGAAGGGAGAATTGAAAGAATATCCGACCCTCGGGGTCGGGATCACGAACATCGCCAATGACCACGAAACGACTGGATGGGCACGCGAGATTACGGCTCAACTGAAGGCCGACGGTATGCGGGTGAACGATGTAGAAGTCGATATAACGAACAATAAACTGACCGTCGATGCAGACTACGACACGAAATAACCAGACTCTGCTGGATATCGCAGTTCAGGAATGCGGGACTGTCGAGGCCGCGTTCGAAATTGCCGAACGTAACGGTCTTGCGCTGACCGACGAACTGAACACGGGGCAGAAACTCGATATCGTCATGACGACAACCAGAGAGGAGTCTGTCGTGCAGGAACTGGCGGCCGATAGAATAAAACCAGCTACCGCACCTTCGGCCGAGGAGACGGAAATGGTTCCTTACGGCGGTATCGGGTTTATGGGTATCGAAATAGACTTTGTGGTACGATGAGAACGATCGAGGAAATCAAGGAAACGATCTGCGCGGATTTCATGCGTAACGAATCCGTTGCGGAGTTGTTCGGATTTACGCCGGGCGACAGCTTCACGTCGCATTTCAGCAAGGTATCCGTCATCGGGATTCTGTTCTACATTTTCGCCGTTGCGGCGTGGGCGCTGGAGAAACTCTTCGACACGTACAAGGGCGAGGTGGACACACGCATCGAGGAGATCATCCCGCACCGTCCGCGGTGGTACCGCGACAAGGTGCTTGCGTTCATGAAGGGCAAGACGCTGATCGCGGACACGGACCGCTACGACACCGAGGGGATGACCGAGGACGCCATCGCGGCGGCGCGGGTGGTCAAGCACGCCGTGGCGGTCGAGAACCGGGACGCTTCGCTCCTGACGATCAAGGTCGCGGGCGAGAAGGACGGCAAGCGGTGCAGGCTCGACGCCGAGACCGAGGCGCAGCTTGCGGCCTACATCGCCGAGATCAAGGACGCGGGCGTGCGCACGGCGCTGGTGAACATCGACCCCGACCGCTTCAACTGCGAGGCGGACGTGTACTACGACCCGATGCTCGTGGCCGAAACGGTCGAGAGCGCCTGTCGGGAGGCTGTCCGCAACTACATCGAGAACCTGCCCTTCAATGGCGAATATACCAACATGGCGCTCGTCGATGCGCTCCAGACGCTCGACGGCGTGCGGATCGTGGAGTTCCGCGGGGCGACGACCGTCGCGGCAGGCGAGGAGGTGCTGGTTACGATCGACGCGCGGTGCATCCCGGCCGCGGGCTATTTCGAGATGGGCGACGTCATACTCAATATGAAGGCATACAATGGATAAGTACGACGTGAACTTCAAGCGCCTGGCGCTCCTGCTGCTGCCGACCTTCTGGCGGCGGCCACTCTTCGCCGCGATGGCCTACGCCGCCGTGTCGCCCCTGCAATACCTGCACACGCGGTTCATCCTCTGGAAGCGCGAGAGCGACTACCGCCTCGAACACAACGGCCAGGTGTGCTACCTGCGGGCGCTGCTGAACGACAAGTTCGATCCCATCGACCGAAGGATCACAATCACCGAAACGGTCGAAAACGTGGGCTTCATCACCCTGCACAAACGCGAGGAGGACGCCGAGGTGCTGGTCCCGCGCCGCGGATCGGGCCGGATCCTGATTCTCAACCGCCGCGGCTACGGCGGGGTGAGCGGCTACGACTTCTGGGTGAATATCCCGCTGGCGCTCTACGACAAGCTGGACATCACGCAGGTCCGGGCCGTGGTGGATGCGTACAAGCTGGCTTCGAAACGATTCTCCATAAACTACATTTGACGATGAAACAGATACAGGGCAGGTTCCTCCTGCAATCGAACAAAGACTTTCCGGCCGACTGCGAGATGCTCGACTACATGCAGACCAACGCGCACGTGGTGTCGATCATCGGCAACCTGGCGGGCGACAAGGCGATCCTGCTGGGATGCGTACTCACGGGCGGCGGCACGCAGCGGAACGAGGGCTACGTGTTCCTGCGCACGAAGGAACACCCCGAGGGGGAGGTGCTCTACTGGGAGGGCGGCTCCATTTCGGGCGGTATGTACCTCAAACAAGCCGCGATCCCGGTACAGGCCCAGGGATACGAATATCCGCAGGCCTACGTCGAGCGGTCGCTGGCTCCGGGCGTCGGCGAGGAGAACTACAAATGGGAGGACTTCCGCGAGGCGCAGTCGCTGCCCGAACTCGAAGCGCAGATCGTGGCGTTGCAGACCGCCCTGGCCAAGATTCAGCGCACACCGCTGGGCATGGTCGAAATCTGGGCAGGATCCCGTATCCCCGACGGCTACGCCCTTTGCGAAGGGCAGCAGCTCAAGCAGTCGGAGTACCCCGAACTCTACAAGGCCATCGGCAGCACCTACAACAATGCCTACGACTGCAACGGCCGGAAGCTCTCGACCACGAGCGGCTATTTCCGCCTGCCCGACCTGCGCGGCCGCTTCGTGGTGGGCTACAACGTCAGCGATGGCAGCTACGGCAAGGTGGGCGGCGAGAAGAAACACACGCTCACCGTCGATGAGATGCCCTCGCACGCACACGGGGAGAATCTTTGGACCGGAGGTAACGGCAGCTGGCGCAGCGGCGGCAACAACTCCTATCCCGAGGCCGTGTCGTGGCATGACCGCACGACGCCCTTCGGAACGACGGACCGCACGGGCGGCGGCAGCTCGCACGAGAACCGACCGCCCTATTACACGCTGGCCTATGTCATGCGGACGAAGTAAAATTCTTATCACGCGATTACAGAATGGCAATCAGAGTACGTGCGCAGCTGCGCAAATGGTTCGGCCGGGGAATGTACCCAACGGCCGAGCAGTTCTCGGACCTCTTCGACAGCTTCTTCCATAAGACCGAGGACAAAATCCCGATGAGCGGGGTCGAGGGACTTACCGACCAGCTCAACGGGAAATACAGTACGGCCGAAGGGCGGGAGCTGGAGAAGAAAGTGCAGAAAGTAACCACCGACCTTTCCGCCCATGTCGCCTCCTCCGAGAAGGCGTTCAATGAAGTTCAAAACGACATCGAGGCGCTCGACGGCAGACTCGACGACGAGATCGAACGTGCCAAAGATGAAGAGGCCGCGATCCGCAGGGAGCTGGCCGCGGGCGATGCCGCGACGCTCTCCTCGGCCAAATCCTATACCGACACCTCTGTTGCAGCCGAAGCCGGCAAGCGTGAACAGGGCGATGCGACAACACTTCAAGCCGCGAAAAACTATACCGATACCTCTGTCGCAGCGGAAGCCGAGGAACGAACGCAAGGCGACGCCACGACCCTTTCTTCGGCCAAGACCTACACCGACACCTCCGTGGCGGACGAGGCCCAGAAGCGCGGGCAGGGCGATGCTGCGACGCTTCAGTCGGCCAACAGCCACGCCGATGCGGCCGTGGCTTCGGAGAAATCCGCTCGTGAGAGCGGGGACCGCACGACGCTCGAATCGGCAAAGGCATACGTGGATAAGGCCATCGCCGAACTGGTGGACGGCAGCCCTGCGGCGCTCGACACGCTCAAGGAGCTGTCGGCCGCCCTGGGCAACGATCCGAATTTCGCTACGACCGTTGCCACGCAGATCGGCCAGAAGGTCGATAAGGTTGCGGGCAAGGGCCTTTCTACCGAAGACTACACCTCGGAGGAGAAGGCGAAACTCGCGGGTGTGGCCGCCGGAGCGAACAACTACCAGCATCCGGCCACGCATCCCGCTTCGGTAATCGTACAGGATTCGACGCACCGCTTCGTGACCGACTCCGAGAAAACGACCTGGAACGGCAAGGCATCGACGACTGTCGCCACCCAATCGGCCAACGGTCTGATGTCGGCGGCAGACAAGAAGAAGCTCGACGACCTGACGGGCGGCGAGCTGGTCATCCAATGTTCAATCCCCGGAATGAATTGACGCTATGGCAGCAAAAATGACAATCCAAACCCGGACACAGCTTCCGGTCTATACGGCGGAGACACTTGCCGCCAAGAATCCCGTCCTGCTCAAGGGCGAGGTCGTTTATGAATCCGATACGCGCAAGCACAAGGTCGGTGACGGGACGACGGCCTGGAACAGCCTGCCCTATGCCGGGGGAGGCGATACGCCCGACACGATTCCGGCGGCGAACGTCGAGCAGGATGCCTCGCACCGTTTCGTGACCGATACGGAAAAAGACCGATGGAATGCGGTGTCACCTTCTGTTCCGAATCTGATATGGAAGGTCAGTGAAGGTTCATTCCTCATAAAACCAAGCTGTTCTTTAGATGATCCGATCTTGGCTCAGTGTTATATCGGATTCATTCGTTACAAGCGCCGGAGAAATCGAAAGGATCGAAGAGTGATGCCCTATCGGGATCGGCCGGATGATATCGGTTATCACCTCGTCGATACCGATGATTTCCCGAAACCTGAATGGGCAGTCGAAAAGCTATCGCCGATACCTTTCGATATCGAGCAAGCAAAGGCATCGAATGGGTGGATGCGCGTCAACAAGGTTCGCACTATCTGTGCCCGATTTATTGAGGAGGTAGCAGATAGTACATACGCCCAAAATATACGGTTAATCATTCATAACGGCACGAGCACCGACACGAAATTAAATATGGGTAAAGATAAGTATGGTTTGATAAAACAGTTTGCATCGGTTCGTTGCGGGATTGTGATGTTTACGGGAAAACCGGAAAAGCGTATCGAAGGAAATCGTTCGTATTTCAAAGCATGTTGCTCTAATGTAGGTTCCGGATATTTTTTGAGATAAGCACTTTATTGAGCGGGGGACCTCTGATATGAGTTTCACATTCGTGAGATTCTAATAGTCCAAACTCATCGGTGGTCGAACCATAAGAGGCACTCTGCTTTTTTTATATAAACTTTAACGAAACAACAAGAGCCATCAAACAAACAGTATTTTCAAGATGAGCAAAACCATTCAGAGCCGGATTCAGCATTCGGTATATACCGCAGCGGTACTCAAGGCCAAGAACCCCGTTCTGCTGAAAGGAGAGGTCGTCTATGAATCGGACACGTGTAAATACAAAATCGGAGATGGTTCCACTGCCTGGAACACCCTCCCGTATGGGGGGGGGAATTTTACCCAAGACACCACGCACCGTTTCGTGACCGACACGGAGAAAACGACTTGGAACGGCAAGGCATCGACGGCCGTCGCCACCCAATCGGCCAACGGGCTGATGTCGGCGGCTGACAAGAAGAAGCTTGACGGAATTACTGATGATATACTCTCCTTACCGGGTGAAGGATACGAAGAGGTAGAAATTGTCGATCAAGTCAGTATGTCTGCATCGGGAGTAATGGTGAAAGTCGTTCCCGGATTTGTCTTGTTCATTATCAAAAGCGTCCAATTTGGAGGACTCAAAACTGCCAAATTCACGCTTCCCGGTTTTATCATCGGGTCCGTACTCACACCGGCTGCTTTTCGCGCTCCCGGAGGAACATGCACAACGATATACATATCTACAGCTACCGACAAGACTAATAAATGTTCGAATATTATGTTTTCAGGGGTAGATAATGCAGGAGAAGTTACGGCACCTCTGACATTCGCCATACAAGCTACGTCTTTTTCACGAGAATAAGCGACAAAGGAATACGATAACTTGATTTCAGATATGAGTAAAACCATTCAGAGCCGGATTCAGCATCCGGTATATACCGCAGCGGTACTCAAGGCCAAAAACCCCGTCCTGCTGAAAGGAGAGGTCGTCTATGAATCGGACACACGCAAACACAAAGTCGGAGATGGCTCCACCTCATGGAACGCCCTCCCGTATGCCGGAGGGGGGGGGATTTTGAGGGGCCTATTTCGGCCTCGAACGTCACACAGGACGCAAACCACCGTTTCGTGACCGACACGGAGAAAACGACCTGGAACGGTAAGGCATCGACGACTGTCGCCACCCAATCGGCAAACGGACTTATGTCGGCCGCAGACAAAAAGAAGCTCGATGGTGTAGCCACCGGAGCCAACAACTACCAGCATCCGGCCACGCATCCCGCCTCGGTGATCGTACAGGATTCGACGCATCGCTTCGTAACCGACACTGAAAAATCATCGTGGAACAACAAGGCCGCAAGGGATGTAGCGACCCAGATATCCAAAGGGCTGATGTCTGCGCTTGATAAGGAGAAGCTCGACTGTATTTCGGCGCAATGTCTTATATCGACTTCGACGACGACAGTTAGTGGAACTTTGGATTTAAGTTCCAATGTAAGTTACACCAAAGGGAAAGGGTATATTTCGTCGATACGGTTATTGGCTCAATCCGCCACTTCCCTGACTATCGACAGCACGGTTTTGGCAACTGACGATTTGCCCCTGATTGTCGAATTGGTATTGAGATGCAGAGCGGGGCTGGCAAGTAATCTGAACCTTTCTATTTTGTTGGCAGGCGATGCCAGCAACTCGAGTATCACCATTCCGAAAGGTTCAAAACTGATTACTTTGAGCTTTATGATGTTGAACGGCCATACCGATAAATATTCCTGTTATAGAGTTTCCGTAATATGATGAAAATCGTATATAATCGTTTTATTCCGTTCGGCCGCTTCACGGCATTGACCGTGCTGGTCTGGCTGTTCGTGAAAGAGGGCGTCGCATTGACGGCCCGACTACTCAATCACGAGAAAATCCACATGCGGCAGCAACTGGAGATCGTCGCCGTTTGTCTGCTGGGTACGGTGGCGGCACACCTCCTGTTCGGGGTTTCCGCATGGTGGATGCTGGCGGCCGTTCCGGCGCCCTTATTGATTTACGGCCTTTCGGTCGCAATAGAAGTTCTCCTGCCGCCCTACAACCGCGCCTACGGGAACAGTTGTTTTGAAACCGAGGCGATCTACAACCAGCACGATCCCCTCTATACCCGTCGATGGTGGCGGCATCTGTTCGCGTGGATCACCTACATCCCTAACCGCAAATATCCATACATCCCACCTGAAAAACGACCGCCGATGATGAAGAACTGATCCATAACATGGGGGCATGAAAAAGCCCCCGGCCGTAAGTAGAGATCTCACCCACATACTTACGCAAGCGCGCGCCGAAGACGCACGACCGAGGGCTGGAGCCTTCTGTCGCGTCTTCGGCGCATTTATATGCAGTATGTGGGTGAGATGCGACAAAGATAAATATTATTCACCTTAAAACAATATTTGAATGGCATTTAATTACAAAGAGCAGTATGGCGTAATCGTCATCTGCAAGGATGAAAAAGAGCAGCGGGAGATTTACGAACGGCTCCTCGCTCAAGGTTTGACTCTTAAAATTGTTACTGTATGATTGTAAAAGTAAAACACCATTGCAGCGACTTCAACAGTTACCGAGCCGCACGAGTAAAAAGCCTTTTCAATGCTGAGAACGGCTGTGATTGGGAACGCTCGGCCGAGCTTCCCGTCGAGGGGCTGGACTGGAAAATCGGTCTTATTGTCGGCCCTTCCGGAAGCGGCAAGACAAGTATAGGCAGCCGCATTTTCGGTGAGCCCATCTATGACTTGTACGCTGGGTGGGATGCCACGAAGCCTATCGTCGATTGCATCGCCCCAGACGGAGATTTCAATGCCGTAACGGGTGCATTGTCAGCCGTCGGCCTGGGTGATGTCCCGGCATGGCTCCGGCCATTTCCCGTCTTGAGTAACGGTGAGAAGTTCCGCGCTGGCCTGGCCCGCCTGGTATGTGAACGGCCCAAACGGGCAGTCGTCGACGAGTTCACTTCGGTAATCGACCGACAAATCGCCAAGGTCGGAGCGGCCGCTTTCGCAAAGACATGGCGAAAAGGTGATGGGCAGGTTGTCCTGCTTTCCTGCCACTACGATATTATCGAATGGCTGCAGCCGGATTGGGTATATGATATGCAGGAGGCCCGGTTTTACAATCGGGACTGCCTTCAACGCCGCCCCCAGCTCAAACTTCAAATTTATAAAGTCCGGGGAACTGTGTTCCCCCGATTGTTTAAGCAGCATTATTATTTAGACCTGCCTGCCCCGGTGGCTGCCGAGTATTTCGTCGGATTCATCAACGGTGAGCCTGTCTGTCATGTAGCAGTCTCACCGTTATTCACCGCGGGAGCTTATAGGGCGACGCGGTTGGTCGTGATGCCCGAATGGCAAGGAATTGGAGTTGGCACAAAGTTCCTCGCCGCCGTTTGCGAATATCATCGTCAAGGACATGGCCGATGCGGCAAAATGCTGCCCGTATTCTTCCATACGTCGCACCCGCAGCTATGCGGGGCACTCCGTCATTCCCGGAAATGGGTACAGACGGCGGCAAGCCTGTATGGGGCGAATAAAACGAAGTCCATAAGCTCAATGATTAAATCGGCGGCAAGGAAAGGACAACCAGGCCGACCAACGTCTGGCTATGGCGGTCATTTCCGAGCCGTACAAGCGTTTAAATATATTAATAATGGTTGTTAAGATATTAGGAAACTCCGATACAACGGCCTATAAAGAGGCCGAACGAGTGGTTAAGTCGCTGGGGCTGGCAGTTTGGAATGAAACCTATTTTTTTGTGGATGTCGCTATCGCTCCGTTATTGATTGAAAAGGTGAGCAACGAAGAACTGGCAGAACCCAACCTGGGAACGCTGATATTCCATCCGTCACCGCTTCCGTATGGCAGAGGTGCATCCTCGATACGCTGGGCGTATAGACGTCAAGAACCTATTACGGCTGCGACATGGTTTTGGGCGGATAGTGGCCTTGATACGGGGGACATCTGCGAACAAGAGATCGTTAAGATCGACTACAACCTTCGACCGCGGGAGTTTTATGAACAGGAGATCATTCCGGCTATGCAAAGGACATTAAAACGCTCTTTAAACGATCTACAAAAAGGTATCAAACGGCGAGTTCCACAAATAGAGAAATACGCAACTTTCGATAAGCGAATTTAAGTGAACGAAGCGCACCCAATGGGTACGCTTCGTTTTTTTGAGGAAGTCGTTTCGTTTAAAATCCGTCGAACATTTGGATTTGCGGATTATAATTCTGTCGAACTTCACTAACGACGCGGACAATTTTTCAGTTTCGACCCCTGACATCCTACCGGCATACGCAAGTTTTTGGAATGCCTCTACACCGATCCCGGCTCCCCGGGCCATATCGTACATATCACCGGCGTAATCGGCTGTCGATTTTCCAACGGCCAAAATACTACCTCCGACGGCTGCGCTCGCGCCCAGCATGACGGTTCCTGCTTTCGTCATTGAGCGACCTATTTTGCTTGTGGTACGCTCGAATGCAGAAAGTTTGTCCGTCGATTTTTTGACGGCCTCGTCTATAATGCGGCTCATTTTATCCGTTGCAGACAAAATGAACGCTAATTTCAGAGTGTTGGCTGCCATGTGTCGTTATCGCTTTTCGATGCCGGATAATACCACCCGGCGGGGTGTTGTGATCTCTTTTTCGTAAATCTCGACTGCGCGGTCCAAGTAGGCAAAATAATCTTCCACGATCAGATCGAGAACGCCATCTATTCCGCCGCCGGTGAAGTGTGCTAAAAAAACAATATCCGCATGTGGGATTTGTCTGATTAGCACCCTTGCGCCAGCGTCGGACCTTATCCGTTTTTTGAGATGTCCCTTTCTACCTCTTTTTTTGCGTCGGGGAAAAGGAACTCGGTGATCTTATCCATCTCCTCGGTAGTGAAGCCGTCCATCAGATCGTCGTAAACGATCGGCTGACCGTTTACGAGAATTTTGGCGGCCATCAGGTGCATGCCGCGCTCGACGTCCGTCAGGCTCTTGTTGTTGGTTAGCTCCATCTGCTTGCGTACCGTGATACCAATCTCAGCGATCTCGGTGTTGGCGTCGAGCTGGAGCCGCCGCCGAACTGACAAATTCGGCTTGCGATTCAGTGCTTGCTGTCCCATTACAATCCAAGGTTTTGCCTACGTTCAGCCAGCAAGTCCTCGCCGCCGACTTTGTAGATGTTATTGATTACGTCGATTTCGACGATCTCCTCACCGTCTATTTCCAACTTATAATACTGGACGGAAACGGTGGACTCCAGTTCGGTGTCCTCCTTGGCCTTGAACGCGCCACCGGGGAGTGTCTTGGAGTACCCGCGTATGTACATCACGATGGGCTTCTCCTCCGTGATTCCCGTGTTGTCGTATTCCGCTTTGCTGGAACGGATCATCAGGTCCACGGGCTTGAGGAAATTTCCGAAAGCTTTCTGCGCCTCGTTGTCCGGATACGTCCATTTGATCGTCGTTTCGAGTTTATCGAACCCGTTGAAAAACTCGGCCGAACCAATCATGCCCATAGCCTTGTAATCGGTCATAAGGGCCGTAATGGTCGGGGCGGTGATCTCCGACGCCAGCCCGTGCTTGCTGGCATTGTTCACATAGACGTTTGCGTCGTAAACTTTTGCGATATTCATGGCTATTCGATGGTTGAGAGTTTGTTAATGTCGATTTTGTGGTCGAACGTCATGCGCTGCATAGGCACGGCGGGCGTCCACTCGTTGGAAAACGTGACGTATCCCTGTGCCAACTCGGTGGCCGGATTCTTCGCAGGGTCGAAAAAGCACTGCCCGTAAACGATCTTACCTTCGGCTGTCAGCCGGTTGTAGTACTGGTTCACGATGTTGCGAACCAGGTCGATGTCGGCCTGTTTTACCTGCTTAACATCGATAAACTGGGCGCAGGCCATCGTGATCGAACGCTTCATGATCATCAGTGACCGGCGAACGCACTCGAACGCGTCGGGAGTGGTGGTGCTGGGGAACGCTGCGGTGTAGTTTCCCCATTCCACAATGCCGTTGCCGTACATATTAACAACTGTCGTGATGCCTTGTGCGTTCAGCAGGTTGGCCTCACATGTTTTATCTGAGAGCGCGAACGTGATGGGCACGTCGGTACCCTCGATCCCCGTGTAGGCGTGGTTCGACGATGACACATGCCATCCTTCTGTTAAATCGACTTTGGCCCGCAAACCCGCCGCGTAAGCTGACACCGGGAGCGTGAGGTATCTTTCCCCTGGGTCCTCGACATCCGGGTTATATTCCGGGTTCGCAACAAGGACATGCGGGAAAAGAAGCTTTTGCCCGGCTTTGAGTGTGGCAAAGTCACCCTCCGCACCGCGCGACTCAATGGCTTGGTTGAAGCCCCAGCCGTCGGGTGTGTCAATATATGCCATCGCCTCGGTTTTCTCAGTAATGACAATCAACTCCTGCTTCACTGCATCCAATGCGGAATATCGCGGTGCGATGTAGATCATCGGTTCAAAGCCGTATTTGTTTCCTGCGGTCTCAAACAGTTTAAGACCTGTACGCTCACCCGTTTCGGAAACCGTACCCACAATGTCGGCGCCGGTGATCTCGGCGGTGGCATCCTTTACTTTGACGACAAACACCAAGGCGCTGCCGGCAGTGCTGTCTTGCATGCGGATCGCCTTAAGTGCTTCGGGGATGGTTCCTTTTGTACCGAATGCGGCATCGTCCGCCGCGCTCTTGCACAACGTGAGGACGTTAGTGTCGCCCTTATCCGCTGTACCCACCAGCCCGATAACCGCCGTAACGATGTCGTTCACGGGCACCGTGTCGCTGGTGACGTTGATGTGCTCTATACCATGTAAAAAATCTGCCATGTCATAAAATTGTTATACCGTTTCCGGCGTGGTTTGTATTTATCCGGCTATTTCTTTTTGCTGTCAGCCGGTTCGACAGTTGTCGCAGCCACCTCTTTGATTTGGCGGCGGGCTACCATCGCACGAACCGCGATGTCATTCTCTGGCAACTCGACGGCATCGTCTTTTTTCAACGCGTACTCCTTTCGACCTGCGCCGGCCTTAACGCTGAAAACAACGTAAGGACTTACTACCTCGTACTTTTTCATTTTTCAGTAAATTCGTTTTTGATTTCCTTGATCGTCGGCACACTATCGGGGCGGTCTGCTTCGACAGTATAGGCTGCAAATGAAAATGTAAGCGCATATTGCCAATAGTTGTGCAGGCCCGAAACATAGCCGAACGAATTAAAGTAAATGGGTGTTTTCGCACCCAGCATCCGATGCCCCAAAAGACGGGATTTCGCCGCCTCGTAAACATCAAAAAGACCCAGTTTTCCCCGCCGGTTTTTCGCGCGGATGAATAGTTCGCATTGAACGGTTCCCAGTTGAGCCACGACGGCCAACTCCTCGCGTTCGGCGAACTCCGTACCGTTTACCAGCACGAAAATCTGCGGTTTCTCGGTCTGACGCGGCAACTCCAGAGCCTCGATCTT
>OKSS01000244.1_pt1 | contig 15728 bp, 13 predicted proteins | sample 1633641 | NCBI WGS metagenome assembly OKSS01 (sample SAMEA3879549, study PRJEB24766) | human gut metagenome | biome: human-associated habitat; feature: feces | place: USA | collected 1985/1987
CATCAGCTCCTCCAGAATGCCGGGGCGGCCGAAGCGTGCGAGCCGTCTGCGGCGGTTGCGGGCCGCCAGCCAGTAGAGCGCGACGAGCGCCGGGACGGCCAGCAGCAGCCAGAGATATTGCGGATTTGCGAAACGGAACATAATTAATGCGGACCCTGCGGATTGTATCCTGTTTTTTGCCCATATTCAACCCGCCGGGTCTGCATTAGGGCACTTGCAGTGCCCGTTGAATATCGACATTTCCTCCTGAATCCTCCCCTTGGCAAAGGGAGGACTTTGCCCGGGGACCGGAATCGCCGTTCCGTCAGGGTATTCGCTTCAGTACGAGGTTCGAAAGCAGGAACTCGGCGAACAGCAGTCCCAGCGCGGCCAGCGCCCATGTGAGGAACAGTTCGTGGTAGGAGATGTGCTTCATCACCTCGATCTTGCTCTTTTCGAGCTGGTTGATTTCGTCGTAGATGGACTGTAGTTTGGCGTTGTCCGTGGCGCGGAAGTAACGGCCGCCCGTGAGATCGGCGATCTCGCCGAGTATCTTTTCGTCGATCTGCACCTTGGCCTGCACGACGGTCGGGTTCCCGAAGAAGTCCACCGTCGGATAGGGGGCCGTGCCGCGTGTGCCGACACCGATCGTATAGACGCGGATGCCCTGGTCGCGGGCGATCTCCGCAGCCGTAAGGGGGGCGATTTCGCCCCGGTTGTTCTCTCCGTCGGTCAGCAGGATGATGACCTTGCTCTTGGCGTTGCTCTCGCGCAGGCGGTTGATTGCCGTCGCCAGTCCGTTGCCGATGGCCGTGCCGTCCTCCACCACGCCGCTGCGCAGGCGTCCCAGCAGGGTTTGCAGCGTTCCCTGATCGGTCGTCAGCGGGCTTTGGGTGAAGGCTTCGCCCGCGAAGGCCACCAGTCCGATGCGGTCGCCGGGGCGGTCGGTGATGAAGTTGCCGGCGACCTGCTTGGCTGCCTGGATGCGGTCGGGCTGGAGGTCCTGGGCCAGCATCGAGGTCGAAATATCGATCGCCAGCACGATGTCGATGCCTTCGGTGTTGCTCGTCGAGCCTTCATCGACCGATTGGGGGCGGGCCAGCGCTACGATGAGGAGCGCGACGGCCGCGCAGCGCAGCGCGAAAGGCAGATGCCGCAGGTAATAACGTACGGTGCGCGGTGCTTCGGCGACACCGTCGATGGTCGATACTTGGATCGAAGCGCCGCCCTGACGGGTCCGCCAGACGTAATAGACCACCATGAGCGGAATGACCGCGAGCAGCCACAAAAAGTATGGAGAGGCGAATTGCATAGCCGTTTCAGAATTGATTCGTTACCAGTTTTTATTGCCGCGTACCACGACCCCGGCTTTCTCCTTGAGTTTCTCCTGGGTCTTGTCCTCCTGGGTCTGGATCGCATCCAGCATCCGTTCCTGTTCTTCCGGGGAGATGCCGTTTTCGCGGGGTTGGCCGGGCTGCCGGTCGTCGCTGTCCGGCTTGTCGGAATCCTGCGGCTGTTCGTCGGGATTTTGTCCGTTCTTGTCGGGATCATTCTGACCGTTCTGCCGGTCTTGTTGATCCTGTTGCTCGCCGCCCTTGTCCTGCTGCCGGTCTTTGTCCGAATTATTATCCTTGTTTTTGTCTTGATTCTGATCCTGACCGCCGCTGTTCTGCTGGTCCTTGTTCTGATCTTTGTTTTGATCCTCGTTCTGCTGTTTTTGCAGCAGTCGCTTGGTGTAGGCGTAGTTGTACTTGGCCTCCTGGTCGGCAGGATTCATCCGCAGGGAGTTCTTGTAGCTTTCGAGCGCTTCCGGGTATTTTTCCTGTTTGAATTGGGCGTTGCCGAGGTTGTAGAAAGCCTCGGCCCGTTCCTGGTCGGTGCGGGTGGAGTCTGCGGCGATGCGTTCGAGCATCTTGGCCGCCTCCTCGTATTTTTCGGTACGGTAGAGGGCGCCCCCCAGGTTGTAGGCGGCCTCGAAGTTTTCGGGGGCCGCTTCGAGCGCCTGCGTGTAGCGTTCGATGCTGCGGTCGTACCGCTCCTTCGCGAAATCCCGGTTGCCCTTGCGCACGAGGCTGCGCTCGGGGTATTTCTGGGCCGAGGCGCTGCCGATTCCGAGCAACAGGGTGATGAATATCAGTAGGATTCTGTTTGGCATGGCGTGTCGGATGCTATTGGGTGTCGTCCTGTTCGGTGCCCTCCTCCGCGATTTCCGCAGGCTTGGTCTCCTCGACGAAATAGTAGGCGTTCAGGTAGTTGTCTTCGTTGGTCGTCCCTTCGGACTGGGCTTTGGCGAATTTCGCCAGGTCGGCGTCCCGGAGGATCGCCTGCAGGTCCATGACGCATTTCTGCGGCAGGTCGTAACGGCGGACTGCCGCGAGAATTTCGTCAGAGGTCATCTCCATCGCGCCGAAGCCGTATCGTCCGGCCAGATAAGTGCGCAGGATGTCCGTCAGGCCCGAGTAATACTGTTTGTGGCGTCCGCTCTGCCAGAGTTTCTGGTTGTGGAGCGTTTCGAGCGCTTGGATGGCCGCGATGTGGGGCGGCAGGGGCGGTGCGGGACGGAAGATGTCGCGTACCTTGCGGGCGTAGCGGGCCATCAGGCGGCGGCCTGCGTAGATCGCGCCGCCCAGGACGATCAAACCCAGCAGGCTCCAGAGGACGTAGCCGCTGATTTCGCCGTAGCGGAAGGGCAGCGTGCGCTGGGCTTTGATGTCGTAGATCGTGTGCGACGTGGAGTCGATCTGAAAGGTTCCCACCTGCAGCCGCAGGGTGTCGGCGGTATAGAGCGTGTCGGTGATGTTCTTGTCCAGATAGAGCACTTGTGCGCGTCCCAGGCCGAGGTTGCCCTCCTCGAACGCCGCCAGCGTGTAGCGTTTGCGCAGGCTCAGGTGACGTCCGTCGCGCCGGAGGGTGTCCACCGGATGCGATTCGACGACCTCCAGTCCGCTCTGCGGAGGCGGGTTGAAGGTGGGAAATACCACGACCTGCACCAAATCACGATCGACGTCGATCACCACGTCGAAGCGGTCGCCGATTCCGATGCTGTCGGGTTCGACGCGGGCGGTGATCGTCGGCGGTGCGGCGTACAGAACGGTCGTCAGCCCCGTCAGAAGAGCTGTCGCCAGAGCTGTTTTTACTCTTTTCGTGATGGATGTCCGACCGGCTTTCGGACGACCCGAAGACCGCAGGCCGACGGGCACCGCTTCCGAAGGAGGTGTTTGCGCGGCATTTTGCCGCTCTGCGGCGGCGGACGGTTGAATACCGCCGTTGCGTGCGAACGGAGAGCAGGTTGATGCCGGGTTATTTGGGATCGACTTCATCGCTGTTTGAATAGTTTGATGAGTTCCACGACGTAATCCCCGTCGGTCGATACCTCGGCCGTGTCGATGCGGTGGTGTTTGAGCGCCGAGAGGATGGCGGCGCTCCGCTCCTGCCAGACGCGGGCGTAGTGCTCACGGCCGCCGACGAAGTGTCGACCCAGACCTTGCGCCCCGTCTCGGCGTCCTGCAACTCGGCGATGCCCACGTCGGGCAGTTCGGCTTCGCGGGGGTCGCTGACGCGGATTCCCACCAGGTCGTGTTTTCCGGAAGCGATCTTGAGCGCGTCCTCGAGCGCCGTACGGTCCTTGCCGGGATCGAGAAAGTCCGAGAGCAGGAAGGCCGTGCAGTGTTTTTTGGTGACGTTGGTCAGGAAACGCAGCGCTTCCGAAATACGGGTCCCCCGCGATTGCGGCTCGAAGCCGACCAGTTCGCGGATGATGGCCAGGATATGGCTGCGCCCCTTTTTCGGGGGGATGAATTTCTCGATCCGGTCGGAGAAGAAGATGCAGCCCACCTTGTCGTTGTTCTCCGAGGCCGAGAAGGCCAGCACGGCGGCGATTTCGGTTTGCAGGTTTTTCTTCAGGCGGTCCGTGGTGCCGAACATCCGGGAGCCGCTGACATCCACCAGGAGCATCATCGTCAGCTCGCGCTCCTCTTCGTAGACCTTGATGTGGGGCGTGCGCGAGCGGGCCGTGACGTTCCAGTCGATGTCGCGCACGTCGTCGCCGGCGCGGTATTCGCGCACTTCGGAAAACGACATGCCGCGTCCCCGGAAGGCCGTGTGATACTTTCCGGCGAAGATTTCGTTGGAAAGCCCCCGGGTTTTGATCTCGATCTTGCGGACTCGTTTCAGGATATCGTTTTCGGTCTCCTGCATTATTGCATTTTCAATTAGGGTACGATTACGTTGTTCAGGATGTCGGTGATGATCTGCTCTGTGGTGATGTTCTCGGCCTCGGCTTCGTAGGTGAGTCCGATGCGGTGACGCAGTACGTCGTGGCAGACGGCCCGCACGTCCTCCGGAATCACGTAACCCCGGCGGCGGATGAAGGCGTAGGCCCGGGCAGCCTTGGCCAGCGAGATCGACGCACGGGGCGAGCCGCCGTAAGCGATCAGGGGCTGCAGTTTTTCGAGGTTGTATTCGGCCGGTTCGCGGGTAGCGAAGATGATGTCGATGATGTATTTTTCGATCTTTTCGTCCATATAGACCTCTTCGACTACGCGGCGGGCCTTGACGATGTCTTCGGGCGAAGTCACTTTATTGACCTTCGGGAGTCCTTCCCCGGCCAGATTCATACGCATAATGTCGCGCTCCTCCTGTTTCTGGGGGTAGGAGATCTTGGCTTTCAGCATGAAACGATCGACCTGCGCCTCGGGCAGCGGGTAAGTACCTTCCTGCTCCAGCGGGTTCTGCGTCGCCAGCACCAGGAAGGGCTCGGGCAGCGGATAGGTTTCGTCGCCGATGGTCACCTGCCGCTCCTGCATGGCTTCGAGCAGAGCCGACTGCACCTTGGCCGGCGAGCGGTTGATCTCGTCCGCGAGGACGAAGTTGGCGAATACGGGGCCTTTGCGGACGAGGAACTCCTCCTTCTTCTGCGAGTAGATCAGTGTACCGATCAGGTCTGCCGGCAGCAGGTCGGGGGTGAACTGAATGCGCGAGAAATCGGCATCGACGGCTTTGGCCAGCGTGGTGATGGCCAGCGTTTTGGCCAGCCCCGGCACGCCTTCCAGCAGGATGTGCCCGTTGGAGAGCAGGCCGATCAAAAGGGTGTCGATCAGGTGATTCTGTCCGATAATCACCTTACCCATTTCGCTGCGCAGCGTATCGACGAAGACGCTTTCGCGTTCGATCCGTTCGTTGAGTTCCTTGATGTTGATGACTTCACTCATTTTCGGTGTGTATTTTCGGTTTTTCGTTGTTTTCGGTATTTATGCAACGCATGCCCTGCAAAATTATTGCAAAATACATATTTTTTTCGAGAAATCGAAAATCCCGACCGCTCTTTTCGCCCTGATGCGGGGCGGTGCCCCGGTTGAAAAACCGCACCCGGGCGCCGCTTCGGGGCAAAGATCGGGCGGAGGATGTCCTGCAGGTTCGCCTTCGGTTGCGGCGCTCCGCCGTATTATTCGGCTGCGGACGCTCCGTCGTTGCGGGGAAATCGCTATATTTGCACGTTATGGAATCTCAAATATTGAAAGGCCTGAATCAGGCCCAGCGGGAGGCGGTGGTGAACTACGATTCGCCGTCGCTCATCATTGCGGGCGCCGGGTCAGGCAAGACGCGCGTACTCACTTCGCGCATCGCCTATATGATCGAGCAGGGGGTGGCTCCGTACAATATCCTCGCCCTCACCTTCACCAACAAGGCCGCCGAGCAGATGCGCGAACGTATCGCCCAAATGCTGCCGGACGGACGCCACCGCTATATCCGCATGGGAACCTTCCACTCGGTTTTCTCGCGCATTCTGCGCGACAACGCCGACCGGATCGGCTTTCCCCAGAGTTTTACGATTTACGAGCCGTCGGACTGCAAAAACCTCCTGAAAACCATCGTCAGGGAACTGAACCTGGACGATACCAAATACAAGCCTGCGATGCTGGCTTCGCGCATCTCCTACGCCAAAAACTGCCTGGTGACGCCGGGCGCTTATTTGGCCAATGCCAGCTTCGGAGCCGAAGACCGGCGGATGCAGATTCCCGAGTTTGGCAATATCTATAACATCTATTGCGCCCGCTGCAAGCGGAACGGGGCGATGGATTTCGACGACCTGTTGTTGCAGACCAATATTCTGCTGCGGGATTGTCCCGATGTGACGGCCCGCTACCAGGAGCAGTTCAAATACATCCTGGTCGATGAGTATCAGGATACCAATTATGCGCAGTACGTCATCATCCGGCGCCTGTCGCAGCTCCATTCGAAGGTCTGCGTGGTGGGTGACGACGCCCAGTCGATCTATTCGTTCCGGGGGGCCAAGATCGAGAACATCCTCTCGTTCAAGAAGGATTTTCCGGATGCGATGATCTTCAAGCTGGAGCAGAATTACCGCTCGACGCGTACGATCGTCGAGGCGGCCAATTCGGTGATCGAACGTAATTCGAAACGCATGGAGAAGAAGTGCTTTTCGGAAGGGGATATGGGCGAAAAGATCCGCGTGCTCCGAGCCTATACCGACCGCGAGGAGGCCGAAATGGTGGTCAGCGACCTGCGCGACAAGGTGCGGGCTGCGGGCGATGAGTGGGCCGAGGCAGCGATTCTGTACCGCACCAACAACCAGTCCCAGGCGCTCGAAGACGCGCTGCGCCGCAAAGGAATACCCTATCGTATTTACAAGGGCAATTCGTTCTACGACCACAAGGAGATCAAGGATCTGCTGGCCTATATCCGGCTGGTTATCAACCCCCGCGACGACGAGGCCTTCAAGCGGATCGTCAATTACCCTGCGCGGGGTATCGGCGATACGACCGTAGAGCGGATCGCTTTGCTGGCCAAAGCTCGTAATCTGTCGATGTGGGAAGCGGTGGATGCGCTGACGGCCGAGCCGGTGACGGATCCCGTGCAGAAGACCATCGTCCGCAAAGTGGCCGAGTTCGTGGCCCTCGTCCGGGGGCTGTCGTTGGCCCGGGCCGAAAAGGGGCTGTACGACCTGGGACTCGAAATTGCGACCCGTTCGGGTATCATCGGCGCTTACCGGGCCGAGAACACCCCTGAGGCGACCAGTGCGCTGGACAATATCGAGGAGCTGCTCAACTCGATGCAGCTCTTCAACGAGCAGCGCGAGGCCGAGATCCGGGCCGGGGAACGTCAGCAAGAGGAGCGGGCTACGATCGAGGAGTGGCTGCAGGGGGTGATGCTGATGACCGATATGGACAAGGATGATCCCCAGGACCGCAACAAGGTGACGTTGATGACCGTACATTCGGCCAAAGGGCTGGAATACAAATTCGTGTATATCGTCGGATTGGAAGAGAACCTCTTCCCGTCGCAGCGGGCCGTGGAGTCGCCCGACGGTTTCGAGGAGGAGCGGCGGCTCTTTTACGTGGCGCTGACCCGGGCCAAGGAGTTGGCTACGCTCTCCTATGCCGAGATGCGTTTCAAGTGGGGCAATATGGAGTTCTCGCGTCCGAGCTGCTTTCTGCGCGAGATCGACAGCCGTTACCTGGAAACGGATGCGATGCAGGAGGAGCGGGAACCCGTCCGCCGCTCGGCCGGGCGGGGAGAGGGCTCCTCGGCGCTCGACGAGCTGCGCCGCCGTTTCGACTACCGCTACCAGCAGAAGCCTGCGGCGGGTGGTTCGCAGGCCGGGGCGCGTTTCGGCGGAGGTTCGTCCGTCGGAGGCGCAGCGTCCCGTTGTTGTCCAGCCGACCCGTTCGACGGCCGGGATGCGCAGCGTGGGTGTCCGTCAGGGCGAGTCGTCGCTGGTCGAGGGAGCTGCGCCCGTATCGTGCGGCGATTATGCGGTCGGCGACCGGGTGTCGCACCTGAAGTTCGGCGCGGGGGTCATCCGCCGCATCGAAACCCTGGCGTCGGATCACAAGCTGGTGGTCGAATTTTCCGGATACGGGGAGAAAACCCTGCTGGCCAAATTCGCCAAACTGACCAAATTATAGGAAATCCGCCGGAAGGATTCCGGCTTAAAACTGAAAGACAATGACTTTGAAGGAGCGTTATGCGGGGGTGATCGCGTGGTTCGAGGAGCACATGCCCGTCGCCGAGAGCGAGCTTGCGTACGGCTCGCCGTATGAGTTGCTGGTGGCCGTGATCCTGTCGGCCCAGTGCACGGACAAGCGGGTCAATATGACTACGCCGGCCCTGTTCGAGGCTTTCCCTACACCGCAGGCTATGGCTGCCGCGACTCCCGAGCAGATCTATCCCTACATCAAGAGCATCTCCTATCCCAACAACAAGGCGAAAAACCTGGCGGGCATGGCCCGCATGCTCTGCGAGGAGTTCGGCGGCGAAGTGCCGAGCGACCTGAAGGAGCTGCAACGTCTGCCCGGCGTGGGACGCAAGACGGCCAATGTCGTGGGCGCCGTGATCTGGCAGAAGGAGGTGATGCCCGTCGATACCCACGTATTCCGGGTCTCGAACCGCATCGGACTCACGAACCGGTCGAAAACACCCTTGCAGACCGAGCTTACTCTCGAAAGACAGATCCCTTCGCACCTGCTGCCGACGGCCCACCATTGGCTGATTCTTCACGGCCGCTACGTCTGTACGGCGCGTGCCCCCAAATGTGCCGAGTGCGGTATTTCGACCTGGTGCCGCAAATATGCCGAAGACAACAAACGATCTAAAACCGAATGATTATGAAGCGATTTTGCCATGCGATTCTCGCTTGCGGAGTGTTTGCCGCGATAGTTGCGGCCGTCTCGTGTACCAAGGATGCGACCGGCGGCGGAGGCGGTGGTTACGACGGAGAGCCGGAGGTGAATCACGATATGGACGGCATCCTGCGGCGCAACTACTTGTGGAACGAGGAGTATGCGACACTTTCGCCCGATTTCGGCCTGCCTTACGACGAGTTTCTCGACGGCGTGCTTATGCGTATGAGAACCAACGACCTGGACAAGAAGTTCCGTAACGGGAGATGGCAGCTCTATTCCAACATCCAGCGCCTCTCTCCGGTGAGCCGGACGGCCTTGTCTGCGGATATCGACAGTCAGTTCCCGAAGGAGCCCGTTTACGGTTTCGGCGCCGTTTCCCTGGCGATTATCTCCTATACAGACGCAGGAAAGGAAACGGGGCAGTACGGTTTTGCCGTTATGGCCGTGTACCCCGACTCTCCGATGGCCAGGGCCGGCCTCGGACGCGGAACGATCATCAACCAGGTCGATGGACAGTGGATAACTGCCGGGAATTTGAATGCGGTCTACTCCAAACTGCTCGCACCGAACGGCGCCGCGACGCTCTCCGTGGCGGATAATCAGGGCGGTTTCGGCGTGTCGGAGCATAAGCTGACGGCGGAGTTGATATACGAGAACCCGGTGCTGTACCACGACGTGCTCGAGTACGGGGAGCACAAGATCGGTTACCTGGTGTACGCCAGCTTCGATGCGGCTTTCGACGGGGAGTTGCTGGATGCGCTGCAAGCGTTCAAGGACGCGGGTATCAACGACCTGATCCTCGACCTGCGTCTGAACGGTGGAGGATACGTGATGTCTTCCCGGATGCTCGCCTCCTGCATTGCCGGTGCCCGGTGCGAAGGGCAGGTGTTCCAGTATTACCGTTATAACGATACGCGTATGGCCTCTCCTGAAATGATGGCGGCGGAGACCGGGCAGGCTTACGACGAGTCGAAAGGGCGTTTTTACGAGGAGTTCATCTACGGCGATTACCGGGGAGCCGACCTGCGCGGATATGCGCTGAATCTTCCGCGGCTGTATGTCATCGTCTCTTCCGGCACGGCTTCGGCGAGCGAAGCCGTTGTCAATGGCTTGCGGGGAATCGGGCTCGAAGTGGTGCTGGTCGGGCAGAAGACCAACGGCAAAAATGTGGGGATGGAGGGTGTCTGTCTGGAGGACGGAGCGTACGAATACCTCTTCATGCCGGTTTCTTTCCAGGGATATAACGCCCGGCTCGAAACGGTGGACCCGAACGGTCTTGCGCCGGATGCCTTGAAGGCTGATTGGAACAACGGGTACGAGGAGTTCGGCAGTTTGGACGACGACTGTCTTGAGTATGCGGTGACGAGCATCACCGGGCAATCCGTCCGTTCTTCCGAGCCCGCAGCGCAGAGAAGGCCGGGCGTGCGGTTGGTCGAAGGCCTCTCTTTGCCCGAAATATCCTGTCGGCCGGAGGGTATGATCCTGCTGCCGCCGGACGCTGTCCGGAAAGATTGAACATCCGCTCCACGATCGGTTTCGGAACGGAGAAACGCCCCGGAACGGGTGCGGATTTGATATTTAACGGATAAAATCGTATCTTTGCATCAATGATGGTTTCCCAAGAAGATATAGAACGGCTGCGCGAATTGCTTGCCCGGCCTGCGCAGAATATCGTGATCGTGTCGCACACGAATCCCGACGGGGATGCCGTGGGCTCTTCGCTGGCGTGGCGCGAGGCGTTGCTGGAGATGGGGCATCGCGTCACTTGTATCGTGCCCAACAAATACCCCTATTTTTTGGACTGGATGACGGGTATCGAGAACCTGGTGCTTTTCAAGACGGACGAAGCGGGAGTCGCCCGCCGTGCGGTGGAGGAGTCGGACCTGATCTTTTTCCTGGACTTCAACGCCGTATCCCGTCTGGAGGGGTTGAGCGAGGTGATCGAATCCAATACGACGGCCAGGCGAATCCTGATCGACCACCATCTGTCGCCGGGACCCGGTTTCGATCTGATGTTTTCCTGTACCGGTTCGTCGAGCACCTCTTTCCTGATCTATCGGATCCTCGAAAAGATGCTGGGCACGCAGGCGATTACGCGGAGTATGGCCGAGTCGTTGTACGTGGGTATGATGACCGATACGGGGAACTTTTCGTTTTCGTTCCTGACGCCGGAGTTGTACCGGGCCGTCGCGGTGCTGGTCGAAACGGGCATCGACATTCCCACGATCCACAACAATGTCTATAACGCCTTCACCGAGGGCCGTGCCCGGCTGTTCGGCTATGCGATCAACCGCAAGATGGAGGTGATCCACGACGGTGCGGTCGCCTATATGTCGCTTTTGGAGAGCGAGATGCGCCGGTTTCAGTTCCAGCCCGGCGACAGCGAGGGGTTCGTGAATTACGCTCTTACGATCAAGTCGATGAAAATGTCGGCGATTTTCATTGCCACGCATAAATTCATTCGGGTGTCGCTTCGTTCGCGGGGCGGGGTGGACGTGGATCTTTTCGCCCGCAAGTATTTCAACGGCGGCGGCCACCGCAATGCGGCCGGGGGCAAGTCTTTCATGACGATGCGGGAAACCATCGAGCATTTCAAACGATCCGTAGCCGAGTTCGCCGCCCAGGGCGGTTTGGATTAGGTCGCTATGGACGATTTCCGCTTGCGGGTTTTCATTACGGCGGCCAAAACCCTCAATTTCACCAAATGCGCCGAGCAGCTTTTCATTTCGCAGCCCGCTGTGAGCAAGCATATCGGCGAACTCGAATCCCGCTATAAGGTACAGCTTTTCGAGCGCAGCGGCAGCCGTCTGGCGCTGACCGAAGCCGGCCGTGTCATGCTGGAGCATGCCGAACGCATTGCCGACGGCTACCGCCGTCTGCAGTACGAGATGGATCTTTTCACCGACCGGCTGGGCGGCGAACTGAAGGTGGGAGCCAGTACGACCATCGCCCAGTATGTTCTGCCGCAGGTGCTGGCCCGTTTTACGGCCCGGTTTCCCGAGGTGAAGGTTTCGCTCGCGTCGGGCAACAGCGAGCAGGTCGAGGCGGCCCTCGCGCGTCACGATACCGATTTGGGGCTGGTCGAAAGCAGCGCCCGGCATCCGGGGTTTCATTACGAACCGTTCATTCCCGACGAACTGGTGCTGATCGCTTCCACGAAAGGCCGGTACGGCCGCTGCGACCAGGTTACGCTCGCGGAGTTGCAGACGGTGCCCCTGGTGCTGCGTGAAAGCGGTTCGGGAACCCTCGAAGTGATTTCGAAATACCTCGCGGCGGCGGATGTACGGCTCGCTTCGCTGCGTGTGGTGATGCAACTGGGCAGTACCGAGAGCATCAAGAGTTTCGTGCGCAACAGCGACGCCATGGCCATCGTGTCGGTGGCATCGATCGTCGATGAGCTGCGCAGCGGCGAACTCCGCATCATCGACATCGAGGGCTGTACGATCCGGCGGGAGTTTTCGTTCTGCTGGCCCGAAGGACGCAGCGATGCCTTGGCCGCACGTTTCGTGGAGTTCGCCCGCCATACGGCCTGATCCTTCGCGGCGCTTCTGCGAGATTTTACGGGTCGTTTTCGGATGTGGGATCGCCGCCGGATCCGTTCGGGTACTCGAGAATGCGGTGGTCTGTCATCGGAAACCATTGGTCGTTTATTCGTGGCTTGTGGCCGTGTCGTAATGCGGACCTTCTCTGGACCCCTTCCCCGGAGGGGGCACTACGTTTCCGAAGAGGTATGCTAAAATATATATAATTTTATCTATGGAAACCGATTTGAAATTCAGACCTTTCCGATCGCCTGCCGACCCGGGTTGGGACGAGGCGTGGGCGATCTATCAGAACTCTTTCCCCCAGAAGGAGATCCGTTCGCTGGAAGACCATCTGCAAGCTCTTTCCGATCCGCACTATACGGCCGACGGCATCTGGTCGGACGGCCGGTTGATAGGCATTCTTTATTACTGGACGGCTCCGGAATATGTCTATATCGAGCATTTGGCCATTTCGCCCGACCTGCGCGGTGCCAATATGGGCAGCCGGGTATTGGAGGCTTTTTGCCGGAAGGCCGGACGCATCGTGCTGGAAATCGATCCGCCGGAGACGGAAATCGCCGTTCGCCGCCTCCGATTTTACGAGCGGCTGGGGGTCGTGCGCAACGATTACCATTATGTCCATCCGTCGTTCCAGCGTCCTTATGAGCCGCACCAGTTGGTACTGATGAGCTATCCGAAGGCTATGACCGACGAGGAGTGCCGCAGTTTCGAACGCTTCGTCCGCGATCCGGTCCTTCGTTATTCCTGTCACGGAAAAAAGGAGTAATACCTTTAGAATATAATTAGGTAATAATGGAAACGGCCCGAAGACTTTTCGATCTTCGGGCTGTTTTATGGTAATCGGATGCTGCCTACAAGAGCAAGATCACGGCGAGCGATGCGACCGAAATGACGGCCCAGAGGATGATGCCCAGCACCAGAGGCTTGAGGCCTACCTTGCGGATTACCTCTATGGAGAGTCCTCCGCCGATCAGGAACAGCGTGGCCGAAAGTCCGCAGCGGGCGGCGACCGAAATGCCGTGCGTGAGCTGGGTCGGCAGGTTGCAGTAGGTGTTTACGAGCATGGCAACGACGAACCAGAAGATGAACCAGGGGATCTGGATCTTCTTGCCTTTCTGACGGAAGATCAGGGCCGACACCAGCGACAGGGGGATGATCCACAGGGCGCGGGTGAGTTTGACGGTCGTGGCTACCTTGAGCGCCTCCTCGCCGTAGGCGGCACCGGCGCCGACGACCGAACTGGTGTCGTGGATGGCGATCGCGGCCCAGGTTCCGAACTGGGTCTGCCCCATGCCGAGCCAATGCCCGATGACGGGGAATACGAAGAGGGCGACGGCGTTGAGAATGAAGATCGTGGCCAGTGACAGCGAAGTTTGGTTCTCGTCGGCATCGATAACGGGTGCGACCGCTGCGATGGCGCTGCCGCCGCAGATCGCCGTGCCCGACGAGATCAGGTAGCTGTTTTTGCGGTCGATGCGCAGCAGGCGTCCCAGCACTACGCCGACGATCATTACCGTGACTACCGAAACCACCGTGAAGGTCATGCCTTCGCGCCCGGCGGCCAGCGATTCGTGGAAGTTCATGCCGAATCCCAGTCCGACGACGCAGTATTGCAGCAATTTTTTCGAAGCCTTCTTGCTCCAGACCGGAAATGGATTGCCGAGGGTCAGGGCGAAGAGAATGCCCGCGAAGAGCGTGACGACGGGCGAACAGAAGAGCGAACCTGTGAGCAGTCCGGCAAAAAGGATTTGGCGCCAGTTGAGCTTTGCGGATTGCATGGATTTCGTGAGTTGCAGCGGTTTCATACGGTGCTAATAACTTTTTGTAAACGATGCTGCAAATATACAGGCTTTATCCCCTTGAAACAACGGGGAAAAAGTTATGTCATATAACTAAAGGTTATTGCCATTGTCGCTGCGATGACCGATCCGCTCCCGTTACCGGTAATTTCGGATCAGGTCGCGGAAATAGGCGATCATTCGTCCGTAGTTCTCGAGCGAGATCGATTCGTTTTCGTTGTGGATCGTACCCTGTTCCTGTTCGGTAAGGAGTACCGGCATGAAACGATATACGTTCGGACTCACCGCCTCGTATTTGTAGGCGTCCGTGCCGCCGAGCGTCAGGTAGGGCGTTACGATCGTACCCGGGTAGAGCCCGGCGAGCGAGGTGCGGATCATTTCGAAGGCGTGGACATCGTCCGGGGAGATTTGCGACGGTTCGCGGGTCGAGAGTTCCTCGATCCGGACGTCGTATCCGTTGCAGATATTTTCGACATGCCGCTTCACCTGGGCCGTCGTGTTGCCCGGCAGCAGGCGGAAATTGACCGTGACTTCGGCTTCCGAAGCCAGTACGTTGGCCGCGTCGCTGCCCCGGGCCATGGTGATGGCGGTGGTGGTGCGTACCAGGGCATTGGTGGCCGGGTTGCTTTCGAACGAGCGGAGCAGCAGGCTCTCCAGCAGCCAGCGGTTGGCGATCGCGGTGCGCTGGGCGACTCCCATCGAGCCGCCGATCCGATCGAGGAAAGCTATGACCGGAGCTGTCAGGAAGGCGGGCATCTGCTCCCGGTTGAGTTGTTCGATGATCTCGGCCGCCAGTACGAGCGATCCTTTTTCCGGCGGCATCGAAGAGTGACCTCCGGTGCCCCGGACCGTGATTCGGATCGTGCTGAATCCCTTTTCGGCCGTTCCTACGAGGGCAGCCGTACGTTGGATTCCTCCCAGCCCGGGGGCGATGATGATGCCGCCTTCGTCATAGACGGCGTCGAAAGCGATGCCCTGTTCTTCGAAATAGCGGGCGATCTTCAGGGCACCCTGCGTGCCGCCGGTTTCCTCGTCGAATCCGAGGGCGATCCACACGTCCCGCTCCGGGCGGAATCCCTCCGCAAGCAGCGAGTCGGTCGCTTCGAGGATCGAGAACAGCATGCCTTTCATGTCGAGCGTGCCGCGCCCGTAGATCCGTCCGTCGGCTACGGCGCCGGAGAAGGGAGGGTAGTCCCAGCCCGGAAGGGGTGCATCGGGAGCCGACGGGTCGTAATTGAGCACGGGAACCACGTCGTAGTGGGAACAGAGCAGGATCGGGGGCAGGGCCGGGTTCTTGCCGGGCCAGCGGAATACAAGCCCGTATTCGTTGATCGTCAGAGTATCCAACTGACTGTAAATCGCGGGATATGCCTGCGGCAGATAGGCTTTGAAGGCTTGGAACGGATTGTCGTCCGTCCGGTCGATCGCATCGCTTACGGTCGGAATCCGGATTCCGCCGGCCAATCGTTCGACGGCCTGGGCGGACGGTTCGACGCTCCGGGGAGGCCCGTCCGGACCGGTGGTGCGGATGAAGGGATAGGTCGCGGTGCGGACTATCACTACGGTGCAGAGTACGAGGAGCGACACGGCGGCGATGCCCGTCAGGAGCCAGATTATTTTCTTTTCTTTTTTCATGGAAGCGGTAGGTTAATATAGGTCCGATCGTCCGGTTTACGTGCAATTAATCTGCCATACGGAAATTTTTTCGAATTTATTTTCGCCCTTACAGGGCCTTCCGGAGGCGTTTTTCGGGGGGGGGG
>OKSS01000256.1_pt1 | contig 15363 bp, 10 predicted proteins | sample 1633641 | NCBI WGS metagenome assembly OKSS01 (sample SAMEA3879549, study PRJEB24766) | human gut metagenome | biome: human-associated habitat; feature: feces | place: USA | collected 1985/1987
AACAGCAGCAGAAGAACCGTGATACAGGAACAAGCGACTGCTGAAAGTTTTTTGAACATAACGTATACTCCTTTTGTTGATTCACTTCAGGTGCGTATACAGCAGTCTATGGCTGCATCGCTTGTACGGCAGCCGAAACATGCCGTCCGGTCTGTCGGCAATGCAGTTGTTCGATGCAGGGAAAAACGTGGAAGCAGACTTGCCCGGATTCGTTGCAACAGGGTGCATTGTCCTGCAAAACCTACCGTTGTCGGAAACAGCCTGTCGAGCTTCTGGGTTTCTCTCTGTCCCGATCGCCTGCATTGCAAAAGAAAACGGCATTGTTTTTGATAAAAACTTGCCGTCCCCCACGGCAGAAAAGATGGTTCATTTCTGTACCGTACTGCCCTTATTATAGCACACTTGTAACCGTTTTGCAAGACTTTTTCATCGGTTTTTTCCGTTCTTTATCGAGAAAGTACAGTTGGAAATCCAAAAAATTCGACAATTTTGTGCAAGAAATACAAAAATTTCTGTTGATTTCACACGGGAATCGCCGTTTTCCCAACAATTCCCGGTTCTATCCGAGTCTTCTTTTTTCCAGAATTCCCCACTGATCTTGGAAATCTGCATGAGAATTTACAGAATTTTACTTGTACCCGAAACAATTCCATGCTACAATAAAAAAAGCATTTGCGGGGATAATAAACCAACACTTTTATTTTATGTGTTAGCTTTTTATCCGTTTTCTTTGATGCCTGCTGTATTTTCTGCCCTTCCTGTCGGAAAAGTTTGGCGAAAACAGCAATTGCAAATGCACCAAAAACAGAGTATAATAAATATAATTAGTGGTATCAACGATGCAGGTGCCGCTTCCCCTGCCGGCAATTCTCGCACGGCAATACTAGGATTCATTTTTCATGCATCGAGGAACGGAGAAAAAATTTATGGAGAAAAAACAACTCACGCAAAAAGAGGAACTGAAACAGCAGTTCATCGACCGTTTGCAGCTGGATTGCAGCGTTTCCCCGGATGAAGCTTCCGACAGCCAGATTTATCAGGTTCTGTCTGCAATGATGGTACAGCGTCTGAAGCATATGCGGCAGCACTTCGTCAACAAGACCAATTCCATCGGCGGAAAGAAAGTTTATTATCTTTCCATGGAATTCTTAATGGGCCGTGCACTGGGCAACAACCTGATTAACTTACAGGCATACAAGGCTGTAAAAGAAGCTCTGGATGAGCTGGGACTGGACCTCAACGTGGTTGAGGACATGGAGCCCGATGCTGCGCTGGGTAACGGCGGTCTGGGCCGTCTGGCAGCCTGCTTCCTTGATTCTCTGGCAACTCTCGGTTATCCTGCATACGGCTGCGGTATCCGTTACCGTTACGGTATGTTCAAGCAGGAAATCAGAGACGGTTATCAGGTAGAAGTACCCGATAACTGGCTGGAAAACGGCAATCCTTTTGAACTTCGTCGTCCCGAATATGCAAAGGTTGTAAAATTCGGCGGCTATGTAAATGTAAATACCGATGAAAAGGGAAGAAACCATTTCTTCCAGGAAGGTTATCAGTCCGTTAAGGCGGTTCCCTTCGACCTTCCCATCGTGGGCTACGGCAACGGCATCGTAAATACCCTGCGTATCTGGGATGCAGAGCCCATCGAATGCTTCCAGCTCGATTCCTTCGACAAGGGCGATTACCAGAAGGCAGTTGAGCAGCAGAACCTTGCCAGAAACATCGTAGAGGTTCTTTACCCCAACGATAACCACTATGCAGGTAAAGAGCTCCGCTTAAAACAGCAGTACTTCTTTATTTCCGCATCCGTTCAGGAAGCTGTGGAAAAATATATGCGTAAGCATCAGGATATCAGGAAATTCCATGAGAAGGTTACCTTCCAGCTGAACGATACTCATCCTACCGTAGCCATTCCCGAACTGATGAGAATTTTAATGGATGACTACGATTTAGAGTGGGTGGAAGCATGGGACGTTACTACCAAGACCTGCGCTTACACCAACCATACCATCATGGCAGAAGCTCTGGAAAAATGGCCTATCGAGCTGTTCTCCAGATTACTTCCCCGTATCTACCAGATCGTGGAGGAAATCAACCGCCGCTTCCTGGAGGAAGTTTCCAGACGTTATCCCGGCGACCAGGAAAAGGTACGCAAGATGGCTATTATTTACGACGGACAGGTACACATGGCAAGACTTGCCATCGTTGCCGGCTATTCCGTAAACGGTGTTGCAAGACTGCATACCGAAATCTTAAAGAACCAGGAATTAAAAGACTTCTACGAAATGATGCCGGAGAAGTTCAACAACAAGACAAACGGTATCACACAGAGAAGATTTTTACTGCATGCCAACCCGCTTTTGGCAGACTGGGTAACCGAGCACATCGGCGACGAATGGATTACCGACCTGCCTCAGATTTCCAAGATGAAGATTTATGCGGATGACGAAAAGGCACAGCAGGAATTCATGAACATTAAGTATCGCAACAAGGTTCGCCTGGCGGATTACATTTTAGAGCACAACGGCATTGTCGTTGACCCCCGCTCCATTTTCGATGTACAGGTTAAACGTCTTCATGAATACAAGAGACAGCTCCTTAACATCCTGCACGTAATGTACCTTTACAACGAGTTGAAAGAACATCCCGACATGGAGTTCTTTCCCCGTACCTTTATCTTCGGTGCAAAGGCGGCAGCAGGCTACCGCAACGCAAAGCTGACCATTAAGCTGATTAACTCCGTTGCAGATGTTATCAACAACGACGAGTCCTTAGGCGGCAAGCTGAAGGTGGTATTCATCGAAAACTACAGAGTTTCCAATGCAGAGATTATCTTTGCGGCATCCGATGTTTCCGAGCAGATTTCCACCGCAAGTAAGGAAGCATCCGGTACCGGCAACATGAAGTTCATGTTAAACGGTGCGCTGACTCTGGGCACCATGGACGGTGCAAACGTAGAAATCGTAGAAGAAGTCGGCAAGGAAAATGCCTTTATCTTCGGTCTTAGTGCAGATGAAGTTATCAACTACGAGAACTACGGCGGCTACAACCCCATGGAAATCTTCAACAACGACCAGGATATCAGAAAGGTGCTGATGCAGCTTATTAACGGCACTTACGCTCCCGAGGATCCCGAGCTGTTCCGTCCGCTTTACAACTCTCTGTTAAATACACAGAGCACCGCAAAGGCAGATACCTACTTTATCTTAAAGGACTTCAAGCCTTACGCAGAAGCACAGAAGAAGGTAGAAGCCGCTTACAGAGACGAAAAGGGCTGGGCAAAGAGCGCTATCTTAAATATGGCAAGCTCCGGCAAGTTTACTTCCGACAGAACCATCCAGCAGTATGTGGATGAAATCTGGCACCTTGACAAGGTAGTTATTCCCGAAAAGAAGGCAGCTCCCACCAAGGCAGCAAAGACAAAATAATAGAAAGGAACAGGTTTCCATGATTGAATTAGTTAAGGGCGGTGCTTATTTAGTAAACGGCACCGATATCGTAGAAGACAATCAGGATGCTGCCGCTGCCATTGCGCAGAAGTGCGGCAAAACGGTTACCAAAGAAGAATCCGGAAAAGAAACCATTGCTTACGGTATTCTGAAAAATCACAATACCTCCGGCAATATGGATAAATTAAAAATCAAGTTCGACAAGCTGACCAGCCATGATATTACCTTCGTCGGTATTATCCAGACGGCAAGAGCGTCAGGATTGGAAAAATTCCCCATTCCGTATGTACTCACCAACTGCCACAACTCCCTGTGTGCGGTTGGCGGTACCATCAACGAGGATGACCATTTATTCGGTCTGACCTGCGCCAAGAAATACGGCGGTGTGTATGTACCCCCTCATCAGGCGGTTATTCACCAGTTTGCAAGAGAAATGCTTGCAGGCGGCGGCAGAATGATTTTAGGCTCCGACTCCCATACCAGATACGGTGCGCTTGGTACCATGGCAATGGGCGAAGGCGGTCCCGAACTGGTAAAGCAGCTTTTAAATCAGACCTATGATATCAACATGCCCGGCGTGGTAGGTGTTTATCTTACCGGCGAACCGGTAAAGGGTGTCGGTCCTCAGGACGTGGCGCTCGCTATTATCGGTGCGGTTTTCGCAAACGGCTATGTGAAGAATAAGGTAATGGAATTTGTAGGACCCGGTGTGGCATCCTTAAGCGCCGATTTCCGTATCGGCATTGATGTTATGACCACCGAGACCACCTGCCTGTCCTCTATCTGGAAAACAGACGACAGAATTAAGGAATTTTACGATATTCACGGACGTTCCGAAGATTATAAGGAATTAAATCCCGGCGAAGTAGCATATTACGACGGCATGATTAAGATTGACTTAAGCACCATCCGTCCCATGATTGCCATGCCGTTCCATCCCAGCAACACCTACACCATCGAAGAGCTGAACGCCAACCTTTCCGACATCCTTCATGAGACGGAAGAGCGTGCAAAGGTAAGCCTGGACGGCGCGGTAGAGTTTTCTTTGCAGGACAAAGTTCGTAACGGCAAGTTCTACGTGGACCAGGGTATTATTGCCGGCTGTGCGGGCGGCGGATTTGAAAACATCTGCGCAGCAGCCGATATCTTAAAGGGACGTTACATCGGCGCGGACGAGTTCACCTTAAGCGTATATCCCGCTTCCATGCCGGTATATATGGAACTCATCAGGAACGGCTGTGCAGCAACTATTCTGGAAACCGGTGCGGTTATGAAGACGGCATTCTGCGGTCCCTGCTTCGGCGCAGGAGATACACCCGCCAACAACGCCTTCAGTATCCGTCATTCTACCAGAAACTTCCCGAACCGTGAAGGTTCCAAGCTGCAGAGCGGTCAGATTGCTTCCGTTGCTCTTATGGATGCAAGATCCATAGCCGCAACCGCAGCAAACAAGGGCGTGCTGACACCGGCTACCGAATTTGACGGTGATTTCAACCATTATCAGTATCACTTTGACAGCAAGATTTATGCAAACCGCGTATTTGACTCCAAGGGTGTAGCGGATCCTACCGTAGACATCCACTTCGGACCCAATATCAAGGACTGGCCCGCTATGGGTGCGCTTCCCGAGAACCTGGTTCTGCAGGTTGTCAGCGAAATCCATGACCCGGTTACCACAACGGACGAGCTCATTCCTTCCGGTGAAACCTCTTCCTACCGTTCCAATCCTCTGGGACTGGCAGAGTTCACCTTAAGCCGTAAGGACCCGAAGTATGTAGCCCGTGCCAAGGCTATCCAGAAGGCGGAAACAGAGAGAATGGCAGGCGGACATCCCTGCCCGTGAACAGGCAGCTTCCTGCCAGAAGGTACTGGGCGGCTGGGCAAACATTGCCAACGAGTATGCTACCAAGCGTTACCGTTCCAACCTGATTAACTGGGGTATGCTTCCTTTCCTGATTGAAAAGGGCGAGCTTCCTTTCAAGAACCTGGATTACCTCTTTATCCCCGGCATCAAGAAAGCCGTAGAGGAAAAGGCGGACACCATCACCGCATACAAGGTGGGCGGGGACGGACTGACACCGTTTACCATGACTCTCGGCGAACTGACCGACGAGGAGCGCCAGATTATCTTAAAGGGTTGTCTGATTAACTACAACCGCGTGTAAGCGGAAAAAAAAACAAAACTAAAAGCAGGCGAATGCACATCATTTGCCTGCTTTTTCTGATTAGTGTTCCGGCACTTCGACCTTACTGTTAAAAGCATCCAAGAGTTGGGCAAGAAACACGCCCGCAGCAAGGAAAAAGAGGTTTAACATGCTTTCACGCAGGGAACCGGTAAAGCCTTCCCAGGGAACGGTCATAACCGTGGCGGCAATTACCACACCGACGATGGTGTGGAAGGCAACGGAGTAATGTTTTTCAAAGAGCCGGTTTATAAATTTAGGCAGGAGTAGCATGGTAACAGCCGCCCCTAAAAGACCGGGCAGGGCAACGGAAAGGGAAAGATGCCCCAGTCCGTCTACAAACGGTGTATACAATCCCAGAGGCATCAGCAGGGTAGAAAAACTCATGCCGGGGGCAATAATACTTAACGCCAGACAGAAGCCGCAGAATACAAACCAGCCAAAGGACGGGGAAATGGTAACGGATGCAGACTGCAGACCGATTAACAGAGCAAATACAAGCAGCATGGCGGCAACAAGGGAAATGTAAGAGCCTTTGCTGCGTCCTTTCTGCCCGGCTTCCCGGAACAGGGACGGCAGCATGCCGCCAATCAGTCCCACGAACAGGCAGACGGAAGGGTTGGGATACTTCTCCAATACATAGGAAAGCAGATTGGCAATTCCCAAGAAGCCGATGATGCCGCCTAAAATAATAGGAAACAGTTTCGGCACATGGGTTTTGAAATTGCGGATGGGATTGGCTAACAGCTCCATAACAGGTTTGTATACGCCGAAAATGACGCTCAGCACGCCGCCGGAGATTCCCGGGAGCACAGCTCCGAGCCCAATCAGGGCACCCTGACATATACGAAGGAAAAAAGATTTTGTTTTCATGAATGTAACCTTGCCTTTCTATCGATATAGTATATGAAGATAGATAAAAAGTCATGTCATTTTCCTATTCTTAACGGAATATGAACAGGGCAGCGTTGAAAGAAGGTGCAAAATCTTAAATATATAAAAACATAAAATAAACCTTGCATAGTCTACAAATTTACGATATACTACATCCATAAGCAGATACTTCTTTTTTCTAATTTTCTTTTGCCGGTGCTCACCGGTGTCTAAAAATTCAAGAATTCCTGCTTAGAACCCAAGAAACAACAAAATAATCTAAGGAGGAAAACGTGACAAGACAACAGAAGAAAGAAACGTATGTTTCCGACAGGGAAGCACAGTATGATGAGCGTGCCAAAAAGGTGGCAGGCTCCAAAATCGTGATCGCCAGTATCCTGTCAAAGACAGTGGATGCTTTCCGGGGAATGAAGCCTCGGGAAATCGTGCCCTATATAGAGGGCGAACCTTACATCGGCAGTGTACCGGTGGAACCCGGAAAAACCAATGCTTCTTATACCGAAAACGGGAAGCGGATTGTGGGCTTCAATACGGAAAATCAGGAGGAAAACGAAGGACTGGTAAGATTTGATGTAATCTGCTATGTGCGTTTGCCGGAGAAAGAGAGCAAGGCAGCTGCAGGAAACGGACGTGCTGCAAGGGCAAAGTGCCGGGCAACCGTATCCGGCAGAAAAGGCCCGCTGACCCAGATCATCATCAACATTGAAATACAGAAAGACCAGCCACATACATATAAGATCCTAAACCGGGCAGTCTTTTATGTGAGCCGCCAGATTTCTTCCCAGAAGGAAAGGGACTTTGTAAAATCCCATTATGACGATATCAAGAGTGTGTATTCCATCTGGATCTGCATGAATATGGAGGAGAACAGTTTGTGCCATATTCACCTGACCAAAGAGGATATCATCGGGAATAAACAGTGGGGCGGCAACCTGGATTTGCTCCATATCATTATGATAGGAATCGGGAAAACACTGCCGGAGCATAACGAAATCTATGAACTTCACAGGCTTCTGGGAACCTTGTTTTCAAAGGAGCTTGGCAGAAAAGATAAGATAGGGATTTTAAAAGAGGAATACGATATAACAGAAGACGATAATCTTGGAGAGGATGTGAGTGAAATGTGTAACTTAAGCCAGGGAATCAAAGAAGATGGCATTGCGATTGGACTGGAAAAAGGTCGTGAAGATGGCATTGCGATTGGACGAAAAGATGGTATTGCAATTGGACGAAAAGACGGTATCGCAATCGGAGAAACAGGACTTATTCAAAATATGCATAAAAATGGTTTTACTGCCGAGCAGATAGCAGCAGCCACAGACAAGGATTTAGAGGATGTGAAAGCTATCTTGCGCAACAAGTGACCTTCAGGGACTAAAGTAAATCCCATATTTGCCGATATATATTACAGATGTGCAACTGCAGGGTACGTCTGTAATACATATGGTCGCCACGGATGGTATCAGAAAGGAAAAGGAAGCCCTTATGATATCATTTTTGTTTTTATGGGACAAGGAAGGAAAATAAGAGCAAGGGACCGCCGGCCTTAATGGCAGAAGGGGGCAAACTTGAAGATAAGTTCCAGTAATATGATAATGCAGTCGTCACGGAGATACACTTCCTCGTGGAGTGTGACGCAGCGTTTTCAGTTTAACAAAGGTCTGCAGGATGCAGGCACAAAAGAAACGAAGGAATGGGAGGAACCGGAAGCTTCCCAGACCTACGACAGTCTGAAAAATTATTTTGGCAACCTGCGGATAACGCATCTGGAGGTACGGCAGGACACCAGCTCAGTGTTTGAGCAGTTCAGACAGCAGACAATCCGTTCTATTTTTGCCATGCTTTTCGGCGAAGAAAAAGCAAAAGAAATATTTGAAGACAGAGAAATTTCGGCAAAACAGACGGAAGTACCGGCTCAGACGCTGCAGACGGGAACCCTGCAAAGTGCTGGCAGGATAACTTACCGGGTAGAGCAGCAGTATGCAGAACAGGAAAGCACGTATTTTTCAACAAACGGAATTGTGCGCACGGCTGACGGCAGGGAAATCAATATCCGTGTGGATGTAGGCATGTCCCGGAGTTTTCAGGCGGCTTTCAGCAAAGAAATGACCGTGGATACCTGCGACCCGCTTGTCTTAAATTTTGACGGCAACGCAGCAGAGCTTACCGACCAGAAGTTTTATTTTGACCTGGATTGCGACGGTAAAAAAGAACTGATTTCCGGTCTGGGAAGCGGAAGCGGCTATCTGGCGCTGGATAAAAACGGGGACGGAGTTATCGGCGACGGCAGGGAACTCTTCGGACCGGGCAGCGGCAACGGCTTTGAGGAGCTGGCAGCCTATGACGAAGACGGCAACGGCTGGATTGACGAAAATGATGTGATTTTTAATTCCCTGAAAATCTGGTGCAAGGATGAAAACGGCAACGACAGACTTTACAGCCTTGCGGAAAAAGGTGTGGGAGCCATCTGTCTGCAAAATGTTTCCACGGATTTTTCCTTAAAGAATGCGAAAAATGAAACCAACGGCATAATCCGTAACACCGGCATCTTTTTGTATGAAAACGGCGCAGCGGGCACAATCCAGCATGTGGATATGGCAAAGCATCTGGACAAGACACAGTAAATCATTGCAAGAGATAAGTTAAAACAAAATAAGTGACAAAAACAAAACAATGGAAAAAGAGCGGGTAAAAGAATTTTTATTTTTTTGCACGTTCTTTTTCTTTTGCATAAATCCCGGACATCAGGCAAGACTATGCATACAGAAGTTATATCTGAACCATATGGAAAAGAAGGTCCTGTGGAATGATAAAAATAAATAAAGAAAGGATGCATAGCAAAATGAGAAGGGATAATGGATATAAAAGAGGCAGAAATGCTGCTAAAAAAGAGAAAATTATTATGATCGCTTCTTCGGCATTTGTACTGATGGCGCTGACCATGACCGGTGTTTATGTAAAGAATAACAACAGTGAGCAGAAAAATGACGGCTACCAGATTAACTTTGACCAGTTGGAAAACCAGGTGAAGGACGAGCTGGGCAATACCGGCAATCAGATGCAGGAGCAGCTTCAGAATTTAAGCGACCCCATTGCCAGGGAGGACGATTTGGATTATACGCCGATGGAAGAGGTGGGCTCCGGTGACGTGGAAATTCCGGGACTTACGGGAGATACCGCAAACAGCGGCGGCAAAACGGCACATGCCGGAGAAGAGGAGCTTGCTCCTGATCTGGTGGATGAGGCAGAGGAAACCGGGATGACTTCCGAAGTGGAGAAAGAAAATGACCTTGCTGATGCGGGCGAAGAAGTAACCAGCGGTTCCCAGGTGAAGAAACAGGAAATTTCCTGGCAGGCGGGCGACTATTTTGTATGGCCGGTAAACGGCAATGTGCTGATACCTTACAGCATGGATAAAACCGTTTATTTTGCTACTCTGGACCAGTATAAATACAGCAGAGCCATGGTGCTTGCGGCGGAAGAAGGAACCACCGTATATGCATCCGCTTCCGGCACCGTGGAGTCCGTATATACGGATGCGGAAATCGGAAATGCCGTGAAATTAAATATCGGCGGCGGATATGAAGTGGTATACGGACAGTTGAAGGATATTCAGGTGAAAGAAGGCGGCTATGTGGAAAAAGGCAGCGTCATCGGTACAGTGGCGGCGCCTACGAAATATTACAGTGCGGAAGGCGCCAACATTTACTGTGAACTTCTGCATGACGGTGCAGCGGTTGACCCTATGGGGGCACTGCAATAATGCTTTATATCACAGGCGGAAAAATACTGACCATGGCGGGTAGGGTGTATGAAAACGGAACCATCGGCATCCAGAATGGGAAAATTGCGGAAATCAAGGAGGGCTCCATCCACAATACAGGCTGCAACTGCCAGAAAAATATTATCAATGTAGACGGAGCCTGGGTCATGCCCGGGCTCATAGAGGCGCACTGCCATGTGGGCATCAGCGAGGAGAAAAAGGGCATGGAAGGGGATGACTGCAACGAAAATGTCAACCCCATTACCCCCTATCTCCGGGCAATTGATGCCATTAACACAATGGATGCCGGCTTTTCAGATGCCGTGAGAGCGGGCATTACTTCTGCTATGATTGGTCCGGGAAGCTCCAACGTGGTGGGCGGACAGTTTGCGTTCTTAAAGCTCTTCGGACGCTGTATCGATGATTTGATTGTGAGGGCGCCGGCAGCCATGAAGGTGGCGTTCGGCGAAAATCCCAAGGTCAATTATTCCGGAATGGGCAAGAGCCCGTCAACCAGAATGGCGATTGCGGGCATGCTCAGGGAAGAGCTTTTTCATGCAAAGGAATATCTGAAAAAGAAAAAAGAAAATAAGAATTTTGAACCGGATTTCCGGATGGAACCGTGGGAAGCCGTGTTCAGCGGAGAAATCCCCCTGAAAGCACATGTGCACCGGGTGGATGATATTTTTACGGCGGTGCGTATTGCAAAGGAGTTTGGTCTCCGTATGACCCTGGACCACTGCAGTGAGGGACATCTGGTGGCGGACCGGCTGGCACAGGAAGGTTTTCCTGCCATCGTGGGACCGGATTTATCCAGCCGCAGCAAAATCGAAGTGCAGAATGTGGCGTTCAAAACCGTGGGTATTTTACAAAAAGCGGGAATGTTGACGGCAATTACCACGGACCATCCCGTATCCCTTATCCAGTCCCTGCCCATTTGTGCCGGAATGGCGGTTAAAGCGGGGCTTCCCATGGAAGAGGGCTTAAAAGCCATTACCATTAACCCGGCAAAAATCTGCGGCGTGGCAGACCGGGTAGGCAGTCTTGAAGTGGGAAAGGATGCTGACATTGCTGTTTTTACCGGCAATCCCATGGAAGTTTTCACTAGGACACTTTATACAATTATTGACGGCAGAATTGTGTACGATGCCGGAAAAGACGAAGGCGAGAAAGCATAAACCGCACTTTACCGGGCTTTTTTTTCATGGTAAAATAAGCAGGGTGATGAGATTGCGGAAAAAGTGGAAGCAAATAACGGCGCTGCTGCTTGCGATGGTTTTGTTAAGCGGCTGCGGTTTGGAAAATAAAGTGAATAATGATGCGATGGGAAACGATGCCGGAACCAACGGTACTTCAGCGGAAGTCCCAGCCGACGGCGACAGTTCCGCAGCAGCCGGTTTTTCGGTTGCCTACGAATTGCCCGACATGCAGCCGGGTGTGCTGGTTTCCCGTAGCGGCTATCCGGAGAATGGCAGGAAAACGGTGATTTTCCGGGGGAAAAAGCTTCCCGGACATTATGAAATTATAGACCGGACGGAAAAAACGGTAATTTTTACCGGAGATTTGCAGGATGTTGTATACAACGCCCTGACAGAAGAATATAATGGCTATGGAGATTTTTCGGAGCTTACAACGGAGGGTGAATATGAAATCCGTTGCGACTATATTGGGTATTCCTATCCGTTTACCATCGAAAAGGGCGGCCTTTCCGGAAAACTGGCAGAGGGGATAAACGAATTAAAGGGTCCGGAAGCTCTTGCGGACGATGAGATAGAAGAGGCATGTAGAACGGTTTCTATGCTGCTGCTTTCTTATGAGCTGTACGGTGGCGTTTACACACAGGATGCGGATACGGAGGAGGCATTTTTTGCCGTACTTCGTAATTACATAGAATGGCTATACGGAAAGCTGGACAATTCCGATTATGAGGAAACGGCGTGGATTTCCGCAGTGCTTGCCAAGTTCAGCTACAGCTACCAGAAAAAGGACAGCAATTATGCCACGTCCTGCCTGCAGGCGGCTGACAAGGCCTGGAAAACGGTGAGTCAGGAGAAAGATACTCCACCGGAACTGCTTTTTTATGCGGCGGGAGAGCTGTACCGGGCAACCGGGCAGAAAAAATATTCCAAAGTGCAGGAAAAAGCGGCGGAACGGCTGCCGGAAACCGTGGATAACGGCGCTCAGACATTCGGAACTTTTACCTATGCGTCAACGAAGCGGAAAATAGATGTGGAGCTTTGCGGTAAAATGCTGATGGTGCTACTTAACCGGGCGGAGGAAATTGCCGCCTGTGCCAAGGATATGCCTTATGGCATCGGCAGCAGCATTACCAACGAGGAACAGATACAGGTCTGGTGGGAGGGTGTCCTCATTGCTTCCTGTAATTATGTAATTACCAACAATGAGTACGGCACGCTTACGGAAAATTATGCCCGGTATTTTGAGGGCATCAATGAGGAAGCGGAATGCCTTTTATACCGGACCGATGAAGAAACAGCGGCATATCTTTTGCTCCTCAGCGAAATGGCGGGCAGGGAATTATAATATAAAACAAGAAAAAGTTGGAACGCAGAAGCTTGTTAAGCGGGATATGCGGATACAAGAATGAAGAAAATCATAGGAAAGGAAAGGATGGAAGGATGAATATTGTAGTTTTGGCAGGCGGAATCAGCACAGAAAGAGATGTATCGTTAATTTCCGGTCAGAAAATCTATCAGGCAATCAAAGGAAACGGACACCATGCGGTGCTTTTGGATGTTTTCTTAGGCTACGAGGGTGATATTTCCCATATTTTTGAAGAGGACATCAACTGGGAAGCACAGGTAAGCGGCATCAAGGAAACCAATCCCGATATTGAAAAGGTAAAGGCCTTGCGTCCCGACTGGGAGAAGAATTTCTTCGGACCCAATGTCATTGCCATCTGCCAGAAAGCGGATGTGGTATTTATGGCGCTGCACGGCGAAAACGGCGAGAACGGTAAAATTCAGGCATGCTTCGATTTAATGGGCATTACTTATACCGGCACGGATTACGTTTCCTCCGCCCTTAGTATGGATAAGGGACTGACCAAGGATATTTTCCGGCAGTACGGCGTTCCTACCCCGCAGGGCTTCCGCTTAAAGAAAGGGGAAAAAGAACCGGAAGAAGTTACGTTCCCCTGCATCGTAAAGGCTTGCTGCGGCGGTTCCAGCGTGGGCGTCAGCATTGCAGGAAATGAAGAAGAATATGAGGCGGCTAAGGCAGAAGCATTCAAATACGATAAGGAAGCCGTTGTGGAACAGTACATAAAGGGCAGGGAATTTTCCATAGGTCTGCTGGAAGGGAAGGCGCTTCCCATTATTGAAATTGCACCGAAACAGGGGTTTTATGATTATAAGAATAAATATCAGGCAGGCAGTACAGTAGAAACCTGCCCGGCGGACCTGACACCGGAACAGACAAAGCAGATGCAGGCTTATGCGGAGAAAGGATTTGCGGCGCTCCGCCTGAAAAACTATGCCCGTCTGGATTTTATGATGGGAGAAAACGGCGATATGTACTGCCTGGAAGCCAACACCCTTCCGGGAATGACACCTACGTCACTTTTACCCCAGGAAGCGGCTGCCATCGGTATCAGCTATGAACAGCTTTGTGAAAAGCTGATTGCGATTTCCTTAAAGAAATAGGAAAAGAGAGGAAACTGTTATGAAAAATCTGACCTTGGAGAATATTGCCAGAGCCTGCAGCAGCGAACTGAAAAATGCAGGAGGAAACGAAACAAGGGAAATTACCTGCGCGGTCATTGACTCCCGGAAAATAGAAGAGGGCGGTCTTTTCTTTGCCACTAAGGGAGAAAAGGTGGATGGACACCGTTTCATCGGTCAGGTGTTTGAAAAAGGAGCGGCATGTGTGGTTACCTGCATGACACCGGAAGAGGTGGAAGCGGCTTACGGGATTCCGGCAGAAGCCTGGGGACCGTACATATTGGTGGATGACTCTCTGCGTGCGCTGCGCAAGGTGGCTTCCTTTTACCGCAACGGCCTGACTATCCCGGTGGTGGGCATTACCGGCAGTGTGGGTAAGACCAGCACCAAGGAATTTATTGCGGGCGTGCTTTCCGAAAGGTACTGTGTTCTGAAAACAGAAGGCAACTTTAACAACGAAATCGGACTGCCGCTGACATTGCTCCGCATTCAGGAAGAACATGAAGTGGCTGTTGTGGAAATGGGTATCAGTGATTTCGGAGAAATGAGCCGCTTAGGCGAAATGGCAAAGCCTGACATCTGTGTCATTACAAATATCGGTCAGTGTCATCTGGAAAATCTTCACAACAGGGAAGGTATTTTCCGCGCCAAGACAGAGATTTTCCATTACATGAAGGACGGCGGCGAAGTCTGTCTGAACGGTGAGGATGACCTGCTGGCGGCTGTTACGGAAGTGAACGGCAAAAAAGTGCATCATTTCGGCATTTCCGACAGGGAAGGCTTTGAAGTATACGCAACGGATATTGAAAGTCTGGGACTGCTCGGCAGCAAGGCAGTTTTACATATGCCGGAAGGAAGCTGCCCGATTGAAATATCGCTTCCGGGCATTCACATGGTAATCAATGCTACCGCAGCGGCGCTTGTCGGCAGGCTGCTTGGACTTTCTTTAGAGGAAATTCATGCGGGCATTCACAATGTTACCCCGGTGGGAGGCAGAAGCAATCTGATTAAAACAAAGGATAAGCTTGTAATTGATGATTGCTACAATGCCAATCCGGTTTCCATGAAAGCGGCGCTTGATTTGCTGGCAACGGCAACGGACCGCAAGGTAGCCATTTTAGGAGATATGTTTGAATTGGGAGAAAAGGAAGACAGCCTCCATGCGGAAGTGGGAGCATATGCGGTGGAACAGGGCATTGATGCCGTTTACTGTGTAGGAACGCTGTCAAAAGCTATGTATGATGCGGCGCTGGAAGCTTACGACGGTTCGCAGGATGTGCGGTATTTTGCCGACAGGGACGAACTGGTGGATAGCCTCCCGGATTTGCTGGAACCGAACGATACCATACTGGTTAAGGCATCCCACGGAATGGGCTTTGCCAAAGTCGTGGAAG
>OKSS01000283.1_pt1 | contig 14686 bp, 8 predicted proteins | sample 1633641 | NCBI WGS metagenome assembly OKSS01 (sample SAMEA3879549, study PRJEB24766) | human gut metagenome | biome: human-associated habitat; feature: feces | place: USA | collected 1985/1987
CATCAACTAACCACATTGTAAAGCAAAAAGCAAGCCATTTTCAGACTTGCTTTCCACCAGATTACTGCACCTTATTGCCAAATCATCTCCTTATTCAAAATTCCCTTTTCACACTCTTGTATAGTATTTATTTGCTACCCATTCCATCTGTTTATCTGCCTTCAACTCTTCCTTAATCCCCTGTGTCTATTTCATTTGCTCTACAATTGACTATTATTCCAGCGATTATATAAAAACCATAACCAATACAAAATATGGAAACGGTGCTTCTAACTATACCGCTAAAGCCTTTCGCCATTATCCCGAAAATAGTACTCCAGCAGAGAAATAGCGCCAGCAGACATAAAAAACTCGAACCCCTTGTAAAATGGGCATCAGAAGTTTTCTACCCGTTATTCTTGTTCTATAATTCAAGTGAATCTTCTGAATCTATCCACATCTGTAAATTGCCATCGAGATATAATCTTGCATATTCTAAAGGCTCATCCACAGCCAATGAAGTAAGCGCACATTCTGATCCATATGTGGTTTTTAAATCTTTTTCAGCTCCCCAGCAATCAATGCGAAGCATATATCCAACACTTATGCTTTTCTCTTTTTTTCATTCTATCACAAGCTCACCATTAATCATCATTTTTTTGATATTTTTTCTTTTCCCCCACTGTAAAACAGGCTCTCAGCGTTTCGTTATATAGAGGGGTACACATACAGAGCAAGATCCACCCGTGTTTAACAGTATTGCCACTTGGCATCCTGTTCTCCTATGGGTTTTATCTTGATGGGGATCTCCCCATACCCTCTTCATAACAGACGTTTCACTTGTCTGTTGGTTTCACCTAAAGGTGTTCACAGCACTATTTCTAATATCGGAAGGGACAGCCGATATTGAAATACGTGGACTCCCAGTGGGCGGAATAGTAGCAACGGAAGGAGGAGTATGAGAACAAAAAACAAAGATAAAGAACTAAATCACAGACATTTTGTTGCAGTACGACTGACAGATGTCGAACTCAATTTGCTGGATCAAGGAGCTACTTGTTTTTCAATCTCACGATCTGAATATCTGAGAAAACTTCTGCTTGAGAAGCAAATCAATCATCAGATTAAAGTTGTTGCAGACATGAACGATCTCAGAAAACTGGTCAGTGAATATGGAAAGATTGGATCGAATCTCAATCAGATTGCCAAGCATTTTAACAGTGGTGGCAGTCAGTCACGTGCTATAGAAAATGAGATTCATCAGTGCATCACGGACTTATTCCTATTAAGAAAAGAGGTACTGAAACTGGCAGGTGGTATGAATGGCAATCGTAAAACACATTAAAAGCAGAAATGCAAATTACTCGGCTGCTATCAATTATCTTCTGTTTGAACATGATGAAAAAACCGGGAAAAAGATTGTAGATGAATCCGGACGAAGCATCCTGCGAAAAGAGTTTTATATGGATGGACTGAACTGTGATCCGATGTCTTTTGACAAGGAATGCGAACTGACAAATGCTCATTTTCACAAAAATAAGAAACGTGAAGATATCAAAAGTCACCACTACATTATCAGCTACGATCCAGCCGATGTTACAGAAAATGGACTTACCGGCGAGAGAGCACAAGCAATCAGTTTGGAACTTGCAAAGCAGATGTTTCCTGGATATCAGGCACTGGTAGTTACTCACACCGATGGCCACAATGAATCCGGAAATATCCATACTCACATCGTCATCAACAGTGTGAGGAAGACTGCAGTGGAAAGGCAGCCTTATATGGATAAACCACATGAAGAAGTTGCCGGATACAAGCATCGTTCCACGGATAAATTCATGAACACTTTTAAGAAAACTGTCATGGATCGTTGCCTACAGGAAGGACTTCACCAGATAGATCTTCTTGCTCCGGCTGAAAGAAAAATCACTCAGAAAGAGTATATGGCACAGAAACACGGCCAGCAAACAATAGATGAGATCAATCGGAAAATTATCGAAGATGGTCTCAAACCAACATCCACCGTATTCCTTACGCAGAAAGAATATTTGCGACAAGCGATTGATGAATGTGCTGTCACTTCCAGTAATTTTGATGAATTCCAATCTAAACTTCTGGAACTATTTCAGATCTCTGTGATTGAGCATCGTGGCAGATACAGCTATCTTCATCCTGATCGACAGAAGCGGATTTCTGAACGTGCACTTGGAACACGATATGGAAAAGAACACCTGGAACAGACCTTCTTACGCAAGGATCCATTGGCCATTCTCTACGTCAGATCTCACCTGTGCCTGGTTGTAAATCTCCAGACAAATGTGAAAGCAATGCAGAGCCCGGCTTATGCTCATCGGGTAAAACTTTCTAATCTGCAGCAAATGGCAAATACCATTATCTATGTGCAGGAACATGGATTTGATACGCAGTCAGATTTGAAAAACACACTGCTTGCATCAAAGCAGGAATTGAAAGAAATGCAGACACAGTTTGCTCAGCATCGGTCCAATCTAAGGACTCTCAATGATCAGATTCGCTACACCGGACAGTACTATGCAAACAAGGAAGTTTATTCCCAATTTTCAAATGCAAAGTACAAAGGAAAGTACCGGAAAGAACATGCGAAAGAAATTCAGAAATATGAAGAAGCCAGAGATTGGCTGAGATCCTTTTATCAGGATGGAAAGATGACAAGCCTAAAAACCCTGACTTTACAAAAAGAAAAACTGCAACAGCAGATAGCTTCCGAAGAAGAAGCAATAAGCAGCTTGAAAGAAAAATTAAAAGATCTGGACACTGCCGATCAGAATGTTGATGCCATTCTTCAGATGCAGATTCCAGAACCAGTGAAATCAAAAACCAAAGATCTCGAACGATAACTATTACAAAACAAAGGAGGAACTATCACATGACACAAGAAGAATTTAATGTTGTATTTGAACTTCAGATGAGAAAGTGTGCCGATATTCTGGCACATAAAAAGAAAGAATATACCGGTGATAATATTGACCGCCTCAGTGCATTCAAGATTGCTGCCGCTTTACAGAACTGTGATCCAAAAGCAGCACTGGCCGGCATGATGTCGAAACATGTCGTATCCCTTTACGATATGTGTTATTCCACTCTGTTACATTTTGACATGGAACAGTGGGATGAAAAAATCACAGACTGCATCAATTATCTGATCCTTTTAAAAGCTCTGGTAAAGGAGGAACAGGCCTATGGATCACATTGAAACAGCTATCTTAAACTGCTATGGAATCCGGGAAGCAGAACAAAATATGGTCTTTGCTGCCAGGCTCACACAACACGGTCATACGATTCAGAGCATGGCAGATCTGATGGACCTTTACCATCAATCCTACAGTCAGAAGACCGTAGAAAACATTGCGGGGCTTCCACATCCAACCGTACAGAAATTCATGGTCATTACCGTGGCTGTTGTTGGTGCAAGCAGACGCTTCCTGGCACAGATCACAAGGCATCAGAACGAAGTAAAGTACATGAGTGCATCTCTGCAGTACAGCAATTATTCCGGTCACGCTGCATTTGCTATTCCATATGGGATCATGAAAGCAGATAAAGAAATCCAGGATATTTACAAAAAAAGCTGTCAGTCAGATCTGGACCACTATACAGAACTCTGTGCCTTAGGCATTGATCATGATTCAGCCGGATATGCCACACCTCAGGGACTTCGAAACGTACTGATCATCAGTGCAACGCCTTACCAGTGGAAGCATATGATCGGTCAGAGAACCTGCAGAAGAAATACGGATGAAACAAGGATTGTGATGCTACAGATCTGGCAGAGATTGTACAAATTAAGCCCGATTCTTTTTGCACCGGATCTGACCGGTCCATTCTGTCAGAGAGGAAGCTGTATGGAAAAACAGATGTCCTGCCAGAATCCTATTTCAAAACTTTGGATACCATCAGATATCTTAAAAGCAGATTATCCATTGCTCATCAGAAGGGAGGTGAGCAGCCATAAAGATTAAACTGATTGACTTTGGTCTGAAAGCAGATCATTATCCCTTCCGGCCACATGAAAATGATGCCGGTGCTGATGTATTCAGTCCCAAGGATGCTGTGATCCGGCCGGGAGATATCTGTAAGCTGCCTCTGGGATTTGGATGCCAGTCCTGATACCGGATTTTACTTTTGAAAACTGGAAGGAGCGTGGTACGGGGGCTTTTGGTTCCACTGGGAGATAAGGAGAACCTCTTCGCAGAGATTCTCCTTGATTTTAAACGGTAGGTTTTGTAGGTCTTACTGTAAGCTGTAAACCGAGATGCTGAAAAATATTAAGCAGTGTTCCGAGATTCGGGGTTGTTTTGCAGGATTCGATCCGTGCTACGGATGATTGTGGAATACCACACATAGCAGCAAGCTCTCTCTGGCTAAGTCCAAGAGAAGTACGCTGTTCCACCATGGCACTTACGATGGAGGAAATATTTTCAACTTCATCGATGTCTTTTCCAATTTCAGGATCAACGGTTCTTACATGTTCCTTATAGTCATTCCAGGTTTTCATAATCATTCAGCCTCCTTTCGGGCAAGGTAATCATCACGTTCAGCCTTTGCCCGTTCAATTTCGCGCTTGGGAGTTTTTTGAGTTTTCTTGCGGAATTGATGCAAAAGCACAAAGGTATCATTTTTGAAATAAAAATATAAAACACGGTTATTGCCTGGGCGAAGCTCCCAGATATCATCATCAAGGTGTTTTGTGATATTTTCATTAAGCCGTGTACCATTATCTTCGAGGAGCTGGATGTACAAACTTATCTGCTTGTATTGAATACGGGCATCTTTGTTTGTAGCTGCTCTGACTCGAAGAGATTCAAGAAATTCCCAAAGCTCTGATCTGCCATTGGAATCTTCGTAAAATTCAATGTTGTACATTAGTATATGTTCTCCAAGTGGAAATATTTATTCTATATACATGATAGCATTTATGCTATCAAAAAGCAAATAAAAAATGAAAGAAGGAAACAAAATTTGAGTGAAAAAAATATAAAATTAGTAATTGCCGAGAAACCTTCGGTGGCGCAGTCCATCGCAAAGGTAATCGGTGCAGATAAGAGAGAGGACGGCTACCTGTAGGGCAATGGTTATATTGTCAGCTGGTGCGTAGGGCACCTAGTGGAGCTTGCATCACCGGAATCCTATAAGGAAGCGAAAAAAATCATACAGTGTTGTCTACCGTGTAAATGATGCAGATGGAACGGAGCACCAGAAGTCGGAAGGCTATACCATGCTGAAAGAAGCCTAAAAGCGAAAAAGGAGATTGAGTATAAGCAGTCCCTGGGAACATTTGTTGTACCAAAATGCACCAAGGTAAAAGAACTTATAAAGGAATATGTCAGAATCTACGGACATGGTAACGGAAGTGTATGGTCATATTATTGATGAGGACTGGCGAAAAAATGCAGAGAGAATGGAGAATGCCTTTTATAATAAGGAAAATCTTAATCCGGATATACATGAGCAGAAAGAGGAAGAAAATAAGATTACCATACCGGAGGGAGTAGATCCCGAACTGCTGATGAAAGTACTTGGCAATCCGGAGATGGCGGCTTTGCTTACTTCTCTGGCGAAGACAATGAAAGTATAAATATAGAAGAACGATATTGTGTGGAGTAAGAAATCTATGCAGTATCGTTTTTTTCGTTTCTTGTGAAAAAACTTTTTTGAAAACTTTTTTGAAAAAATTTGCGTTTTGGGTGAGAGTTTTTTCGATTTTTTGTACCTATATAAGTGAAAGGGTTTTTAGGCCACAGTTTCAGGCAAACCGGAAAGGGGGTTCAAACGAAATGTACGATACCGCAAGACGGGTCGCACTCGTCAAGCAGCGGGTGCGGGAAAACACCCGCCGGAGGCAGCGGCGCGGCATCTATGGACTGAGCGCTATGTGTATGCTGCTGTTCGCGGCACTGATGCAGGCGGCGGGCACGGTCGTCGGGCCGGGGCAACCGGAAGCATGGGGCGTGTTCGGCGCGATGCTGCTGCGGGAGGACGCGGGCGGCTATGTGCTGGTGGCCGTCGTCTCCTTTGCAGCGGCGGTGGTCGTTACCGTGTTTTGCACACGATTGAGAAAAAACAATAAACAGCAGGAACAAACCAAGGAGGATGAGGAAACATGAAGAAAAGATTTTTAGCGGCGCTGCTGAGCCTGTGCATGACGCTCACGCTGCTGCCAACTACGGCGTTTGCAGCGGTGAGCGATTCGCTAGGCAACACACCCGAGGAAAATCAGGCGATTTTGGAGCAGGTCTCTGCCCTGACCGGCGATAGCAGCGACCAGGTGCTTTCCATGCTGAACGCTTTGGGGCTGCTGGATGAAGACGGCAATTTCAAGGTGGATCAAACCATCACGCTGGACGGCCAGGTGTTGACACTGGCGGCTGTCATGGAGCTGCTGGAAAATCCCGCCACGGATCTCACCCGTATAGCCGACGTGGATGGGACTCCGGTGGCGCTGGGCGATTTGAAGACCATGATCCAAATCGAACAGGAGCTGCAGCGGATCAAGGACACCTATTTCTCCGGCAGGGAGTTTACCGGGGAAGCTCTGGAGAATCTCAATAGCCTGATGGAGCAGCTGGAGCTGCAGGGCATCAGTTTGCAGTATTCCGCCTCTGCCACAAAGCCTGAGGGCGTTGAGACGGTGGATATGAGCGGCATGATGAGCCAAACGCTGGGGGAACTCGCAACCAACAGCTGGAGCTCCGGGACTTTTACTGTATATGGCGGAAAACCGGTCGGCTTTTCCTACCGCATTCAAAAAGGCCAGCTCAGCGAGTATATCACCGGTGTGGAGGTCTCGATAGGCGGGGTGAGTGGGGTCGAGCAAAGCGACGGGTCCTACAAGCTGACCTATGAGGTAGACGGCTACAGTTTAGGTGATCAGAAAATCACTGTCAAAGTTACAACCAAAGGAGGGAACCCAGACTGGCTCGAGGGTTCTTATTCCTATGGCGACCTGCTGGGGATGATTGAATTTTACGATGCGGAAAATCTGGTGTTCTATGACGGTGCCGCTTATGCCGACCACTGTCAGCTCAAGCTAATAAAGACGGTTGGCGCCCCCGCAATACAAACATCAATGACCGCGCCGAACTATGAGGAAAGATACGAAAGTACAGAAACAATACAGGGGGATATGTATATTCCTTTGCTGGCAAATGAATACAATATCGGCGAAGGTGCCAACAATCAGGACTTCGTTGCGCTAAGCGATACCATCAGAATTCTGGATGGCGCTCGCAACTCGGTGCTTCCCGTCGGCTCCGACCCATTTTATCAACCATACCAAATCGACGCCAGCATCGAGTTTAACTGGAGTACCGAAAAAGCTGCCTATACTGGCGATGCGCCGTATGGCTGGTATAAAAACCAGCCCTTTGCCCCGTTCTATCTGACGGAGTACAAGTTCAATGAAGAATCTCTGGGGCTCAGCAACAACAGAACAAAAGCGCTGAACTGTACGATCAACAAGGGCGAAACAGTCAGCATCTCCCTGCAGTCTACCACGCAAAACAGAGGGGATCAGCAGTACTGGCTGCCCTTCCGACTGTATATGAAAAGTGTACAGGGCGAAATCCAAAATTCCTGGGCCACCACCAAGAACAGCAACGTCTCCGCCACGCTGTTGGACACGGACAATCCCATCATTCAAAGCGTCACGGCCCCGGCGGGAACCTATGCCAGCGGACAGCACGTGCCCATCACAGTTACCTTTAACGAGTTCGTGGATCTTAGAAACGCCAGCGTGACCATCAACGGCAAAGAGTATAGCGCCGCTGATCTTTCCATGAACAACTACGGTGTCACGGCAATGCTCTGGTATCCGGTGCAGGATGCGGATGACACCACGGTCACCGTCAATGGTATGACCGGTGTGGAAGATGTTTTCGGCCATACGCTGGATACCACACTCTATCCAAGCGACTCGATCAGCGACGTTACGCTGAAGAGCGTCTTGATGCGCAACGCTCCCACCGAACTGACGGCCACCTACGCCAACGGCAAGGCATCGTTCACGATGAACGCCAACATGGAGCAGGCCTACAAGACCGTATACAGCAATTATCACACCCCGGCAGGCACAGAGCCGAGGGAAGCCCCGTTCCGCCTCGAGCTGAGGTACGACTCCGCGGTTGAACCAATCCATCTGCAGGTCTATCTGGACACAGAGAAGGAAGCCTTCACCATTAGCGACTATGCAATCGCACCCTCTGCTTTCGACCGCACCTATACGGTGACGCTGCAGGCCAACGAGGGCACGAAAGACTCTCCTAACTGGGTGAATGTTCTTCCCCTGACCCGGCAGTTCACGGTGGCAAAGAAAGTTTCCGCGCACACGGTGAAGGTCGTCCCGGAAGCGAATGACGCCGACTATACGATTTCCCTCGGCAAAACCGCCCGCCCCACGCTTAAGGCAGAGGTTTTGGGGGCAGGCGGTGAGACGGCCAGCTACACCACCGGCAAATGGAGCAGCAGTGACACGCTCATTGCCACCATCAACGAGGATACCGGCGTTGTTGCCACCACAGGAACCAAGGTGGGAACCGTCACCTTTACCTTTACGGCGGACAACGGGACTGAGGACACTGCCGATGATGTGACGGGCAAGTCAAAGTCCTATACCGTGACGGCAGGCGATTCCCTGGCACTGGTGATTCCCGGCGGCGCGTCCATCGTGACGCGGGTAAATCAGCCCGCCACCGTGCTGTGGAGCTCCAATGCCGCGCTGATGGCACCGAACAAAGAGTTCAATTACAGGATCGACCTGTATGAGGGCAACTACGCGAATGAGGCGGCGCTGAGCGGCCGCAAGCCCGTTGCGACTTATACCGTCGGCAAGGATAAAAACAGCGTGCGGATCGGGGAGAATGTGCTCTCCAAGCTCTCCAACGGCAATACCCCTGCCTACACGGTATTGGTCTCCATGCCGCACCCCAACGCCGGCGGTGAGGACGTCCGCCTGTCGGCACTTGCCTGGATCATCGTGCAGGCACCGCCTGCCACAGCCAAGCTGACACCGCCCCAGAGCATTTACCTCAAGGATACCGACGGTGCCGTCAATATCGACTGGTCGGTGGAAAACACCACTGAGGGCGCCCCTTTGCAGCCCACGCTGACCATCACCCGGGTCACAGAGGACAACACCACCACCAAAGTGGTGGACAGTGAGCGCCTATCCGGCACCTCCGGGAGCTTCCCCCTGTCATTACAGAGTGTGAAAGCCGGCAATCTGAAGGACACCTATCAAGTGGTTTTGAGCGTGGAGAATCCTGGTGAGGAATCTCCCAGCACCGACTCCTTCCCCCTGTATGTCTACGATGCCGACGCACTGAAGGTGCAGAACGACAAAGGAGAAACGATTTCTAAGCTGACCATGGACAATACCTCCAAGGTCAGCGGCAGCCTGCCCACCGTTACAGCTGAAATTATGCAGCTGCGCCAGGAGTTGGGGCTGATCGAGTACATAGGCATCAACTATGACGAGTACGGATGGAACTCCTTTAAAGACGGCATCCGGTGGCTCTCCAGCAACAACAATGCCATTTCCGTCAACTACAAGCAGGGCGGACTGTATGAGGACATCAGAAACTTCTCCTTTGATTCCTACCTTCCCGAAACCAAAATGGCGCTGTCCGGCTTGGCCAACGGCACCGCAACCGTCACGGCTACCCATGCCGCCACGGGTATGCGTGCCGCCGTACAGGTGACAGCGAAAACGCTGCAAAATAAGTTCTATCTCTTCCAGCTGACGCCTGCAGCGGAAACTACGCTGCAATACACCGACGGCAAAGGTGTGCCCAAAACGGTCACGACCAACAGTGAAGGCGTGCTGGCGCTTTACGAACCCAACGGAATCGCCAGTGAGGTGTCTCTGCGGTCCGGCTCCGGCGCGGATATTTATCTGGGCACCATCTATAAAGAAAATCTGCGTTCCGGCGAGCGGGATGCCACAAAACTGCAGCTTTATCCCTTGAATACCTTCAGCCTTCGGCGAGTCGCCCGGGCATCTGTGACGCTCATCACGCCGGGCGGCGATCCGCTGGCGAACAAGACGGTGACCGTTCGCGGCGGCGTTTATAAAAACGGAGGCTACTGCCAGACAGCTCTGCTGGGCTCCAGGGCAGGAGCACTTGTCAGCGGCATCACCGGCGACACCTATACCACGGATGCGGCGGGAAATATAACCGTCTATCTGGATTCCACCCAGTTCTGGTCGGCCGAAAAGGGCGAGAGCAACACCACGGCGCTTTCTGCTCTGGATCAGCTGGAGTACATTCTGGAGATCAGCGCAATTGACGGCGACAAGTACTATCCGCTGCTGCTGACCGTCAACGGCAAGCTGGGCGTGGACGATGTAATGCGCACCGCAGAGGGCGTTGTCTCTCTGGAGCGCGTGCCGGCGGGGGAGGAAAACAAACCCTTCATTGTGGCGCAAAGCGTTGATTACGGTCTTGCCAACGGTCAGAAGGTGGATGTCCGCAGCTCGACTGGGAAGATTGGCCCTAACAGCAGCTTTAAAACAGCAACCCTGCACACCACCATGTTCCTCTGGGGCGAGAAGATTGCCGACGCGCGGAATTACAGTCTCAAGCTGGCGGACGAATACGGCGTTCTTCCTGCCGCCCAGAGCAGCAGTACCAAGCAGTATCCCTTCTCATCCATCCCCGTAGCGGAAAACGATCTGACTCTCACCGAGGCCACCATGACCACCTCTGGATGGATCGCCGACGGCAAGGATGTGGGTATGAAAACGCAGCTGAGCCTGAACGGCAGCCTGCTGCAGGAGAAAATAATGCCCTTCCGGGTCGTTGATCTGACCCGAGTGCCCAAGGTGACAGAGGATGACCGCGTCACCGGTATTCTGGCGACGATGGGATCCTCCAGTGGAGTGAATCAAGTCGACTTTGGCGGAGTGGGCGATAGTAACATTCTCAAGGTGCTGACCGGACGGCTGGATGATCTGAGCGGTCCGGTGGACACTTCCGTGTTCAAAATGATTATCACCCCCAGCGAAGATCCCTCCGTGTTCCGTGCCATGATTTGGGCCGGGTACAATACGCTGGAGATGGAGGACATGGACTATTCCGAGGACGGCGTGGCGTTGGGTGCGAATGTGCTGACGCAGAACCTGGAAGTGGGTGTGCCCGGGACCGGGGACCTGAGCCAGATGGCCCAGGGCACCTATGATCCCAAGGGGGACTACAAAACCAACTCCATAGCCGACAATGTCACCAGCACGGATCTCAACTTGCAGTTGGAGGGCTTTTACGAAGCGGAAATCCGCTATAACACCGAAAAGAAGGAGTGGGAGGTTTTCACCGTAGGCGGCGGATTTACCACCGGTGTTGGTGTGGGCTTCTCCTTCAGCGTGAACGCCATGGCTGGCCCCGTGCCGTTGACAGCAACCTTTGAGCTGGGCGGTGCCATTCAGCTGGATTTCCGTACCGCAGTGCGCTACGGCCAGCAGGGACAGGGCACAGAGCTTGCCTGGAGCGATCCCACGGCCACGGCAGTGAATGACTTTTTGACCACGCTGCGTATCAACGCCTATGTCCACGCGTTTGGCGGCATTGGCTTTGACTATTCGATCGTGGCGCTGAAGATCGGCCTATTCGGCAATTTGGATGTGGACAGTCAGAATAAGTTCCTTTCCCGCACCTATCTTGCCGACGAGACAAAGCGCCAGATCAACGGTCAGGCCCTGGGGATCCAAAGCGAAGTGGGGATCAAATTTGTGGCCACCTTCCTGTTTATCTCCTACGAGGCGGTGATCGCCTCCGGAACCTTTGGAGCCACCAAGACTTTTAATAACTGGAAAACAATCGACGACTACTGGAATAGCGCCACCAGTGGGCTGAGCCTTGCCTCGCTGCGGATGGCGGCGGCCCAGAGCGGAATGCAGGTGGCTTCTGGCAGTGCAACGCTCCAAAGCCGGGACTATCTGGAGCAATATGCCCGTACTTGGGGCCAGCCCCAGCAGCGGATGATGCTGTTCTCTCTGAACTCCACCAATGGGCTGCAAAACATCCAGTCCAATGCCAACCCCACATCCTATCCACAGCTCAGCGATGACGGGAAGGTATTGGTCTACATCAACGACGGCAACAGCAGCAGTATTTACGACAGCCGGGCACATTTCTCCACCCTCAATGGCGGCGTCTATACTCCCTCCAGTGAAATTGACGCTCCCACAGGGTTCCCCGGCTACGGCGACACGAGCGTTTCTTTGTCCGGCACTGGCAGCTTCGCGGCGGCGGCTTGGGTTCGCATGGGCACCGACCTGCCGGGTAAAAATGCCGGTGATCCCGTGACATTGGAAGAGCAAAACCTGCTGATGAACAGCACGGAGATCGTAGTGTCCGTCTATAACGGCACAACCTGGACTTCCACCCGCCTAACCAACGACGGCACGCCGGATCTGGCCCCAGCCACGGCAGTGGGCGGTGACGGCAAAGCCATCGTGTTCTGGCGCAGCGTCTACACCCCCGATCCCGGTACGCAGGGCAGCAACAACCTGCTGAACTTCACGACCAGAGATTGTATCATGTACCGTTGCTATAACAGCGGCACCTGGAGCGAGGCCAAAATGCTTTATAACGGTGCTACTGGCAGCGTGAAGGCGTTGCAGGCGGCCATGCTGCCCGACGGAACCGCTATGGCGGTTTACTCGCTGGACCGCAGCGGAACCGGAGATACCTCCGCCTACGAGATCGCCTATTGTACCGTGGCTGCTGACGGAACTCCCGGTACAGCCATGCTGGCGACCTGTGACAGCAATCTTGACGAAAACCCCCAGGTCGTTGCAGCCAACTTCGGCAGCGGGGATGACCGATTTGTCATCGGTTGGCACAGTGTCCGAGACGGCAGCAGCGATATCCAGCTGTTGGCTGTGGACGGCGGAAGCACCATGTCCAACAGCTTCCCCGGCTCTCTGTCTGCCCTGACCAGCAGCGGCAACGCCGTCGTGGGCGGAGACTTCCGCTTCGCTTCCCTCAGCGGGGATCATCGCAGCCGCAATGATCTTACCATCGTCTGGAATGAGACTGTCAATAACGCCAACGGCGCGGTAGATCACGGCATTTTGAAGGCGGCCAAGCTGCGCTATGCCACAAATACCTACACTCTGTCCGCACCATTGGAACTGGCAGAGCTGCCGGATCGCACGCTGGCTGACCACTTTGATGCCTATGTCAGCGGCAGCAATCAGGTGCAGGCTGCCATTCAGGCCACCCGGTATGACGATGAAAAGCCGGAGGTAATCGGCGGCGTGACCGTTCCGGGTGAGGAAACGATCCTCTATACCGCTACCTCTGATTTTGTCACCGATGCGGTGGCAGTGGAACAGATCGGTGTGGATTATGCAACGCTGGCGTTGAACAGCCTGACACCCATTCGCTTTACCATCCGCAACACCGGGCTGAACGATGTGACAAACCTAACGGTCAAGCTTGGCAGCGGGGAAACCGCCACCCTTACGGAAAAACTGCTGCCCAATGAAAGCACCACCCTTACCGTCTGGCACCATGTGAAGGACCGCGTGACCGACCCGGGCTATACCATCACCGCCGCCGGCGGCATCCACGAAAACGGCACAGTGTATCTGGATTATCCCGACATTGGCATCTCGCAAATGGAAGTGATTGCGGAGAGCGCCGGCAAGCGCACGGTGCGCATGACCCTCTATAATTCCGCTGCCGCCACGCTGGCCGGCGGAAAGAACCGCGAGGTGAAGCTTGCGTTCTATGCGGATGATCTGCATACCGAACCTGCAGAGGTAGCCTGCACCACAAACGGCGTATCGGTTAACGGTAATGAAATCACCATTTCCGAAGACAGCGTCCTCGCCCGCATTGATCAGGGAACCTTTACACTGGATCTGACCTATGATCTGGGTGAGTATATGACATTCATTGGCAAAACCGAGATCCCCAATGTGGGTACCTATCTGTACGCCGAGGCGTGGGCGGAAGGCCTGATCGGTGGAACGGGAAGCAATCAGCGCCTGCCGGAGTATGACGGCAGTGACAGCGAGGCCAGCGTCCATATGACCGGCGCACTGGCTCGCACCGGAGAGCAGCTGACGATGGATGTGACACAGGGGAACGACGGCAACGATCACAGCACCGCCGCCATTACCCTGCGCAACAACTCCCTGCAGTCTCAGACTAGCGCAGAGCTGGTGGCCACGCTGCTGGATGCTGCCGGGACCGTTCTGGAAACGAAAAAGACCAGTATTGGCGGTGCCATCTCCGGGGAAACCTTCCAGACGGAAACCGTCACCTTCTCCCGGCTTGGCACCCGCGTAGTGGTGCGAGCCGCAGTGCCCGGTAATGACCTTCTGACCTTTGAAGGTCTGGCAGTGGGGCTCGGCGATTTTACCGCCAACGGAACGAACTATACCTATACGCTGCAAAATGATAGCGGAGCAACATCTACGCTAGTCACAGCGGTGTCTGGAAACGGAGAGCCCGTGAGCATCAACGGACAGGCTCTGTCCACCGGCGGCAGCGCAACCGTTGCCATCCCCAACAGCGGCACAACCGACATTGTCGTGAGAATCGGTGCTAAAACCTACACGCTGACGATTCTGCGCAATAGCGGCACAGGCGGCAATGAAGGCAATAGCGGCACAGGCGGCAATGAAGGCGGAAGCGGCAGTGGCGGCGGAAGCGGCTACAGC
>OKSS01000287.1_pt1 | contig 14464 bp, 19 predicted proteins | sample 1633641 | NCBI WGS metagenome assembly OKSS01 (sample SAMEA3879549, study PRJEB24766) | human gut metagenome | biome: human-associated habitat; feature: feces | place: USA | collected 1985/1987
AACACGTTGAGCGTCACGTACACACGCACGCCATGGGCATGCGCCACGGCGCAGCCGCGCGCAAACTCGTCGTCGGTAAAACCGTGCGCACTCACACGGGCGTTAAAGCCGCCCAACCCCGCATAGATGGCATCGGCGCCCGCGGCGATGGCCGCAAACATCTGGTCGAGCCCGCCCGCCGGCGCCAGCAGCTCGGGCAGCGCCGCACCGGCAGCATCCAATCCAGTCTTGTGTTGTCCGCTCGGCCCCATCGCCCGAATCGCCATCGGCAAGCTCCTTACCAAGGTATGCATTCACTCTGAAAAATGCCGTCTTCCAGCATACACGAGGCCTCGCGCGCCCCGTTTGGTTTATCGTGTAATAACTTATGTCCATCCTGCCCCGACGGCACATCCGCCGTCCGGCACGACATACCTGGAGGTCAATATATGGGTCCTCGCCAACGACAGGGACGCAGCCGTTCAAAGACGCATGCCCTGCCCATAATCCTGCTCTCGTTTTTGGGCTTTTTGCTGATTGCGGGCGTGGCATTTGGCATCGGCATGGTCGGCAACGTCAACCGCTGGCTGTCCGATCTGCCCGACTACACCGACGCCAACGCGTATCTGGTGAGCGAGCCCACCGAGATCGTCGACTGCAACGGCAACAAGATCGCGAGCTTCTACACGCAAAACCGCAAGTCCATCACCAAGGACAAGGTCTCCCCCTACGTGCTACAGGGCACCGTTGACGTCGAGGACGAGCGCTTCTACGAGCACGGCGGTATCGACCTGTGGGGTATCGCGCGTGCTGCGGTGGCAACCCTCGGCGGCGGGCACGAAGGCGCCTCGACTATCACCCAGCAGCTGGTGCGCAACACCATCCTGCAGGAGGAGCAGTTCGACTCGACCATCGAGCGTAAGGTGCGCGAGGCCTACATCGCCGTAAAGATGGAGGACATGTACTCCAAAGACGAGATCCTCATGATGTACCTCAACACCATCTATTACGGTCACGGCGCCTACGGTATTGAGGCCGCCGCCGAGACCTACCTGTCCAAGAGCGCCGCAGACCTCACCCTGAGCGAGGCCGCGCTGTTGATCGGCCTTCCCAACTCGCCCTCGCAGTACGACCCCACGGTCAACCCCGACCTGGCGCTGTCCCGTCGCAACAAGGTCCTCGACAACATGCTGCGCCTGGGCCACATTACGCAGGAGGAGCACGATGCCGCACAGGCCGAGCCCATCACCCTCAACGTGACCGAAATCTCGGGCAGCGGCGTTGACGTATACTCGCAGCCCTACTTTGTCGCCTATGTTAAGCAGCTGCTGGAGCAGGAGTTCTCGACCGACGTGCTCTTTAAGGGCGGCCTGACCGTCAAGACCACCATCGACCCCACGATGCAGCAGGTGGCAGAGAATGCCGTTCGCGAGCAGCTCGACACGCTCTCGCTCGACGGCCTGGACATGGGCATGGTCGTCGTCGACCCCAAGACCGGCTACATCAAGTGCATGGTGGGCGGCTACGATTACAACGCCGACGAGAACCACGTAAACCATGCCACGGCCAAGCGTCCCGTCGGCTCCACCTTTAAGGCCTTTACGCTGGCAACTGCCATCCAAAACGGCATGAACCCCAACGTCACCCTCAACTGCAACTCGCCGCTCAAGGCCAAGGGCACCACGACCGAGGTCCAAAACTACGCCAACCATAGCTATGGCAACATCACGCTTAAGCAGGCGACGGCATACTCCTCCAACACCGGCTACATCCAGGTGGCGGAAGCCGTCGGCAACAGCAAGATCATCTCGCTCGTCAAAAAGCTCGGCATCGATCCCGCCAAGGACAACATCGAGGACGTTCCCGTCATGACGCTCGGCACCGGCTCGATCTCGCCGCTCGAGATGGCCGCCGCCTACGCGACGTTTGCCAACGGCGGCTACTATCGCCAGCCGATCGCCATCACCGAGATTGACTCTCGTACCGGTTCGGTGCTGTACCAGCACACGGACAATCCCTCACAGGTGCTTACCGAGGGCGAGGCCGCCGCGGTCACCGATGTTCTGTCCGGCGTCATGAAGGGCGGCGGTACGGGTGCTGCCGGCGCCCTGAGCGTCAACCAGCCCTATGCCGGCAAGACGGGCACCACCGACAACACCACCAACCTGTGGTTCTGCGGCTATACCCCGCAGCTGGCGTGCGCCCTGTGGACCGGCTATTCCGCGGGCGAGATTCCCATCCAAAAATACGGCACAGACCTGCTGGGCGACAGCACCAACCTGCCTGTCTTTAAGCGGTTTATGAACACCGTTCTGACCGGTACCGAGCGCGAGGAGTTTGCGACCGGAACGGCGCCCACCTACAAGAACAACAGCGTCTGGAAGTTCTACGGCACCAACAACACCAAGAAGACGGAGAACGACGACAAGGACGAGAACGAGGACGAAGAGGAAACCGCCACAACAACGACAACGACGACCACGACCACCGAGACCACGGGCGGCGACACCACCGACACCACCGGTACCACCGGTGGCTCGACGGGCGGCTCCACTGGTGGTTCGACCGGCGGCGATGGCGGCACGCCTACGCCTACGCCCACTCCCGACCCCTCGCCCACGCCTGACGATACGGTCGGCTAGAAATTCATCCAGCCATAAGCAACAAGGCCCCCGAGCAGCTTATTGAACTGCTCGGGGGCCTTTTTAGTTTAAAGCGACCTGATGGGCGATCTTTATACCGGCAGACAAAAAGGGGGTACCGACCAACGTCGATACCCCTTACAAGCCACTATGTCAGCGCGCACGGTGCCGAGCGCACGACCCGCACGCCTACTTGCGAGAATTGCTCAGCTTATTGATCAGCGCCTCAAGACGCTCGCCGTCCTCGGCCGTCTGGGCAATAACCAAAATCGTATCGTTGCCGGCAAGCGAGCCAAGCACATCGGGCAGCTCTGCCGCATCAACAGCGGCGGCGATGCCGGAAGCCGTACCAGGCTGAGCCTTGATCATAACCAGATTATCGGTGCGCAGAACGCCCGTTACGAGCTCGGAAACCATACGCTGCAGGTGCAGGTCCTCTGCCAGAACATAGATGCCCTCAGGGAGCTTACGCAGCCCCATATCGGCAATATCGCGAGAGACAGTCGCCTGCGTGCAATCAAAGCCCATAGCGCGGAGCTCATCGACCAGCACGCGCTGCGTGCGGACGTCCTTATTGCGCACAATATCTCTAATGGCATCCTGGCGCCCATTGCGTTTTTTAGCCATACAAACCCTCTCTCCAAAAGATGGCGGAGACAATCAATCAGTGATTGAATAGTTTAACGCTATTTGAAGGCTTTTGTGAATAAGAACGCATTTCGAAACAATTCTATGCAAATTTGTTTCGAAATGAGCCGTTTAGGCGGTTTTTGCGCCCGTCCGGTTAAGAAAAGCTGCCAGATGCGTACACATCACGCAGCGCGCGGGCTTGGCGCTGGCGATCGGCCCAAACAACAGACCGAGTCCCCGATGGTTATCCTTGAGCGCGGCGACCATCTGACGGGTTCGAGGCGCCTCGAGCATATCACGCATGCGGGCGGAACGCTCGATTGACGACACTCCATGCGGGCTCAGACACAAATTCTCGATGCAGGCGACCAGTCCAGCAAAGTAGAACTTTTGGCTTGCCAGCTTGAGCCGACCACCGCTATCTGCTTCCGAGAGTGAGTCCGCAAGCTCGTCGAGCGCTCGAGTGTCATCGGATATCCTGGCATACATGGTGGGATCAAAGGCATCTGTAAGCTTAGGTGCCACCGCGTGGAAACAAGCGTCGCCGCAGCCGGACACGAATCGTGCCTGCGAGAGCGCATAAGCCATAAACTCAACCGTACGGTACGCCTTGCCGCGCGACAGGCATGCCTCAAACAGCGAGCGGCTGTACATCACGCCAGAGGTCTGAACGACAAGGCCGCCTAAAATCAACTGGGGCAGCCCGGTCACCATCGAGGATTTGCTATCAATGGAAATATGAGCAGCATCCAAGACGCGCGAATGGCGCTCTCGATGTGCATCATAGCGGTCGAGCGACACCGTGGGGAGCACTATGTCTGCCGTAGTATCGCACGCGATATCGACCATCTTGGAAAGGGACTGCGGAGCAAACCACTCATCGGCGTTCATAGCGATGATTTGAGAGCCACGCGAGGCAGCAAAACCGGCACGAAGGCAAGCACCGCGCTTCGCGTCCTCGACGTCAATCAAATCAATATGGATGTCCCTGTCGGCAGCAACCTGAAGCGAATGGCGCACACCGGGCGCAGCATCGCGGCAGACAACGACAATCTGCAAATCGTAGAGGTCTTGGTTCTGGATACTCTCGAGCGCACGCATCGCATAGCTGGGCGAACCTTCTACCACAAGGATCACCGAAAGTCGCGGATGCGAGCCACGTCGAACCAAGTTATCCGTCCTCTCGACAGCAATGAATCAAACCGTGGTTCATGGTACACCCCATAAATAAAAGCAATGAGACACCGGTTGCACTGCACGCCAAGAACAGATGTTGCACACGCGCAGCCCACAGATGACAGATGCCGACGAACGGCGCGTCAAGCCCTCCCCTAGTCGAGCACGACAAGCTCGGCGGGATCGTAATCCACGCCCATAAACGTAAGGCCGCAGGCAGGAGCCGTGGGGCCCGCAGCGGTACGATCGCAAGCATCGATGACCTCGCGCATCCACTCGGGTTTACGGCGATGCATGCCAATCTCGACAAGCGTGCCCACGATCGTGCGGACCATCGAATGCAGAAACGCATTGCCCTCGATGGTAAACGTCAGGATGTCCTCGCCAAACGCAACCTCATGGCCAAACTCGGCCCGCATCACGCAGCGGTGCGTAGGCTTGCCCACGGCAGAGGCGACCTTGCAAAAGCTCTTAAAGTCCTGCTCACCCAAAAGCGCGGGACAGGCCGCAGACATGGCCTCGACGTCCAAGGGATAGCGATGCCACCACACGGCACCACGGGACAGCACGGGGCGCGCATCGCGATCGGCAATACGGTACGTATACGTACGGGAACGCGCGTCAAAGCGTGCAGAAAAGCCCTTACGGGCCCTGTAGACCTCGTTTATGGCGATATCTTTAGGCAGCAGGGCATCCATAGCCCGCAGCCATCTACGGCGCGTAAGGGCGAGCTCAGCGTCCGTTACGGGCACGCTGATGTACTGAGCCACGGCATGCACGCCGGCATCGGTACGACCTGCGCACGTCAGATCGATCGGACGGCGAAGCAGCGTCTCGATGGCTCGACGCAGCTCACCCGCAACCGTCGTCTGTCCCGGCTGCTCGGCAAATCCGCTATACGACGAGCCATCATAGGCCACGCGAAATACGAGCGTGGCGTCAAGCTCGGGGGTCAAATTGAAATCAGACGGCGCAGTCATGGGCGCTCCCAACAAACAAGCAACGGTATCGCGACAAAAAAAAGAGGGGTACGCGAACGTACCCCTCGAATATAGCCTATGCAGACGGAATGTCTACTCAGCGGTCTCCTCAGCAGGAGCCTCCTCGACAGCCTCGACCTTCTTGGGAGCAGCGGCCATCTTGGGGGCCGGAGCAGCCTTCTTGGCCTTAGGCGTGCAAGGCTCGGTGACGAGCTCCATGATAACGATGGGAGCGTTGTCGCCCTTGCGGTTGCCGAGCTTCATGATGCGGGTGTAACCGCCGTTGCGGTCCTGCCACATGCCCTGGGCAGCCTTGTCGAAGATCTCGGCAACGAGCTGCTTATCACCGAGCTTGGCGATAGCCAGACGACGAGAGTGCAGGTCGCCCTTCTTGGCCCAGGTGATGATCGGATCGACGACCGAACGCAGCGCCTTAGCGCGGGTCTCGGTGGTCTTGATGCGGTCGTTCTCGAAGAGGGCCTTAGCAAGGCTCTTCTTCATGGCCTTGGTGTGGCTCGCATCGGTGCCGAGCTTCAGGCCCTTCTTAACGTTGTGACGCATGGTCTAGTTTCTCCTCAAATATGCGAAGCATTAAGCCTTCAGGCTCAGGCCCATGGACTCAAGCTTGTCCTTCACTTCCTCGATCGACTTAACACCGAAGTTACGGATGTTGAGCAGATCATTCTCCGAGAACTCAACGAGCTGACGGACCGAGTGAATGCTGGCGCGCTTAAGGCAGTTGTAGGAACGGACGGAAAGGTCCAGATCCTCGATCTGCTTGTCCAGCTCGGCGTTGTCGTTGGTGACCTCGGGAGCGAAGATCGAAGCCTCCTCCTCGACCTCGGGGGTCTCGGCAAGGTTCATAAAGGCGGCCATATGCTGGTTGATGATATTGGCAGCCTGGACTACGGCGTCGCGCGGGGCGATGGAGCCGTTGGTCTCGATCTCGAGGACAAGGCGGTCGTAGTCGGTGTGCTGACCGACACGGCAAGCCTCAACGAGCTTGGCGCAACGGGAAACCGGCGAGTACAGCGAGTCGACGTGGATCACACCGATGGGATCGTTGTCGCGCTTGTTGGCCTCGCCAGAAACATAGCCGCGGCCATAGCCGATGCGCATGCTCATGGTGAGATGGCCGCCCTCGGTGAGCGTAGCGATGTGCTGCTCGGGGTTGACCAGCTCAAACTCGGACGGAATAAAGAAGTCCGCACCGGTGACCTCGCAGGGGCCGTCAACCGAGATGGTGGCGGTCGCCTCGTCGGTCGTGCCGAGAGCCCTGAAGACAAGACCCTTGACATTCAGGACGATGTCAGTGACATCCTCGACCATGTTAGGGATGGTCATGAACTCGTGCTGCGCACCATCGATCTGAATAGCCTCGACGGCGGCACCCTCGAGCGAAGACAGAAGAACGCGACGAAGGGAGTTACCCAGCGTATCGCCGTAGCCACGCTCGAGCGGCTCGACGGAGACACGAGCAGACGTCTCGTTGATCTCTTCGACCTGAACCTGAGGCCTAATGAATTCTGACATGTATTACCTCCAGCCTCAGCAGCCCTCATGAACTCTGTCATGTTGGGTAAGCCTCCTTACTATCGCGCGATTACTTGGAGTAGAGCTCGACGATGAGCTGCTCGTTGATATCACCGCTGATCTGCTCACGCGTCGGCAGAGCGAGCACGTTACCAGACAGCTTCTCGATATCGACCTCGAGCCAGCCAGGGACCTCAAAGCGCTCGGAGGAAATCAGGGCCTCCTTGATGGGGAGGAGGTCACGGAACTTCTCGCCGACAGCGACGACGTCGCCGGCCTTGACGCGGTAGGACGGGATGTCCACGCGCTTGCCGTTCACGGTGAAGTGACCGTGACGCACGGACTGACGAGCCTCTTTGCGGGTGCGGGCGAAGCCAAGACGAAAGACGACGTTGTCGAGGCGAGACTCAAGAATGATCATGAGGTTCTCACCGGTGACGCCGTTCATCTTACGGGCCTTGTTGAAGTAGCCGTGGAACTGCTTCTCCAGAACGCCATAGATGAACTTGACCTTCTGCTTCTCGCGCAGCTGCATGCCGTACTCAGATTCCTTGCGACGGCGCTTGGGCTGACGGATAGATTCCTTCTTGCTGCTGTAACCGAGCTCAGCGGGATCGATCCCGAGCTGACGGCAGCGCTTAAGAACAGGAGTCCTGTCGATTGCCATATTGATACGATCCTTTCAGTTACACGCGGCGACGCTTCTTGGGGCGGCAGCCGTTGTGCGGGATGGGCGTGACGTCCTTGATCATCGTGACCTCCAGGCCGACAGCCTGCAGGGCGCGGATCGCAGCTTCACGACCCTGGCCGGGGCCCTTAACAAAGACCTCGACCGTCTTGAGACCATGCTCCATCGCAGCGGTAGCAGCCGTTTCAGCGGCGCTCTGAGCGGCGAACGGAGTGGACTTCTTGCTGCCGCGGAAGCCGAGGCCGCCGGAGGAAGCCCAGGAAAGGGCGTTGCCCTGCGTATCGGTCACCGTGACCATGGTGTTGTTGAAGGAGGAACGAATATGAACCTGACCACGTTCGACGTTCTTCTTTTCGCGGCGACGGCGGATAACCTTCTTACCGGTTTTAGCATTGTTTGCTGCCATATTCTATTCTCCCTCCTTACTTCTTCTTGTTCGCAATGGTCTTCTTGGGGCCCTTGCGGGTACGAGCGTTGGTCTTGCTGCGCTGACCGCGAACGGGCAGGCCGCGGCGATGACGGGTGCCGCGATAGCAGCCGATCTCGCTCAGACGCTTGATATCGAGTGCGGTCTGACGGCGAAGGTCGCCTTCCACGATGTAGCTGTGGTCGATGGCTTCACGAAGCTTGGCCTCGTCAGCATCGGTCAGATCCTTCACGCGGGTGTCGGGGTTCACGCCTGTCTGTGCCAGGATCTCCTGAGCACTCTTTCTGCCAATACCATAGATATAAGTCAAACCGATTTCGATTCGCTTATCCTTGGGCAGGTCAATACCGGCAATACGTGCCATACTTTTTAACCTCCAATTAAGTCTTAGCCCTGGCGCTGCTTGTGCTTCGGATTCTCGCAAATGACCATGACACGGCCTTTACGACGAATGATCTTGCACTTTTCGCACATGGGCTTCACGGACGGTCTTACTTTCATGTCGATAAACCTCCATTACTTAGTACGCCAGGTAATTCGGCCGCGGGTCAGGTCATAGGGAGACATCTCCACTGTGACCTTGTCACCGGGCAGAATCCTGATGAAATTCATTCTGAGCTTTCCGGAAATATGCGCTAAGATCGTGTGTCCATTTCCAATGTCTACTTGGAATGTGGTGTTGGGCATGGCCTCAACGACAACGCCTTCCACTTCAATCATGTCGGATTTTGCCAAGTGTTATCCCTCCTGGTCCGGATTTTCCTTGCCGCTGTATGCGGCGATGGCTTTACGAAGCTCACTGTTTGTGATTTTTTCCTTGCTTCTGATCTTCTCGGCGACAGGCGCCGCGCTCTCTGCGATGAAGCGGACATGCTTTTGCTTTTTCCGCTTCGGCGCTTCGATCCTGCGGCTCTTGCCGTCGGCCAGCAGCAGGTACTCCCCGTCTGTTTCCAGCACGAAGAAGTATTTGCCCTGTTCTCTGCCGGCAGTTGCCTGAACAAGATTCGCAATGTCCATGGCGTCCTCTTACGGTGCCGGAGCCGTCAGAATTTCGGGCTCGTCGGCGGTGATGAGGATCGTGTTCTCGTAGTGCGCCGCGTATTTGCCGTCACGGGTCTTGACGGTCCAGCCATCGCTCATCTGGCGGATGGCTGCGGTGCCCGCGTTCACCATCGGTTCGACGGCGATCGTCATGCCGCGCAGCAGCTTCGGCCCGTGGCCCGGAGCCCCGTAGTTGGGGATCTCGGGCGCTTCGTGCATGTTTCTGCCGACGCCATGGCCGACATACTCGCGCACGACGGAGAAGCCGTTCGCCTCCACATACGCCTGCACGGCGTGGGAGATGTCGGAGATGCGGTTGCCCTCGCGGGCCTGCGCAAATCCTTCAAAAAAGCTCTGACGAGTCACGTCGATCAACCGCTGTGCCTCTTCGGAAATTTTTCCGCAGGGGTAAGTGGCTGCGCAGTCGCCGTGGAAGCCGCCGATGTATGCGCCCACGTCCACACTGACGATATCGCCCTCCTTGAGCACCCGGGGACCCGGGATGCCGTGGATGATCTCGTCATTGACGGACACGCACACGCTGGCGGGATAGCCGTTGTAGTTTAAGAACGACGGCTCAGCGCCCTGCGAACGAATGAAATGGAACACTCCCCTGCTAACGCACGGGCAGCCGCGGTAATTTTTCCCGCTCGGCGCATCAATTCGATCTCGCGCTCTGATTTCACAATGATCATATCTTAACCATCCTGTCTCAGTATTGCGAGGATCGCCTTGGAGGTGGCCTCCACCGGCCCCATGTCCTCCACCGGATACAGAACCCCACGCTCGCGGTAGAAGTCCTTGAGCGGTTCTGTTTCTCTATGATAGACCGCAAGTCGGTTTTTCACCGTCTCGGGCTTATCATCCTTGCGGGTGACCAGCTTGCCGCCGCAGACGTCGCAGACGCCCTCGGCTTTGGGCGGCACTGCCACGATGTGGTAGCTTGCGCCGCACTTGCTGCAAACCCTGCGTCCGCTCATGCGCTCCATGATGGTCGCGTCAGCGATCTCCAGGGAGACAACATGATCGAACTTGATACCGGCTGCCTCAAGAGCTTCCGCCTGCGCGATCGTGCGGGGCACACCGTCTAAGATGAAGCCTTTCGCACAATCGGGCTCGGCGAGCCGCTCTTTAATGATGCCGATGATGACCTCATCGGGTACCAGGTGGCCTTCGTCCATATAGGTCTTGGCCTTCATTCCCGTCGGCGTGCCCTCTTGGATGGCCGCGCGCAGAATGTTACCGGTGGAAATCGCGGGGATTCCTAACTCGCGGGAGATGACAGCGGCCTGCGTGCCTTTGCCAGCGCCCGGAGCGCCCAATAAAATCAGTTTCATAGAAACGCCTCTCTTACTCGAGGAAGCCCTTGTACTGGCGCATCATCATCTGAGACTCCAGCGCGCGGACCGTCTCAAGTGCAACACCGACAACGATGATGACCGAGGTACCGCCGATGGCGAGGCCGGAGTTGCCCAGCAGTTTGCCGGCGATCAGCGGGCAGATGGCCACGATGCCGAGGTAGATGGCGCCGAAAAGGGTGACCTTGTTGAGAACCTTGGCAATGAAGTCAGACGTGGGCTTGCCCGGACGGAAGCCGGGGATGAAGCCGCCGTTGCGCTTGAGGTTGTTGGAGATCTCAACGGGGTTAAACTGAATGGTAGCGTAGAAATAGCTGAAGCCGATGATCATCAGGAAGTAGACGATCAGATACAGCACAGACTTGGTGTCGATCGCGTTGTAGATGCTGCGGCCAACGGTGCCCTCCTCGGGAATGCCGACGAAAGCCCAGATGGTGGCGGGCAGGGACGCGATGGTCTGCGCGAAGATGATGGGCAGAACGCCGGACATGTTCACCTTCATGGGAAGGGTGGATGCCTGGCCGCCGTACATCTTGCGGCCGACCTGACGCTTGGCGTACTGGACGGGGATGCGGCGCTCGGCCTCGTTGACATGGACGATCAGAACGACCATCGCAAGCATGCCGACGATCAGCAGCGCGATCCACAGGCAACCGATGGAGCCCTTGGTGCGGATGTAGCTCGCACCCATCGTGACCATGTTGGGCACGCGGGACAGGATACCTGCAAACAGGATGATGGAGATACCGTTGCCGACACCGAACTCATTGACCTGCTCGCCCAGCCACATCACGAACGAAGAACCGGCAACAAACGAAACGATGATCACGAGCGCCGGCCAGATGCCCTGCTGCTCGAGGATGTTGTAGTTCTTGCAGATCATGTAGTAGCCAAAGCCCTGAAGCAGGGCGATCGCCACGGTCGCGTAGCGGGTGATGGAGGCGATCTTCTTCTTGCCGGCCTCGCCGCCGTCGCGGGCAAGACGCTCGAGCGCGGGGATCGCGATCGTCAACAGCTGGATGATGATCGAGCTGTTGATGTAGGGCTGGACGCCCAGCGCGAAGACCGTCGCTTCTGCGAACGCGCCGCCGGACATGACGTTGTAGAGGCCAAGCACGGTGCCGCTCATGCTGTCGAGATAGTTGCCGAGCAGCGTCGTGTTGATATAGGGGACGGGGATCGCGTTACCGATGCGGAAGATCAGAAGGATCAGCAGCGTGAACACGATCTTCTTGCGCAGTTCGGGAACGCCCCAGGCCTTACGGATCGTCTGAATCACTTAGACCACCTCTGCCTTTCCGCCAGCTGCTTCAATAGCTTCCTTAGCAGACTGGGAAAACGCAGCGGCCTGAACAGTGACCTTCTTGGTAACAGAGCCGTTACCGAGCACCTTGTAACCATACGCGCACTTGCTCAGGATACCCTTAGCAAGCAGAGCCTCTGCGGTAACGGTCTCGCCGTCCTCGAACTTGTCGAGCGCACTCAGGTTGATGATCTCATAGGGCTTTGCAAAAATGTTGTTGAAGCCGCGCTTCGGGGTACGGCGCGCCAGAGGCATCTGGCCGCCTTCGAAACCGACGCGGACACCGCCGCCGCTGCGGGCCTTCTGGCCCTTGTGACCGCGGCCGCCGGTCTTGCCGTTGCCGCTGCCGTGGCCGCGACCCTTGCGGAACGCTTCCTTGGTGGAACCAGCGGCGGGAGACAGATTATACAGTTCCATATCTGTTCCTCCTTATTTCTCTTCAGTGACCTGCAGCAGATAGCCGATCTTGGCGATCTTGCCCCGGGTCTGGGCGTTGTCGGGCTGAACGGTGGTGTCACCGATCTTCCGCAGGCCCATGGACTTGGCAGTGGCAATGTGCTTTTCCAGTCTGCCGTTAAGGCTCTTGACGAGCTTGATGTTCAGATTAGCCATTGTTCACGCCTCCTTAGCCCACGATCTCGTCGACGCTCTTGCCGCGGGTGCGGGCGACCTCTTCCGGGGTGCGCAGGGCCTTCAGGCCCTCGAAGGTGGCGGCGACAACGTTGACGGCGGTGTTGGAGCGCAGGCACTTGGTACGGATGTCCTTGATGCCGGCAGCCTCAACGACGGCACGGACAGCGCCGCCGGCGATCACGCCGGTACCGGGGGCGGCGGGCTTCATCAGCACGCGGCCTGCACCCTTCTCGCCGATGATCTCGTGAGGAATGGTGCTGCCGGACAGGGAGATGGTGATCATGTTCTTCTTGGCGTCCTCGATGCCCTTGCGGATCGCCTCGGGCACTTCAGCGGCCTTGCCAAGGCCGAAACCGACCTTGCCCTTGCCGTCGCCAACGACCATCAGAGCAGAGAACTTGGCCACGCGGCCGCCCTTCACGGTCTTGGAAACACGGTTGAGGAAAACGAGCTTTTCCATGTATTCGCTCTGTTCGCGTTCAAATCTAGGCATTGTATTTTCCTCCTCCCTTAGAATTCCAGGCCGCCCTCGCGGGCGCCTTCAGCCAGCTCTGCAACGCGGCCGTGATACAGGTAACCGCCGCGGTCGAAGACGACCGTGTCGATGCCCTTGGCCTTGGCGCGCTCGGCAATGAGCTTACCGACTGCACGGGCGGCAGCCTTGTTGCTGCCGTTGCCCTCGATCGCCTTGTCCAGGGAGGAAGCGGCGACCAGCGTGTTGCCGGCAACATCGTCGATGATCTGGGCGTAGATGTTCTTTTCAGAACGGAAAACGTTCAGGCGGGGTCTCTCGGGAGTGCCGGAGACTTTGGCGCGAACGCGCTTATGACGCTTGATGCGCTGTGCTTTGGTATCGGGTCTTTTAATCATATCGGCACACCTCCTTACTTCTTAGCGCCGGTCTTACCGACCTTGCGGCGAATGACTTCGTCAGCATACTTGATGCCCTTGCCCTTATACGGCTCGGGAGGACGCTTTTCGCGGATCTCAGCGGCAAACTGACCGACCTTCTGCTTGTCGCAGCCAGAAACGACGATCTGGTTGGGCTGGGGGACCTCGATGGTGATGCCGTCGATCTCGGGGACTTCCACTGTGTGGGAGTAACCGATGTTCAGGACGAGCTTGTGGCCCTCCTTGGCGGCACGATAGCCAACGCCGTTGACTTCGAGCGTCTTCTTGTAGCCATCGGTGACGCCGACGACCATGTTGTGCAGCAGAGCGCGGGTCAGGCCGTGCAGAGCGCGGTTCTCCTTGCCGTCGTCGGGACGGGAAACGAGAAGCTCAGCGCCTTCCTGCTTGATGGTCATGCTCGGCTGGAGCTGCTGGGTCAGGGTACCCTTGGGGCCCTTGACGGTGACAAGGTTGCCGTCCGCGACGGTGACTTCGACACCCGCGGGAATGGCAACGGGCATTTTACCAATTCTACTCATTGTTTTATACCCTCCTTACCACACGAACGCAAGGACTTCGCCGCCGATGTGAGCCGCGCGAGCAGCCTTGTCGGTCATAACGCCCTTGGAGGTGGAGACGATGGCAATACCGAGGCCACGGAGCACGCGGGGCAGTTCATCTGCGCCGACGTAAACGCGGAGACCGGGCTTGCTGACACGGCGAAGGCCGGTGATGACCTTGTCCTTGCCATTGTACTTCAGGGTGATGTGGATCGTGCCCTGGGTACCATCGTCAACGATCTGATAGCTCTTGATGTAGCCCTCGTCCAGCAGAATCTGAGCGATGCTCTTCTTCATGTTGGAGGCAGGAACGTCAACGGTCTCATGCTTGGCGTTGTTGGCGTTGCGGATACGGGTCAGCATATCAGCAACAGGATCAGTGATGTGCATAAATGTTTCCTCCTAATTTAGAGTTACAGGGTCGCCCCTGTTGAGGCAGCGAGGTATCACTGATAATTTGGGCACCGTCCGATGACCAGCGATGTTTAATTACCAGTGACCTTTCGCCATCCTATATTGCCAGAGCGCACGGAGCGCTCGCAGGCACTTGTTGATTGGATTTTTTCGCCAGACGAGGCGGCGAGGCGATGGCGTACTTTGTGTACGTCGAGCCGCACCAACGA
>OKSS01000301.1_pt1 | contig 14169 bp, 9 predicted proteins | sample 1633641 | NCBI WGS metagenome assembly OKSS01 (sample SAMEA3879549, study PRJEB24766) | human gut metagenome | biome: human-associated habitat; feature: feces | place: USA | collected 1985/1987
TGACCACACTGGTCAGACTGGATTCAAAATATGCCCCTTTTTAAAGTGGGCTCATTCATTAAGATTATCAGAGAAAATGGAATATATGTCTCAGGAAGGTTACGATGAGCTCGTGGCCGAACTTCAACACATGGTTAACGTAGAGTTGCCAGCCGTTCGCGATGCGATAGCTGAGGCCCGCGATAAGGGCGACCTCAGTGAGAATTTCGAGTATCATGCAGCCAAGCGTGAGCAGGGCAAGCTTTTGAGCCGCATCAGCTTCAAGCAGAAGGTCTTGGAGAATGCCCGTGTCATCGACAAGTCTCGCCTGAAGAGCGATACCGTTGGCTTGTTGAGCAAGATTAAGATTACCAATCTCGCCAACAAGTGCAGCATGAATTATACCATAGTAAATCCTCACGAGGCAGATCTCCATAGTGGCAAGATTTCCATCAAGTCGCCTATCGCCAAGGCCCTTCTGGGTAAGAAGGCAGGTGAAGAGGTAATGGTAAAGGTACCAGCCGGCTTGCTCAAATTCCGCCTGGATAGCGTGGAGTTATAATGTTTAATTTAAAAGGAAAACTCCCGATAATTTGAAACTGATCAAACTATCGGGAGTTTCTCTTTTTATTCTAATATTTTTCCAGAATCTTATTCAGTAAGAAGGTGGCATTCTGGTTTCTTGCCACACCCTTCTGTATCTTATAAGTATAGGTAACATCCGTGCCTAAATCTATCTCGAAACAATAGTTGTGGAATTTTCCTGATGCATCCTTCTCCATCTTGGAGAGCTCCAGATCGTGGGTAGCGATGATACCGCTCACCGGCTGCTTGGCAATGGCTTCGAGGAACTTTCTCGAACCATTCAGTTTATCCAATGAATTCGTTCCCTTCAGAATCTCATCCAGAATAATCAGCGTTCGGAGTGGCTCCTTATTGTCTTCTCCACTTTCCTTGCAGAACTTTCCCTCAGCACTTTCCCTGCAGAACTTCAGCAGCTCCTCCAGTCTTATCAGCTCAGCATTAAAGTAAGAGATGCCATGCGTCAAATCATCGGTGGTTCTCATGCTCGAGAACAATCTGAAACGGGAAATCTTCAGCTGATCCGCAAACACCGGCATACCCGCCATCGCCAGGATATAGTTCACGCCCAGCGAACGCAGGAAGGTACTCTTTCCCGCCATGTTGGCTCCGGTGATGATATAATAGTTGTCGTCCTTGATGGTGAAATCGTTCTTCACCGCCTTGGTACCCAGGAAAGGATGATAGAGATTCTTACCCTCGAACACGATTTCCGGACTTCCGATTCCTGCATTTTCAGAAACATCGCTTTCAGCATCTGCTTCCTGCTTTCCAGAAACAAATTCCGCCTCTTCTGCCTCCGGATGATTATATCTGAAATCCGCCATTGAAACCATCGCATCCATCTCGCTGATGATATGCATCCATTCCTCCATCTTCACCATATAGGTATTCTTCCATTTCAGGAAACTGCGAACCAGGAAGAAATCGCTCAGCATGAAGGCATCGGTGAAGAAAAGACCCAGGAAGTTGCCTCTTCTGTCATACCCCTTCAATATCTTTTCCAGTTGGGCAAAGGAAGGCAGGGCATCTGCCAGGGAATTCTGCATCTCCTTGCCTGATTCGCTATGGAAATTGCGCCTGTTGATAAGCTGAAGTATCTGGGCATAGGCGATGAGCTGATGGCGAAGCTTGCCGCCATTGCTGTCTATCTTGTCAAGTGTCTGCTTGCAGACGAAGAACACCACCATGTATTGAACCAACACCCACCACAGGGCGAAATCCACCGAAACCATATCGCATATCGACAAAATCACGGAACCAACGACTCCGATAATCAGCAGCCATCCGATAACGAGCGAAACCGGAGACCCAAACCATGCCGGCACCTCCATCTTCGAAACCTTCTGCATCGCATCCATCACCGCAGCAGAATCAATCTTTTTCATCTTGCCATTCACCATTTTTCCATCCGCAGTTTGGCTTCTGTTCTTTTCGCCAAGTGCCAGGAATTCCATCCGCCAGTTTTCGCCTTCTCCAGCCAATTCCTTCTGCAAATCCCTTCTTCTTTTGATTTCCTCCATGCCCAAAGGCGTTTCCCGGGTAAGATTCCTGGCGAGTGCCTCCGAACCGCCCGATGTGATGGTTCGGCAGATGCGGTTGAACAGCGAACTCTTGCCGAAAACATCGAGGTCGAAGGAATAAGGATGCTGCGGATTCTGATAGAAATCGCCCGTCTCGAAAGGCGAGAAATCGCCCTCCAAAGCCTTGATTTCGTCCTGATAAACCTTGAGCAAAGCCGAAAGATGCTCTATCTTTTCCTTGTTCTTATCGTCAAGTCGTCTGATTCCCAAATAGGCAATCAGGCACAGCGCCGCCCCCATCAGATAGTTCTGCGTATCTCCATCCATTGCGAAATAGCAGATCAGGAAGGCGAGGATGCCGCCAAAAGCCAGCAGCTCGCCCGTTATAAATCCCGTATTCTTACGCTTCAGGGCAGCCACCTCAGAAGCGTATCGGCTTACATATTGTTGATAATTCTCCTTGATATTCATACTTTTTCTTTATTTTTCTTTTTTGATGTGCAAAAATAGGTATAAAATCTAGATTTCCAAAATAAATTCTCTCATTTTAAGTCTTTTATACTTATATTCGTGATAGGAATCTGGCTTTTATGAACCCTTGGCAGTAAAAAGTGCTATGAAAATTTGGCTGTTCTATAAAAAATAAGTAATTTAGCACCGAAATAAAAATAGCTATTTAAATGACAAGCCAATGGGTACTTTCCATTCTATAGATGAATTGATTAAAACTCTTGACCGGGAAAAGGTTTTGCTGAAGGAGATGTTTGCCAAGCGACATTCCCTTCAGTTTCGTTATGACTATGCCTTGGAAATGACCGAATACAAGGAGGAGCGCATCCGATATTTGATAGAAAATGGAGTGATTCGTGATACGGGCGACTGTCTGGAGATGGAAGACGTGTATCAGAAGTTCTTCGAGGATGTGCTGGAAGTGAACGAGGAAATCAATGTTTCTTCGGTGCGTGATTATATCTCTGTGTTGAATGAGAATATCGACTATTATCTCAAGGAAAATAACGAATCCCGAAAATATAAGTATCTCAAGGAGGTGCGCCGGTGCCTGAAGACCATAGCCCTTGCCACCGTTCGAAATGTGTTGGATTTGAAGCGTAATATGGATAATACTTATAAGAATGAGCCTAATTACGAAATCAAGAAAACGAAACTCCAGCGACTGAGCGAGAAGTTGAAGAACATATCTCAGCTCATCACCGAGAGCGAACGGGTGATAGATACCGATCAGCCCGTCTTCTTCTCCATGGCGATGGATGTGCGGATGAAAAACGTGGTGAATGATGTGCGCCTTCAGCTTAACGAGTCTTATCATAATCTGCTGGAGATAGAACGCCAGATTATCCAGTACCTCAATATGATAGATTATCAGAACCGCATCTTCGAAAAGGTGAAGAAACTGAAATATCTGAAAGACCAGTTCCGATGGGAAGAGGCTACGGATGTAAGACAGGTTATTGCCACCCGGAATGCCGTATGGATGGAACCGCAACCCAAGTATTACATCAAGTTGTCGATAGATAATCTTCGCACATCTGATGAGGCTCTGCAATGCATCAGCCTTCTTTCAGAAAAACTGAAAAAGAGGAAAGGTCGCCGACTCGATTCTTTGGCAGAACCTATTCCCGATGATTATCTCAAAGGTAACAGGCAGAAGTTGGAGGCGGTGAATCTGCAGGAAATCTATAATGCCTTCTCTGCATCGAGTACCCATCTCTTTGCTTTCGTCATGAATTATCATTATGATAAGAAACAAAGCTGGGAAGATAAGCTCGTGTATTTTTGCCAGATAGCTTCGCAATATGTGGATAAGTTGAAATTTACAGGCAATTATGCAGAGGCTGACGGAGTGGAATATCCTGTGATACTTCCGAGATAAAAATACGATTCTTTCTACGATAAAAGAAGACAGAACAATGAATAAATTGAATTATACAGAAGAAATCTTTAATATTCTGAGCAGGGGTGGATTCATATCCAACAACAGTGTTCAGGCAAGAATCAAGCGGTATTACGATGCCATCGAAGACCATCAGGCAGAATACGATGAGTACTATCAGGGCATCGGATTCCATCTGGAAGCAGGCGACGGCTACTTCTTTTTTACCCGTAAGGAAACCAAGGTGGATTTGCTGCGTAAATTAGAGGCGGTGAGCAAGTGGATAGATTATCTCACCTTTCTGAAGACTTACAATTCAGCCTTCGGAGCCGGTTTGGTATTCTCTGCGGCGGATATCGTGGTGAGAATCAATTGTGATATGGAACTGAAGGAATTGGCAGGAAAACTTTTCAGCGAGAAAAAATCGTATGATGAAATAGTGGAAAAACTGATTAGCGAATTGGAGAGAATGGGATTCGTTGAGCAGCAGGATGAAGTGGAGAAAACCTGGAAGGTATTGGCTTCGTTCCATTATATCGAGGAGTTGATAGATTGCATATCTATTACCGATGATACTGATAATACTGATGATGCCGAACATACCGGAGAAAAAGATAAAGAAACGGATAAGGAAAAGGAGGAACAGCCATGAGATATCTGAATAAAATCATATTTTTGAATAGTGCCCATATCCCATACGCCGAGGTGAAGCTCGATGGAAACGTTCATTTCATCGGCACCCAGGGTGTGGGCAAGAGTACCTTGCTCCGTGCGCTGCTGTTCTTCTATAATGCTGATAAGTTGCGTCTGGGCATCCCGAAGGAGAAGAAATCGTTTGATGCCTTTTATTTTCCATATCCCAATTCATATATCGTCTATGAGGTGATGCGTGAGAATGGGGCCTACTGTGTGCTTGCCTTGAAAAATCAGGGACGAGTGATGTTCCGTTTCATCGATGCCCCGTTTGATAGCAAATGGTTTATTGATGAGCGTAAGCAGGTGTATGGCGAGTGGAGTCAGATACGTGAGCAGGTGGGTAAGAAACATGATATATCTTCGCTCGTAAGCAGTTATGAGATGTATCGTGACATCATCTTCGGCAACAATCGACGCCAGGAACTCCTGTCTTTCCGCAAGTATGCCATTGTTGAGAGTGCCAAGTATCAGAATATCCCCCGCACCATCCAGAATGTCTTCCTCAATACCAAGTTGGATGCCGATTTCATCAAGAATACCATCATCCGCTCGATGAGTGATGAGGATAACAGCATTGACCTCAACTTTTATCGTGAACAGATCAAGGAGTTTGAACAGGAATACACGGATGTGAGCCTCTGGACGAAGAAAGAGAAGAATGGCGAAGTGCTGATTCGCCGCATAGCCGATAAGGTGATAGATGCTTATCGCACCTTGCTGAACAATCGCCGCCTGATTGGCGAGGGACGCAGGAAACTCAATTATGCAGAGCGTGTGGCACAGGAACTCCTGCCGCAATATCGTCTTGATATCCAGGAAAGTGAAGCGGAATGCAACCGGGTAAGTCGTCTGATAGGTGAGGAACAGAAAAAATATGGAAAGGAGCGTGATAAACTTTCCCGTGAATTGGGCGTATTCGATGCGCAGCTAAAGAAAACTGCCGCCAAGCGCAAGCATTATGAGAAAATTCATATAGAAGATATCTTGCAGCGAGTAGAGCAGGAAACCATCATAGAAGATGAGCGCAGGCGACAGGAAGCGATGAAGGCAGAACTGGAGAAATCCTATCAGAACGTGGTGGATAAGTATAAGGCTCTGCTCGAACAGCTGGATATGGATTTGCGTGCTTTCAGAAACAGCAAGACCACCTTGCTCAATGAACATCAGGCAGCCTTGATGACCCAGAAGGAAACGCTGATGCAGGAATGGAGAAAGGCTGAAACGGAAACCCGAGAGGTGTTTCAGAAGAAGATTTCGTCTGTGGATGAGATGATTGCGCAACTGGTGCATGAGGAAACTGCCTTGAAGATTCAGAAGGCAAAGGTGGCTCACGAGAATCCTTTTGCCCGGGAGATGGAGACAAACGAACAGGAGTTAGCCGAATTTACAGCCAGACAATTTCAGGTAGAAACCGAGATTAAGGAAGTGGAACTGCGCATTGAAACCTTGCGTCAGGAAGCTGAGAAGGAATTGGAGATAGCAGAACTGAAATACCAGGCTTCGCTCGATGAACCCAAGAAGCAGAAAGCGGATGTTGAGGCTGAAATCAGAAAAATTCAGAATCTCCTGGAGAAGAGCAAAGGCTCGTTTTCCGAATGGCTCGACCAGAACAGAAAGGGATGGCAGGAGAATATCGGAAAAGTGGTAGATGAGGAGGCGATACTATATAATAATGTATTGAATCCGCAATTGGTTGCCGATTCTTCGTCATCATTATCTTCTTCGTCTTCATCGTCTTCATCTTCATCATCAACCTCTGCTTCTCTCTATGGTGTAAGCATCAATCTGGCAGCGGTAGAGCGAAAATTCAGAACTCCCAAGGAATTGAAGGAGCAACTCGCAGAAAAAGAACAACTTCGTGCAGACATCATCAAGCTGCTGAATGATTTACAGAACCAGCATGAGGAGGACAATAAAAACTTGAAGGGGAAATATCAGCTTCAGATAAGAAAGCTGAATGAATCGCTTTATGCTAAAATGGCTGAAATGCAACTGCTGCCTCAGACGGAAAAGAAGCTCAAGATGCAATTGCTGGAGTCGAAAAACCGTTTGGCGAAATGGCGTAACCAGCAGCTATCTGAATTGGAAGATAAGCAGAATGCACTGATTGCCGATAAGGTGAAAAAGGAAGAACTGAAGCGTCAGCTGGAGGCGGATTTGCTGCGCAAACTGAAAGTACATCAGGCGGAATACAACCGGCAGGTTAAGACGGAGACTCAGAAATATGAAGTCTTTGTCCAGGATATTCGTACCCAGATAGAAGAGAAGCAGAAACAGGTGGATGCCAGCAGAAAGAAACTTCTGAAAGCCCAACACGATGAACTGCATGGCAAGGGTATGGATACCCAGGCTTTGGATGCTTACAACAAGCGCATTGCAGAACTGGATGCTGAATTGGCGTTTATCAGGAAGAATCGTGATGTGGTGGCGGTTTACCGAAACGACAAGATTGAAATATTTGATCAGGAACCTGCCGTAAGACAGGAACGAAAAAACAAGGCTGAGGCTTTGATGATGATTGAAGATAAATTTAGACAGCGCAGTGAACGGCTCAAACTGCAATTGTCTGTGACACAGGAAAAACTGACTAAACAGCAGGCAGCTTTAAGAAAATTGGAGGCGGGTTTGAATGCAGTAAAGAACTTCCGGAGCGATGCAACCTTGTGCCCGTTGGGTAGTAGTGAGATAGGGGAGAAAATCACCACCAAGGATTGTCTTGCCATCGTAGAAGAGCTGAAGCGCCAGATATATGAGGATAGCCGTACGCTCGACAATTTCAAGAAGCAATCTCAGGATTTCCTGGGTAAGTTTTCTGCCCACAATACCTTCCACTTCAATGTTAGTCCGGTAACAGAAGAAGAGTTTATCGCCTTCGCATCCAATCTCTGCGAGTTTGTAGATAATGATAAAATCTCGGAATATCAGAAACGCATTAGCGAGCGATATACCGGCATCATCTTCCGAATCTCCAAGGAGGTGGGTGATCTTACCCGAAGGGAAGGCGATATAGGCAAGACCATCAACGACATCAACCGCGATTTCGAGGAGCGGAATTTCGCAGGTGTTATCAGGGAAATCGCCTTGCGCCCGTTGAAGAGCAACGACCAGCTGATGATTCTCCTCTTGCGAATCAGAGACTTTGCGGAAGAGAATCAGTTCAATATGGGAGAGATGGATCTCTTTACCACCGAGTCACGCCAGGATGTGAATGCCAAGGCGGTGAAATATCTGCTTGCTTTCATGAAGGGGCTTCTGGATGAACCTAACCGTAAGCAGTTGCAGGTGGCAGATACTTTTAAGTTGGAGTTTCGCATCAAGGAAAATGATAATGATACGGGATGGGTAGAGAAGATAGCAAATGTGGGCTCTGATGGCACCGACATTCTGGTGAAGGCGATGGTTAACATCATGCTCATCAACGTGTTTAAGGAGAAGGCATCGAAGAAATCGGGTGATTTCAAGATTCATTGCATGATGGACGAGATAGGCAAGTTGCATCCTAACAACGTGAAGGGAATCCTCGAGTTTGCCAATCGCCGCAACATCCTGCTGGTAAACAGTTCTCCAACTACCTATAATGTGGAGGATTACAAATACACCTATCTGCTCAGCAAGGACAATAGGGCAAATACAAAGGTAACTCAATTAATCAAGAGATTATAAAACCTCTCGTGTATGGAAATATCGGCTGATATGATATACTGGATAAAATGAAATACTGGATGATATGGAAAAGTTAGGATTGGGCGATGCCCGACAGATATTGGCAATGTTGAAGGGTGAGGAGATAGCTTCGTCGAAGCTGTCTCCTCGCCTCACGGCTTTGCTGAGGCAGGAAGGGCTCCTGATGTTGAAGAACAATGGCAGTAGATGCAAATATCGCATAGCCGAGGCCATGCGAGAGAGTTGCCGTACCTTATTGGTTCAGGATTTTGGCTTGAAATGTTCTTTAGAAGAATGGATTTCTGCTTCTTCCTCTATGCAGACGAGGGCTGATATGGTTAGGATGGTAGGTGATTCAAAGGCTAAGAAGGTGAATACATTTCGTGGCTTTCTGGTAGATTGCTATGTTCAGATAGATGCTATGCTGAATGGAAAGGCATTCAGACTTCAGCCGATGGAGGGCAGTTCCGTTTTCATCAATCAGCCGGATCGTTTCGAGATACCGGAAGACGTGATAGTTGTGGGTATGGAGAATGCTGAGAATTTCATGCAGATTCGGTTGCAGCGTTGGCTTTTCGATGCCCTGTTTCCTGGCAGGCAACTCCTGTTTGTCTGCCGTTATCCACAGGAAAACCTGGAGCATCTCAGGTCATGGCTTCTCCGCATTCCCAATCATTACATTCATTTCGGCGATTTTGATTTGGCAGGAGTTCATATTTATCTTTCAGAGTTTTATGCCCATCTGGGTAATCGGTCTTCCTTCCTGGTGCCATCTGATATCGAGGAAAGATTGGCCGAAGGCAATGCCGCGCTTTACAATCAGCAATATGCCAGATTCAGGAATATGGCAGTAACGGATGTCCGCCTTCAACCGCTGGTCAATATGATTCATCATTATCGCAGGGGATATGAGCAGGAGGGGTATATTTTTCCATAATTGCTTGAATTAAAATGCTGCAAAGATACGAAGATTTTGGGGAACTCAATTAAAAATAGCAGAAAAATTTGGAGGTTACACAAAAACATCGTATTTTTGCATTAAAATAGTTTGAATAATGAGCAAGTATAATTTTAATATAGACAATTATCATGCTATAGGGCATGCTGATATCGAAATAGAGGGTATCACAGTTATCGTGGGTAGCAATGGCTGTGGAAAAAGCACTATGTCCCGTTGGTTGTATTATATCGTCAATACATTGTCTGTGTTAGACAGTTTCTTTTTCTCTGATTTCAGAGATGTGATTATCAAATCATTAGAGAAATATTCTACTGCGCTGGATGATATCTCAAATTATCTGGATGATGATAAAAAACGATTTTTTGACCATACCTTATCATTAATGACAATGGTAACATTGAGTAATGGTGGTGTGGAGAAGCTCGATTTTTATTATAAAAGAGCGATTGGTTCACTTGATGACATGCTGGTTAACTTCCTTCAGAAAGAGCAGAATCCTCAGCAGGTGCGTCGAGTGCTTAATCTTTTTGGGATTACTGAACAAAATCATGTTCATGAGGATATAGAACGAAATTCCATTCAGCTGTTTTCTGAATATCTTCAGAAATATGAAAACAACAAAAAAAATCGTCCCATCAGTTACTTGAAAGAGAAAATCGCTTCTGTATATCGGGAAAAGGATGGCTTTCCTGCCAGCATAAGCTTTAAGGAAGATGAAGTGGAATTGCTTGTTGATAGACTTGGAAAGATATATAGTTTAAATAATGCCATATATATAGGAACACCAGCAGCTATTTCTCTTCGTCAATCAGATAGGGTTCTGATGACTTCCTTGGCACATAAAGTGGTTCACGTAAATGAAAAAGGAAGTGAGATTACCGGCAAACAGGAATTACTTCATTCTATTAATAAAATGATAGATGGTTCTATTGTAGAAAAGGAAAATTTCGATGCTGTTGATTTAGTTTATCACAGCAACAATGGTAAGGATATTAGAATTGAAGATATAGCATCGGGATTCAAACCGCTGGTTTATATGCTTCGTCTGATAGAAAACGGGTGGCTGACAGAAAACACTTTGTTGGAGATTGATGAGCCTGAAACAAATCTTCATCCACAATGGGTGGTTGAGTTGGCGCATCTTCTTGTTCGCATCAACAAAACATTTGGAACCAAGATACTCATCACGAGTCACAATCCCGATATGGTATCGGCTATCAGGTATATCTCTGAAAAAGAGGGCTTGTTGAATACTACTCGTTTTTATCTGGCAGAGCAAAGTGAAGGTACAGACTCGTTCTACTATAAGAATTTGGGCTGTGATATTGAACCTGTATTTGAATCATTCAACAAGTCTTTTGATACTCTTCAGAAATACGTAGAGAACTATGGCGAAATTTAAGATTGGCAATTATCAGGGAATCAAGATTGATTGTTGGACAGCAAAAGATTTATTTCTCAAAAACATCATGCTGATAAGAAATCTTCTGCAGATATGCTATTGCATGTGAATGATAAGAGATTACTTTTGGCCGATGCAAAATTTCGACTAAGCAATACCAGGAATTTGGATTCAAAGGAGATAGCAAAAAAGGTTAGTGAATCAAAGGCAATGGTTACTTCTAACTATTCTTTTGATAACAGTTTCTATGTTTTGCTGACAAAGAAAGCTGCAACTCCTTCCAATTTAAATAGGCTTAGAAGAAATGTAGGAAATAATCCAAATTATCAATTTATGGATGCCGTTGAATTTCATAAATTGTTCGAGGATTAATGTTTGAACTCCGTTCCTGATGTCTTGAAAACTCAGAAACGGAGTTTTTTATAACTTTTTTCAGTCGTTTATCGCCCGATACATCATGTAGTAAGCGTATATATATGCCGATGTCGTTGTTATCATACTGATGATATTCACGCTGGTGAAGGCTGTCTGCTGGGTGTTGTCTGCCAGGTAAAACACTGCCGTCGGGAGGAGATTCGAGCATAGCAGCCATGCGATGAAAACCAGGACAAGGGCTAAGCCCAGTTTGCGCATGTTACCTCTGTGCTTGCTGTACAGATGGCAGCCGGCTATCAGGGAGGCGATGACGGAAATCAATCCCATAGAGCTTTGTATCCAGGTAAGAATAGTTGCCGTGGGTGTTATCTGTTCGTTCTGCATCATCGTTACGAGATGAAGATTGAAGCATTGGCCCAGGATGAATGAGAGCACATAGTAAAGTACCATCAACTCGCTGCAGCGTCGTAGCAATTTTACGCCTGCCGGTAGCGTGTAGCGGAATATTCCCCATAAAGCTATAGGGGCGAGCTGCAAGACCAGTTGCTTGATGGTAACCAGGATGGGACTTATTGGAATCAGGATGGGACTTGTTCTGAAGGATAAGCCCGCTTGTCTGCAAACAGAAAATGCCAGCGAAAACAATGCGAAAATGCAATATGCATACATGGCATATTGTGCAATGCGATTTATATCTATAGAATAACTTTTTCTTTCCATAATTCTACGTATGATGATTTTATAAACAGCTTATCTTGTATAAAGCCATTGCAAAGATACGAAGTTTTTGGGAAATTCTAGCAAAATAGGTGGAAAATGTTTGGCTATGATATATACTTGTTAAAAGAATGGCAGAGAGACCGATAAAAACTCTTAAAAATCATAACGTATCTTCTTGGATATCAATGTTTGTTGCTATCTTTGCACGGTATGTACTAATAACGCTACATGGATAAATACTAATAGTGCTACATGGGTATATACTAATTGAAATATAGGTTTAATCATACAATGAATAATATGAAGTTTAATCATACAGTGAATAATATGAAGAAGATATTTTTAGGATTGGCAGCTGCACTGATGTTGACTGCCTGCAATGAGAACAGACAGCCGGAGGCAATGACCAGCGTTGACTCTGCAAGTGTGGTAACCGATTTGATGATGAGTCGCAGAAGCATCCGTGCTTACAAGGATTCCGTCATCAGCCGCGATACCCTGAACGAGATTCTGAAATGCGGCATCCATGCGCCAAATGGGCAGAACCTGCAGTCGTACGAAATCAGAGTGATAGATTCTCCTGCTCTCATCGATTCAATCACCCAAGCCGTGGTAAAGGATAATCCTAAGATAGCAGAGCGCAAGGGCTTCAAGAACATCTTTGTGAATGCTCCATGCGTGGTTTGCATCGCCTACGATACTACTTATGATATGGCGCAGATTGATTGCGGTTTGCTTGGCGAGAACATCATTCTTGCAGCATGGTCAAGGGGCATCGGTTCCTGCTGCCTGGGCAGTTCTGCCCGTTGGATACTGGATTCTCCGTCGGCCAAGCCTTACCTCGACCGCATGGCATTCTCTAAGAATTACAAGCTGCTCTACTGCATCGCCCTGGGTTATCCTGACGAATCGCCGGAGGCAAAGCCAAGACGCCAGGACATGATAAAGTTCATGGATTAAGATAAATGAAGGTTGATGTCCTGTTTCAGGACATCAACGTTTCCCTCCATAACCCAACAAAAAAAGCATGGCGCAAATCACTGCGCCATGCTCCAATAAAAGAAAGCCTTATAGTCAAAATAGAAATTAGCGATTCTAATTCTTGTTCCGGTACTAATCTTTTTCTAGTACTTTGCATTCTGAGGGTCAAAGTTGGTCCAACCGCTCATCCAGTTGTTGCTGCCATCGAAGGCTCCGATGTAGGTTACGGTGTCGAAACCTGTCCAGCCGGCGAAACTTGCGGCTCCAAGCAACGGACTGCCGGCGATAGGAGTATAACCGTCTGCGCCAACCAATGAAGCCCAACTGTCAAAATACTTGTTGCTTGGCTCTGAGAAGAAGAAGGTATTGCTGTATGACTTCTGATTCTTGTCGAGATCCTTCTTGTTGGCTGCATCATAGAGGTAATCCTCATACTTCTTGTTGGCATCAGTACCAACGGCATCCATACCTGCGAAATATACATTCTGAAGCTTGAATTTGCCTTCCTTGGCATTCTTCACGGTTTCACCCTTCTCACCATCAACAATCAAACCGATAGGCCAGCCTAAGGCCACTGAGTTGATGCAGTTTAGGTTAGAAGAACGGCGAATCTGCATGGCTGACTGGAACTTGCCGAGAGCTGAACCGTTGTTTGGATTGTATGCTCCGGCAGTAATATAATCTGTGGTGTTCTGGAACTTATCATCCAATACCTTAGGACCTACAAAGGTGATGTTAGAGAAGGTTGCCTTGGTACGAGGATCCACGGTAGCACCATCGGCGCAGTTGTCGCTCTCGAAACCGTTGCTCTGAGAGGTGTCGGCTATCTTGCTGTCGCGCAGAGAAAGGCCATACTGCACCTTTCCTGAGAAACCGTTATCTGTATCGAAATCATCATCCCAGCCCTTGTAGGCTACGAGATACTTGCAGTTTACTGTACCGCCAAACCACTCGAAGGAATCATCATTGGAATAAGATACCTGAACGTGGTCAATCTCTGTGCCTGAACCTACAGAACCGAGAGTCAAACCATTAATCTCCTTATCCTTCTGGAATGGATAACCGGCAAACTCGATGCGTACATAACTCAAGGCTCCTGAGTTGTCAGCATCATCTGCGCCACCATGCTTGGTACGAGGACCACCCTCTATCTGCTGCTCAGTCTGGTTGTTCTTAGCCTTGCCGCAGAGAATGATGCCGCCCCAGTCGCCAGGCTTTCTGCTACCGGCAGCCTCTTCAGATGTAAAGACGATAGGCTCTGTGGCTGTACCCTTGGCGATGAGCTTGCCGCCACGCTCTGCGATGAGTGCCGCCTTGGTTTGCTTGTCGCCCTTGATAATCGTTCCCGGTTCGATGGTAAGCTCAGCACCATCTGCAATATATACCCATCCCTTGA
>OKSS01000302.1_pt1 | contig 14161 bp, 9 predicted proteins | sample 1633641 | NCBI WGS metagenome assembly OKSS01 (sample SAMEA3879549, study PRJEB24766) | human gut metagenome | biome: human-associated habitat; feature: feces | place: USA | collected 1985/1987
TTCTGTTTTCCCTGCCATTCTCGCTTTCCCGCTGGCTTTTTTCTTTATAAATCTGCAATTTCTCATGGATAGAACCACGTGCCGGTCGTTCTTCTTTCTCTTTCGATTCTGACTGCTCTGCTTCTGTGTCTTCCCGTTCATCCATATTAAGAAGGGCATTTAGTTCTGACAGTCGCTCCAGTTTCTGGTTCAGTTCCTCTTCTTTTGGAAATGGCTTCCCGACTTCCTCTTTGGCATTTGTCATCTGCTCCTGAACCGTTTCCAGCCGTTCGGCCCCGGCAACCCCGCACCGGTATTCGTCACGCGGGGCGTGGTCAGCCACGGCGAAACGAAGCTCGTCGGCGCCGACTGCGAGCACCTGCGCATGGACCTGATGCAGCGCCAGAAACCCAACACGACGATTCAGACGATCGCCTTCCAGCAGCCGACCCACTACGAGTGGATCCGCGCGGGACATCCGATCGACGTCTGCTATCAGATCGTAGAGAACCACTACCGGGGCTCGGTTTCGGTACAGCTCCGCATCAAGGACATCAAACCCCTGCGGAGCAAGCAATAATACGGCCGGCAACATCCGTAAAAACCGGAGCTTTCAGGCTCCGGTTTTTTACGGATCCCGCCCGACGACACCGGCGGCGGCATTCCGTCCGAACCACTCCTTCCCGCTCCCGAAACGAAAAAATCCGATACAACAAAGTCGGGTTTTAGTTTCTAATTATTAGAAAAATCACTACATTTGACACAAAATAGTAATTGTTAGACCTTTTCTACCCAATATGAGTAAACCCTTCAAGCGTTATCTCGTCACCTCGGCACTGCCCTACGCCAACGGCCCGGTACACATCGGCCACCTGGCGGGCGTCTATATCCCGTCGGACATCTACACGCGCTACCTGCGCCTGAAAGGATACGACGTGATCTCGGTCTGCGGCAGCGACGAGCACGGCGTGCCCATCACCATCAAGGCCCGCAAAGAGGGCGTCACGCCCCAGCAGATCGTCGATCGCTATCACCAGTTGATTAAATCGTCGTTCGAAGGGCTCGGCATGTCGTTCGACATCTACTCGCGCACCTCGTCGAAGACCCACGCCGCGACAGCGTCGGAGTTCTTCCGCAAGCTCTACGACGAAGGCAAATTCATCGAGCGGACCTCGGAGCAATACTACGACGAGGAAACCCAGACGTTCCTCGCCGACCGCTATATCGTGGGCACCTGCCCCCGCTGCGGCAACGACCGCGCCTACGGCGACCAATGCGAAAAATGCGGATCGACCCTTTCGCCGGACGAACTGATCAGCCCGCACAGCGCCGTATCGGGTTCCGTACCCGTGAAACGCGCCACCAAGCACTGGTATCTGCCGTTGGACCAATACGAGGGTTTCCTGCGCGAATGGATCCTCGAAGGGCACAAAGAGTGGAAAACCAACGTCTATGGGCAATGCAAGAGCTGGCTCGACGGCGGTCTGCAACCGCGTGCGGTGAGCCGTGACCTGGACTGGGGCATTCCCGTACCGGTCGAAGGGGCCGAAGGCAAGGTGCTCTACGTCTGGTTCGACGCGCCGATCGGCTACATCTCGGCGACCAAGGACCTGACGCCCGACTGGGAGAAATACTGGAAGGACGAAGAGACCAAAATGGTGCACTTCATCGGCAAGGACAACATCGTCTTCCACTGCATCGTCTTCCCGGCCATGCTCAAGGCGCACGGCGGCTACATCCTGCCTGAAAACGTCCCTGCCAACGAATTTCTGAACCTCGAGGGCGAAAAGATCTCGACCTCGCGCAACTGGGCCGTCTGGCTGCACGAATACCTGGCCGACTTCCCCGGCAAGGAGGACGTGCTGCGCTACGTGCTCTGCGCGAACGCCCCCGAAACCAAGGACAACGACTTCACCTGGAAGGACTTCCAAGCCCGTAACAACAACGAGCTGGTAGCCGTGCTGGGCAACTTCGTAAACCGGGCTTTAGTCCTGACACACAAATACTTCGACGGCACAGTGCCCGCCTGCGGCGCACTGACGGACTACGACCGCGAAACGCTTCGGGAACTCTCCGGCGCGAAGGAAGCCCTCGAAAACAACATCGAAAACTACCGGTTCCGCGAAGCCTTGAAGGAGGCGATGAACATCGCACGTCTGGGCAATAAATACCTGGCCGACACCGAACCGTGGAAACTCATCAAAACCGATCCCGAACGGGTCAAGACGATCCTGAACATCGCTTTGCAGATCACCGCAAACCTCTCGATCGCCATCGAACCGTTCATGCCCTTCTCGGCGAAGAAGATCGTCGGGATGTTGCAGGCAGGACCCTTCGGCTGGGAGAAACTGGGCAGCACCGACCTGCTCGCTGCCGGACATCGGATCGGCGAAGCCGTGCTTCTCTTCGAAAAGATCGAGGACGACGTAATCCAACGCCAGCTCGACAAGTTGGCGGCGACCAAAGCGGCGAATGCTTCGGCCGAAGCAGCACAACACGTTGAAGATCAAAAGGAAACGACGACTTTCGACGATTTTCAAAAGATGGATATCCGTGTTTCGACGATCCTCGCCGCTGAAAAAGTCGCCAAGACGAAAAAGCTGTTGAAACTGACCGTCGATACGGGCATCGACAAGCGCGAAATCGTTTCGGGCATTGCCGAATACTACACACCCGAAGAACTCGTCGGGAAACAGGTACTCGTACTGGTGAATCTGGAACCGCGCGAACTGAAGGGCATCCTCTCTCGTGGCATGATTCTGATGGCCCAGGACGCTTCGGGCAAATTAAGGCTGTTACAACCTGACGATCAGACAAATCCGGGTGCGACAGTCGGATAATAAAGATATTTCTTGAACAAAAGATACAACCTTTAATATTAAAAAACAATGGAGAACATCGATTGGGGCTCTCTCGGCTTCAACTACATGAAGACCGATTTCAATGCCCGCTATACTTGCACGGACGGCAAGTGGAGCGAAATGGAAATTACAAGCGACGAGTACATCAACATGCACATGTCGGCATCCTGCCTTCACTACGGCACGGCTCTTTTCGAGGGCTTGAAAGCCTTCCGGGGCGCTGACGGCAAAGTACGTCTGTTCCGCGTCGAAGAGAATGCAAAACGCTTGCAGTCGTCGGCAAAACGCCTCTGCCTGCCCGTACCGACGATCGATATGATCGTCAAAGCCTGCGTAGAAGTGGTTAAGCGCAACGAGCGTTTCATCCCGCCCTACGGCACCGGCGCATCGTTCTACCTGCGTCCCGTTATGTTCGGCACGACGGCAGGACTGGGCGTAAAACCCTCCAAGGATGCCTTGCTGGTGGTTTACGGCTCGCCCGTAGGCGCTTACTTCAAAGGCGGCATCAAGCCGATGAAGGTCGCAATCGACCGCGAACAGGACCGTGCTGCTCCACGTGGAACAGGCGACGTGAAGGTGGGCGGTAACTATGCAGCCAGCCTTATGTCGGGCGAGCACGGACACGAGCTCGGCTATGCGAGCATCATGTACCTCGACGCAACCGAGCACAAATACATCGAAGAGTGCGGCGCAGCCAACTTCTTCGGCATCAAGAACAACACGTATATCACGCCGAAGTCGAACTCCGTACTTCCGTCGATCACCAACAAGAGCCTCCGTCAATTGGCTCAAGACCTGGGTCTGAAGGTCGAGGAGCGTCATATTCCGGTAGACGAACTCCCGACTTTCGAGGAGTGCGGCGCTTGCGGTACGGCAGCTGTCATCTCGCCGATCGGCAGCATTTACGACATGGATACGAAGCAAACCTACACCTACGGCGACGAAGTAGGAAAGGTTTCTCTGCAACTCTATACGCTTTTGCAGGACATCCAGTACGGCCGCACCGAAGACAAACACAACTGGTGCACGATCGTCATGTAATCGACGCCCGCAAAACTCAAGAAAAAGGGATGTTCCACGTGGAACATCCCTTTTTCTTACTGCATGTTTTCTTTGTCACCACTTACAAACAGTCGTAAAAAATCGGGAATAGCCACCGCCACTCCCGACAATATAAGACAGAAAAATACAATCGCACAATTTATCGACCGACCTTAATCCGCATCGACAAACGACAAATACATCCAAAAACGATTGTCAAATTCGGGAACATAGCAGTTAAACCGTATTGCTCAATCCCAATAAAAGACTTTATCGACCGAATTTCACCAGCAACACATTCACATCCGCCGGAGAAACTCCGGGAATACGGGAAGCCTGCCCTATCGTCGCAGGTCGGATTCGGGTGAGTTTCTGCCGGGCTTCGATCGTCAGGGCATTCATCGAATGGAAATCGAAATCGGCCGGGATACGGATATTCTCCAGGCGATGCAATTTGTCGGCAATGAATTTCTCCCGTTCGATATACCCCTTGTACTTGATTTGGATCTCGGCTTCCTCGACGACCTCGGCATCCATCTCCTGCTCGCGCAGAAAATCGCCGAGCTTCGGTAAAACACCCGAGAGCAGATCGAAGGTCACATTGTTACGCATCAACAAGTCGTGCAGTTTCCGACCTTGCGAAATCGGGTCGCAACCGAGCGATTTCAAACAGTCGTTAATTTCGTCCGGTTTGACACTCAGTCCGCGAGCGAATGCTACGAGCGATTCTACGAGTCGATTTTTTTTGCAGAAACTATCGTACCTTTTTTGCGAAATCAGCCCGATTTTATATCCGATCGGAGTCAATCGAATGTCGGCATTATCCTGCCGCAAGAGAATCCGATACTCGGCACGCGAAGTGAACATACGATAAGGCTCATCCACCCCTTTGGTCACCAGGTCGTCGATCAATACCCCGATGTAGGCTTCGTCGCGTGCCAATACCAGCGGTTCCTCCCCCATCCTGCGGCGATGCGCATTGATACCGGCCATCACCCCCTGCGCCCCGGCCTCTTCATAGCCGGTCGTCCCGTTGATCTGGCCGGCGAAATAGAGTCCGTCCACCAGCTTGGTTTCGAGCGAATGGTGCAGTTGCGTCGGCAGGAAATAGTCGTACTCGATCGCATAACCCGGACGGAAAATATGCAGATCTTCGAACCCCTCGATGGCGTGCAATGCCTCCCACTGAATGTCCCAGGGCAACGACGAGGAGAACCCGTTCAGATAATATTCGTTGGTCGAACGACCCTCCGGCTCGAGAAAAAGCTGGTGCTGGTCCTTATCGGCGAATGTGTTGAGCTTGTCCTCGATACTCGGGCAATAACGGGGACCGATCCCCCGGATCGTACCGTTGAAAAGCGGCGAATCGCCGAAACCCTTCCGCAGAATGTCATGCACCTTCTTCGAAGTATAGACCAAAAAGCACGGAAGCTGATTCTGCACCGGATGCGTATCGGCGGAAAAGGAAAATTTCGAGGGATTTTCATCCCCGTATTGCGGTTCCAGAATTTCGAAATTGATCGTCCGCGCATCGAGTCGTGCAGGGGTCCCGGTCTTCATCCGGCCGGCTTCGAAACCCATCGCCACGAGCGATTCGGTCACTCCGTGCGAAGCCGAATCCCCCGCACGGCCGCCCTCGGCGTGTGAACGACCGCAATACATCACCCCCGCCAGAAACGTCCCGGCAGTCAGGATCACACAGTCGGCCGAGAACTCCACCCCCATCTGTGTCCGAATCCCGCGCACTTGCGGCCGACCCTCCTCCGCAGGCCGCTGCCCGAAGAGCAGTTCGACCGCAGTGTCCTGCCAAAGATAGAGGTTGGGGGTATTCTCCAGCGTACGCCGCCATTCGGCCGAGAAACGCGACTTATCGCACTGGGCCCGGGGACTCCACATCGCCGCCCCTTTCGAGCGGTTGAGCATGCGGAACTGGACAGCCGTAAGGTCGGTAATCCGTCCCATCTGCCCTCCTAAAGCATCTATCTCTCTGACTATCTGTCCTTTAGCAACACCACCTACGGCCGGATTACAAGACATATCGGCCAACTTGGTCATGTCCATCGTCACGAGCAGCGTGCGGGAGCCGAGCCGCGCTGCCGCCGAAGCCGCCTCGCAGCCGGCATGACCGCCGCCGACCACGATGATATCGTAATGTAAAACCATATCTCCTTTTCCATGAATTGCGGAAAACACCGCCGGCCGTCAATCCGACGACCGACCGCCGCACGGCAAAGATACGAACAAAGTCGCTTATCCGAAAAAGCCGAAACCGCACGCAACGGGAACTTTCGCCCAGCTATCCGCCGTCCGACGGCGAAAGTCGGATCGAAAACGGCAACCTCGCGGCAAAACGTCGCCGCAGCGCCGAAAAGATCAGCAAATACGGGCTGCCCCAACAAAAACGGATTCTCCCCGCTTCCGGCACACTCCGGCGACCCGCGCGGGAAAATCCCGAACTTTGTCAGCATTTTCCCGCAAAAATAAACTTCTCTCCGGCAAGGAACCGGCAATCCCTGCCGCCACATTCCCGAAGAATACAAACGATTAAAGGGTTGCGGACACAACCAACGGCCGGATCCGTCCCCGCACGGCGGAAACGCCTCCTCCGAAAGCCGAATCTTCGCAGTCCACCTCTCCCGGCTACCGATTCGCCGCACGGCGGACCCGATCGACAGCCCCCACAACTGCTGCCGCAGCCACCGCAGCCAGAAACCTCCGAAACACGTCCCGCAAGCGAAGTCGTCCGCTTCAGTCCCAACGAAGGAAAACGCGATTACAGCGTTCTTTTTGGAAACGTAACGACCCGAATTCCCCTCCGAAGAAAGGACTTAAGAGAGAGTCGGCATTACAGACACGGCCTCCGGCCGCGAACGAACGACCGTCGAATGACGGACATTGAAATATACGATTGCCGGGGAAAATCCATCTTTTTTCGGGAACCGGTTCCAAACAAAAGACGAATCCGCCCATAAACCGCCGTTTCAGCGTCTTTAACGGTCCATTCCGCCGTCGGGAACAGAACCGACCGTTATGGTATATTCGAACGATTTTAAGGAGCATTTCAGGCGTTAAAAATACATCCTTTCGTGAAAGAGTTCGCAACCCTGCGGCCGGATCCCTCTGCAAACCGTCTTTTCAGCACCTTGAACCGCCCATTCCGCCGTCGGGAAGAATCGACCCTTATGGTATATTCGAACGATTTTACGGGATATTTCAGGCATTAAAAATAACCCTACCGGGAAAGGGACCCGCAACTCCGCGACCGGATTCCCTCGCAAAGCCCTATTTCAGCCCTTTGGACAGCTCATCCCACTGTCGGAGGTAGTGATCCTCCTTACGGTGCATTTGAGCGTTCGCACGGGGTGTCTTATCCTTCTGTCCGCACAGATGGAGCAAACCGTGCACCACCACGCGGCGCATTTCGGTCAGCTTCGCGGCGCCGTATTCGCGTGCATTGTCCGCAACGGTTTCCACATCGATGAAAATATCGCCCGACACGATCCGGGCGCCCTTGCGGTCGCTGTAATCGAACGTGATGACGTCGGTATAGTAGTCGTGCCCGAGGAACTGCCGGTTCATATCCAGCAGGCGGGCCGCCGAGCAAAAAATATAGGTCACATCCCCCAGTTCATACCCCTCTTCCCGGGCTACGCGGTCCAGCCACGCGGCCGTGAGCCGTTTCTGCGGCAGGCGATAGGTACAGTCATCGGTATAATAGCGTACGGCCATAGACGGTTATTTTTTGAAGCAATCCGAAGCACGCATCTGTACTTTGGGCGACGGTCCGTAAATACCGAACACCATCTTGTACTCGGGCTGCATGGTCATCACATCGACCCCCGACCCGATCGTTCCGATCTGCTGGTTGCGGGCCACCTTGTCGTCCTTGCCCACCGTCACGGAATTGAGGTTGGCATACGAAGAGATGTATTCGCCGTGGGCTATATAGACGTCGTATTTATTGGTGATCCGGTTGCGCTTCACCTCGACGACCTTGCCTTCGTAGATCGAAATCACCTGCGCCCCCTTCGGCCCCGCGATCTCGGCCATATTGCCCTTGTAGCGCTTCACCCCGCCGCCGACCACCGGCAGCCGCAGATTCGAAGTCTTCGCCGTAAAGGTGTTGCCCTCCTTGTTGCCCCGGGTCAGCTTGCGCAGCTCGTCGATCGCCACGTCAAGCCGCTGCTCGCGGGCGATTTTCTGTTGCAGGGCAGCTTTTTCCTTCTTGGAGAGCTGCTTGATGTTGGCACGCGCCGCCTGCGAATCTTTCTGCAGGCGGGTCCGCTGCGTGGTCAGGCTGCGCTTCACCGAATCCAGCGCCCGCTGCTGCCCGGTCAGCCGGGTCCGCTCGACGGACACCTGCTCCGAAAGCGTCACGATCTGCTCCATCTGCCGTTCCCGCATGGCCGCCACCTCCCGCAGATTGGTGATGCGGCGGGCCACCTGATTGAAGTCGCTCGAAGAGAAGAGGTAGGTCAGATAATTGTTGTGTTTGTAGTTGCGGTATGCCTCGCGCACCATCTCGGCATAGCGCCGTTTATGGGCGTCGAGCGATGCCGACAGCCCCCGGGCCACGCTGTCCGTACGGGCCACCTCGACCTCGAGCTTGCGGGCATCCCGCTCCGTCACGTCGAGCAGCTGGTTGCGCGAATCGATCTGACGGGCCAGACGGCGCACCGTCTCCTCGGCCGAGGCACGTCCCTTCTTGAGCTTCGAAATCTCCTGTTCCTCCCGGGCGATCTGCTTTTCGAGGTCGGCGATCAACCGTTTCTGCGCCGCGATCTGCTGGTCGGTATTCTGGGCCGCAAGCGACCCTGCACCAAGTAGAAGGAAAAGAAACAAAACGACCTTCGGCAAACGAATACACAGCGTGCGGACCGACTCCGCCCGCTGCGGGAAACGATACGAATGGTTCAAGGCTTGTCGCATAATCAGGGCTTGGATTTGAGTTGCCGGATACGCTCTTCGATCGCCCGGGGATCGTCATATCCCTTCTCCAGCGCTTTGCGCCAGTAGGTTTCGGCCATGAACTTCTCCCCGAGAGCCGCCAGGATGTCCCCGTAATGCAGGTAGAGTTCCGGATTCTCGCTGCGGTCGAAAGAGATCGCCTGCTGCATCGTTCGACGAGCCTCCTGCAGTCGTCCAAGACGGAACAGCACCCAGGCATAGGTATCCAACAGCGTGGCGTTGTTGCCGTCCAGCTCCACCGCGCGGGCTGCCATGGCAAAGGCCCGGTCGAGCTGACGGGGATCCCGGGACGATTCGCTTATAAAATAGGCGTAGTTATTGAGCACCATCGGGTTATCGTAGTAATAATGTAGCGAACGGTCGTAAGCCTCGAAACACCGGCGGCGGTATTTGTCCCGTTCCGAGTCCTTCCGTCCGGCCTCCTCCATCTGGTGATAAACATCGCCGATATATCCCCACACGGCCCCGCGCAGGGAGTCCGTATCGGCGTATTCGAGGGCTTTCTTATAGCTGCCGATCGATTGCGACAACTTTCCGGCATACCCCTGGGCGTGTCCCTTGCGGGCATACAGCTCGGTATTTCCGGGGAAAACCTCGAGCGCCCGGTCGATATACAGATAAACCGAATCGAGCCGCTTGCGGTAAGTTTCGATGTCGATCACCGCACGGTAATAGTCCAACTGGGGAGGCTGGTCGGCCAGATGCAGCTTGTAGAGGGTCAGCGCCTGCTCCAGCTCCCCGGCATTGATCAGGTGCTGCGCATACAGTTCGACGACGTCCTTATCGTCGGGATAGCGGATCGCAAGCGTCGAAATCAAGTCGTTGAGCTGAAAGAAGTTGTCCCGGTAAAAACGGACGTCGAGCGTCAGCTGCCGGAAAATGCGGACCTTTTCCGACAAGGGGAGCTCGTCGATTTCGAAAAGCCTTTTCGACACGGCCAGATAAGCATGCGAATCGTTGCGCTTGTTGTAGAATTCGGCGAGCGAAGCCAGCGCCGGGACATTCATGGAGTCGATCTCCAACGCCCGGTTATACTCGGCTATGGCCAGCGAATCCTGTTTGGCAGCACCGTACAGGTCGGCCAGAATCACGTGGTTTTCCGCTTCGTAGGGAATCGCCTCGGCCATCTCCCTGGCTTCGGCCAGCGCACGGTCCAACTGCCCCGTGCGAATCAGCAACTGGCGTTTCATCGCCCCCAACAAAGGCATTTTACCGAAACGCATCTCGGCCGAATCGAGCATATCGATCGCCGAATAGGGCATCCCGGCCTGCTGGTACAGGATCGCCAGAATACGAATGTTGTCGGGATTGGTCGGGTCGAGCGCCGAAAGCCGCACGAACAGCGGACGCGCCTTGTCGAGTTCTCCCTCAGCAAGCAGTTTTTGCCCGTAAAGCTGCCCGTACCACTTGTTGAGCGAGTCCAGCCGGTAAGCACGCCGTGCCCACGCCGTACCCTGCGGATCGCCGTCGGGAGTCACCGAAGAGAGGCGGAACCAGGCCGGAGCATACGCGGAATCGAGCTCCAGGGCCTGCAGGAACAGTGCCCGGGCCGCCAGGGTGTCCTCTCCGATCAGGAGTTTTTTCACACCCTCGGTATAGTATTCGGTCGGTCGCAGCGAGTCGGGCCACGAGGCCTCCGCCGCAGGTGCGGGCAACGCCTCTCCCTGCGGGACGAACCCCGTGGAGAAAGCCGTGCAGAGCACCAGAATCGCAAGCATCCGCTTCATTGAAATCGTTGAGTTTGTATCTTCGTTCTTCGCCGGAAGAGTGCAATGGACAAGACGCAGCCCCTCCCTTCGTCTGTCGGGAAAACGTCGGAGAACCGCTTTTCGTATTCCCGCGAACGATACGGCACTTCATCCCCGGAACATCCCGGCATCCGGCGGGCGATTCGCCGCTCCCCGACCCGGGAAGTGTACCGCAGCGCTTAAAGCACCGTATCGAACTGATGCAGGAACCGCACGTCGTTCTCGAAATAGAGCCGCAGATCCTTCACGCCGTATTTGAGCATGGCGATACGCTCTACCCCCATGCCGAACGCGAACCCGGAATATCTCTTCGAATCGATTCCGTTGGCCTCCAGCACATTGGGATCGACCATGCCGCAGCCCATGATCTCCAGCCAACCCGTGCCCTTGCAGACGTTGCAGCCCTTGCCGCCGCAGAGGTTGCACGACACATCGACCTCGGCCGACGGTTCGGTGAAGGGAAAGTACGAGGGGCGCATGCGGATCGTGGCGTTCTCGCCGAAAACCTCCTTGGCGAAGTAGAGGATCGACTGTTTCAGATCGGCGAACGACACGCCCTCGTCGATATAGAGTCCCTCGATCTGGTGGAAAATAACAGTGAAAACAGTGGCTGGCTGGGTTACAACAGATTGTTTGAATCCAATCTGCGCGCTACCAAAATGGAATAAATAACAGAATAAATACTACAAATTCTATGAACAGACAGGAAAGAGAGGAAACATATGGAAATCAGTGCATGTGTAAAATATGTGGGTGTAAACGATCATCAGGTAGATCTGTTTGAGGGACAGTATAAGGTTCCGAATGGAATGTCTTACAATTCCTATGTGATCCTGGATGATAAAATCGCCGTTATGGACACAGTGGATGGATTTTTCACCGAAGAATGGCTGAACAATGTGGAACAGGTTCTTGAAGGGAAAATGCCCGATTATCTTGTTATACAGCATATGGAACCGGATCATTCCGCCAGTATTCCGGCTTTTCTGAAAAAATATCCCAAAGTCACAGTAGTATCCACAGCTAAGGGATTCCAGTTCATGGAACAGTTTTTCCCGGAGTTTTTCGCCGTGCAGGGATTACCTGCGGAACAACACATCGTTGCGGCGAATGATGGTGTCCTGGAGCTTGGACAGCACAGCCTGCATTTTGTCTATGCTCCCATGGTGCATTGGCCGGAGGTTATGATGACTTATGAAGCAACCGAGAAAATACTGTTTGCGGCAGATGGTTTCGGTAAATTCGGTGCTTTGGACGTAGAGGAAGAATGGGCGAATGAAGCCCGCCGCTACTATATCGGTATTGTCGGAAAATATGGTCCCCAGGTACAGGCTGTTCTGAAAAAAGCGGCAGGACTGGACATTCAGACCATCTGCTCTCTTCACGGTCCGGTACTTAAGGAGAATCTGGGATTCTATCTGGAAAAATATGATAAGTGGTCTTCCTATCAGCCGGAAGAATCCGGAGTGGTAATTGCTTATGCTTCTGTCTATGGCAATACCAGAAATGCTGCGGAGTATCTGGCGGATGTTTTACAGGAAAAAGGACAGAAAACAGTACTGTATGACCTGGCAAGATGCGATAAAGCAAAAGCTGTTGCCGATGCTTTCCGTTATGACAGACTGGTGCTGGCGGGTATTACTTATAATGGAGACCTCTTCCCCTGCATGCGCAGTTTTATCGAAGGTCTGACCGAGCGTAATTACCAGAATCGTAAGGTGGCAATCATTGAGAACGGCACCTGGGCACCCATGGCAGGCAAACTGATCCTTGGAATGTTTGAAAAAAGCAAGAATCTGACATTTACGGAGACTACAGTTAGCATCAAGTCTGCCATGAATGAGCAGAACAAGGGCGAGATCGGAAAGCTCGCTGAGGAACTTTGCTGAGAAAATTTTTCACACGCAAACAAGAGCCTGCGTAAGCTATTTTAGAATATGGCACTAAAGTACAAAAAAGTTTGCAGGTTACGGAAAGGCATAAGGATATTTATGGAATTTAAAAAGAACGATCGTGTAACGGTAACCATAGAGGATATGGGAAGTGACGGAGAAGGAATCGGTAAAGTAGACGGTTTTACCCTCTTTATCAAAGATGCCGTTATCGGCGATCAGGTGGAAGCCAAGATCATAAAAAGTAAAAAGCACTACGCTTATGCCAGATTAGAGAAGGTGTTACAGCCTTCTCCTTTTCGTGTAGAACCGAAATGTGCATACCACAGACAGTGCGGCGGCTGCCAGCTGCAGGCAATCTCCTACTCTGAGCAGCTGCATTTCAAGGAACAGAAGATCCGCAACAATCTGATCCGGATCGGTGGGTTCGATGCGGAATACATTGATGAACGCATGCAGCCTATTGTAGGCATGGAGGAACCCTTCCACTATCGTAATAAAGCGCAGTACCCCATAGGAACTGATAGAGACGGTAATGTTATCACCGGTTTCTATGCCGGACGCACCCATACCATCATTGCCAATACAGACTGCGCCCTTGGTGCTTCTGAAAATCAGCAGATCCTCGAAACCATACTCTCCTATATGCGGAAAAATAAAGTAACTGCCTATGACGAAGTCACTGGCAAGGGTCTGGTACGTCATGTATTGATCAGGAAAGGCTTCACCAGTGGACAGTTGATGGTATGTCTGGTCATTAATAAGAAAATGACAAAAATGTCATACCCTACTGCCGGAGTACAGAAGAATACGAATGAGTTTTTACCAAATCAGGGAGAATTACTGGCTGCACTGGCAAAAATCCAAGGTATGACAAGTGTGTCAGTCAGTATCAATGCCGAGAAAACCAATGTGATCATGGGTACCATGATCCATAATCTCTGGGGTGAGAGCACCATTGAGGATACGATCCACGTAAGGGACATGCAGAAAGAAAATTACCCTTATACCGGGGATGCATTAACCTTCAAGATCTCTCCCCTCTCCTTCTATCAGGTAAATCCCATACAGACCGAGAAGCTTTACAGCCTGGCACTGGAATATGCGGGACTGACCGGAAAAGAGACCGTTTGGGATCTCTACTGTGGTATCGGAACCATCTCTCTCTTCCTGGCGGGTAAAGCCAAAAAGGTGTGCGGCGTGGAGATCATCCCCCAGGCCATCGACGATGCCAGAGAGAATGCAAAGAGAAACCATATTGAAAATGCTGAGTTTTTCGTGGGCAAAGCAGAGGAAGTCCTGCCGGAATTCTATAAAAAGGCAACCACAGAAGCATCTTCCGATGAAATGCTCCATCCGGATGTCATCGTTGTCGATCCACCAAGAAAAGGCTGTGACGATGCCTGCTTAAACACCATGCTCCGCATGCAACCCGGACGCATCGTATACGTCAGCTGCGACTCCGCCACCCTCGCCAGAGACCTGAAGATCCTCTGCGATGGAGGCTATGAGATCCGAAAAGTCCGTGGTGTGGACCAGTTCGGCATGACGGTGCATGTGGAGACGGTATGCTTATTGTCCAAACTTCATGAAGCGAAGCATCATGTGAATGTGAAACTTGATATGGATGAGATGGATTTGACAGCTGCGGAGAGCAAGGCGACTTATGAGG
>OKSS01000309.1_pt1 | contig 13871 bp, 14 predicted proteins | sample 1633641 | NCBI WGS metagenome assembly OKSS01 (sample SAMEA3879549, study PRJEB24766) | human gut metagenome | biome: human-associated habitat; feature: feces | place: USA | collected 1985/1987
GGGATTTTACAGTAACATATTCCGGCATCCGCTTTCATATAGTTTTATATGAAAATGAAGAGAATGCCATCGAAAAAAGAAAAATGGATCGATTCCCTGCAGTTACCCAAGGATGTCTGTATGGGAGCACTGCGGGTGACGCTGACGGGAAACTCCGAAGCCTGGATTGAAAATTACAGAGGAATCCTGGAATATACCGGAATCACCGCCGAACTTGACGGCGTGACCACAAGCCGGTATGTACGTACAAGGGAAAAGGGAAGCGGTTTCGCCACCCTGCCTTTCACCGTCTCCCCTGAAAAGGAGAATTTCTTCCGGAAGGAAGTGCTGGTGTTCGGCATCAATACCGGGGTGAGCAATGTCATCCGTCTTCATCTGGACGGGGACATGCCCGTGGATGCGGATCTTGACCTGAGTGATGTGTTCAAGGACTTCACCGCTGACGGTATCAGTGTGGACATCACCGTCCGCGTATCCCCGTCCCTACATACCGCATCCGCTTCCATCGAGGACTGGCAGAATGTGGAATGGGGCCAGGGAATAATTACTTATTAATACTGTTTTTTTATCATCAATTTAAAATTTTACAAAATGAAGAAAATGTTTTTGTTCGCAGCGTGTCTTGCCGTATTGGCATGCAGCTGTTCCGAGAATGAAGAAGGAACCGTCAAGGATGTCCGTGGCTCCTTGAAAATCAACGCCAACATCGGTGCTCCCGCTGTTTCCCGCGCGGAAAAGACCGCCTGGGAAGCCGGTGACAAGCTGGGTCTTTATGTCTGCAACGGTACTCTGGGCACTCCGTACAACCAGAATGCCGTCTATACCAACACCCCTTTCACCTATTCAGCTGCCGGATGGACTTCGGAAGAGATCCTGCTGGATGAGAACGAGGCGACGGTGTTCGCTTATTATCCGTATGATGCCACGCTGACCACCCCCTCCGCCCTTCCGGTGGACATCACCACCCAGACGGACCATCTGTACGGACAGGGCGACACCAAGGCGAGCATCCTGAACCGTAATGTGAACATCACGATGAAACATGCCCTTTCACAGGTCGTATTCCGCATGAAGAAAACGGAAGGATACAGACAGGAAGGCGTCCTTACCGGAATCACACTGAAGAATGTCGGTTCCGCCACTCCGTTGTATACCCGTGCCACTATGGATATTTCAACAGGTTCCCTGACAAAAACGACGGCAGGCAATGTGGAATTCAGCGCCGGCGCCACTCTGACAGACAAGGCCGTATCCTTTTCATCCATTGTCGTTCCGGTTGATGCGACAGCGGGCAAGGATATGCAGGCCGTGTTCACCATTGACGGAAAGCAGCTGCAATTCACCTTCCCGGCCGGAACGAAATGGGAACGCTCTTACCGTAATATCTACGACATCGTACTGGGGAATAACGGTCTGGTCATCGGCGGTGCCGATGGCAGCGGTGTGACCATCGAACCCTGGACAGACGATGTGAAAGGTGAAATCCAGCTTGTACCTGTAATCTGACTTTAAGGGGCGGGAAGCCTTTCTTCCCGCCCTGTTACAAACCATATCGGGGCTGCCAATCCCCCATAATCAGACAAAACGATGAAAATGAAGAATATTTTAAACAGCCTTTTCCCCTGGCTGGCCATGACAACCCTCCTGTCCCTGCAGGGCTGTGAGAATGAGGAAGGCACCGCAATCCACAGCCGTGATACCGTGTCCTTTGAAATTGACGCAGGGGGAGCACGGGCAACCGAGACAACGTTTGAGACCGGGGATGCCATCGGCGTCTATGCGGCAGTACGCATGTCATCAGCGCCTGCAACCTTGAAAACGTCCGGAAACTATGCGGACAACAAGCGGTTCGTCTGGAACGGCTCGCAGTTCGTGGCGGACGGGGACGCCAACGAAATAGCCGCCGGCCATGAAACGGATTATTATGCCTATTACCCCTACAGGGAAGACATGGGCAATCCGTTGGATTATGATTTCAGCATACAGGGGGACCAGCGGGAAGGCATCACGCTTTCCGACTTCATGTATGCGGCCAACAGGAGCGGAACAACCGATAAGGTCATAACGCTCGCCTTCTCCCACCGGCTGTCCCGGCTGCAGGTCACTTATACGCCGGAAGCGGGAGAGGCACTTTCCGGCGTGACCATCCAAAGGGCCAAGGTTACAGCCAATATCAACCTGGGAACCGGCACCGCCAATACCCTTGGAGCCACCTCGGATATACGGATGTATAATGACGGCGGCACATTCACTGCGGTCATTCCGGCGCAGGACCGGGATGCCGACGGTACATTCCTTACCCTTTTATTTGCCGACGGCACAAAAAAGGACTACACCCTTACGGCAAAGAAAGAATTCCTTGCGGGGCATACTACCGTAATTCCGTTCATGGGCAAAGAGCTGCAGTATACCTTTACCGTCAGTCCGGAAACCATCGGCAGCGGCTATTCCGGCGGCATCTATAACTACGAAACGGTTTCAAACAAATATTATTCAATAAACGGGAAGCCATTGCCCGGCACTGAGAGTCCATTGGATTACACGGTTTCAACGACAGACGTCTGGATAACCCCGGACAAGGCGGGCAAAACAATAAAGGTGGCGGAAAACCTGAATACCGCTCCCCGAAACGGCAAGGTCCTGTTTACCCAGGCAGAATCCGGAAGGACTTACATCCTGCCGGTACAACAGTCCTCCGCTACCACGCGGCAGACCTTGCAAATCAGCACAACTGCGGGAAACATACCCGCTGCCGGAGGAAACAAGGCTGTCACAGCCGTTCTCAGCACTTATTATAACGACCACCGGGATCCTGATAAAAAAGAAAATGTAACGGTTTCCCTCAGTGGAACCGGGACGGGATTCAGCCTGTCCGGGAATCAGGTCCTGGCTGTCAACAATACTACGACAAATGCCAGAAGTATTACCGTAAAAGGCAGTTACAACGGCATAACATCGGATAACAGCCTGACCATAACACAGGATGCCGGTGCAAAACAATACGCATCCTGGAGCGACTGGAGTGTAACCGTATCGGCCAATCCGGAAACGGTTGCAAACACGGGAGGTACATCCGTCATCACGGCCGATGCAGCCCGTACCCGTGCGTGGACGTGGAACGGTGTCGGCGGTTCAGGAGGTACGGAAACAGACAGGGCCACACCGTCATTGTCGGCAGCCGGCAGCGGATTCAGCCTGTCCGGAACAACACTGACAGCAGGCAACAACACAACAGCGTCTGAAAGGTCCTGCACAGTCACGGCCACTTCAAACGGCAGGTCGGCCGCCTGTACGGTCAGACAGTCCGCCGGCAGTCAGACAACGGAGTACGGCAACTGGACCACGGGCTCATTGTCAGTGTCCGCCAGCCCGTCCGGTATCGGCTCATCCGGAGGCACAAGCCGCCTGAGTGCGACAGCATCACAAAGCCGTCCGAAATACACGAAGTGGAACGGCATAACAACAGGCACCACCACAGAATACCGGAGTGTGGATGTGAGCTCATCCGCCTCATGGTCAGGAAGCGCGTCGGGCTTCAGCCGGAGCGGCACGACTGTCACAGTGGCGGCCAATGGCAGCACTTCATCCCGCAATTGTACCTATACGGCAAGTTACGGAGGAAAATCAGGCCATGTGACAATCCATCAGGATGGAAAGCCCGCCGATGTAATCACCTACGGGTACATATTCACGCTCGGATCCGTCAGCGGTGATGACGTCGTCTCCACCGGGGGAACCGTCACCTACAGTGTCACCTCACAGAAGATCACATACACCAACGGCAGCGAAACCTCCCGCAGCAATATCGGCTGGTCGGCTTCCGCCAACGTGTCCTGGATCAGTGCCGGCACAAACTCGGCAACCGTCAGTGAAAACCCGACAACTTCCGACCGTAGCGGCACGATTACGCTGACCCAGAACGAAAGCGGAAGGAAACTGTCAATCACTGTATACCAGGACAGAAAGGTATCGGTGGACATAAACTAAAAACTATAAATATGGATAAACCATTCAATCATCTCATTATTTGTCTGACGTTTGTAATGCCGGTTGCAGCCCTCAGCGGCTGCTCCGGCCCTAACGACAGTCCGGAGCAGGACGCCGTCATGTCCATCAGCTCCTGCACGGCACGTGGTGATGACGGGCAGGAAATGTCCGTCAGCGAGTTCGGCATGTTTGTAACGGATACGGCGGGAAACCTGTATCCGGACAACATCCGGGTCCTCAACCGGTCCGGGAAATGGACATTCGCGGAGATTTCCCTGTCGGACGGGGATAAAGGCATATATGCGTATTATCCTTACAACCCGTCCTTCAGCGGCGGAAAGATGGGCCTGGACGCAAGGAGCCAGACAGACTATCTGTATTCGGAAAGGACCATGGTGTCCGGGAACGCACCCTCCGCCTCCATCACCCTGTATCATCTTCTTTCGAAGGTGACTTTCAGAATGCCCGCCGCCGTCACCGCGGTCAGAGTGGCGGATTACAGCTACTCCGCTTCGTACAGTCTTCTGACGGGCTCACTGGAGATAAAACCGGAAAAAGGCACAATATCCTCCGGGACAGGAAGCCTGCTGCTCTATCCCGGTGACAGTCCGGCCATGCACGTGGCGCTGGTGGCCGGCGGACATCCATACGACTTCGTCATGCCGGCGGCGGCATTCCGATCCGGAAAGGAATATGTCTACACTTTGAAAACCGCCGGAAACGGGGTGGAGATAGAGGACATCACCATCACCGGCTGGCAGCCCGGAGGCAATTATGAAGGAACAATAACTGAAAAAGAACAAGAAAGGCAATGAAAAAGAAAATTTATACTTTATCCGTCCTGCTGGCGGCGGTTCTTCCGGCAGGGGCACAATCCATCAAAAGTGACATCAACACCGTCCTGAACGACATCGCACTGCCGGTTTTCCTCGGTGTGATGGTCATGGCGCTTGCCGTAGGCATAGGAAAGAACTGGAGACTTATCAATGACGAGAACAGCGAGGGCAACAAGAAACAGGGATGGATGAACGTCGCCTACATGGTCGGCTATGTCCTTATCGCGGTGACCGTCATCAGCTTCTGCGTGGGCAAGATAGCCGGTGTCAGCTTCTCAATCTGACCGCCATGGAGTACAAGGTGCGCAAAGGGATCGAGAACCCGTGCAAGATACACGGGCTGCTGGTACGCGACTTCTATCTGTTGCTCGGTTACGGCGGATTCGCCGTGGCCGTGCTCCTGCTGAACGTCAAGAGCTGGCTGGAGGACGGTACGACAGGCGGTGAAATGCTTTTCATATTCGTATTGCTTGTCGGATGTGGTCTGTTGTTGGCAAGGAAGTTCTATAAGAATGCCTCAAGGAAGAAGTACAGGCCGCCGCATTGGGAGAAGACGGTTACAAACCGTGATGTGAGAAATGCTTTAATGAAAAAACAGATAAACTATTGACAGTATGGAAAGTGTTAGAAACTGGCTGGAACAAACAATCGGAATGCCAATTGATTATATATGCATCATTATCATGGGGATGCTGACACTGCATGTTTTGATAAGAATTGCCATACATGGGAACATGGAGTTCTTAAAAAAGTATGGCAAGAGTGGCAATGATACCGAAAAAAAAATCAATGATCCCTCTAAAGAAAGGAACGACTCATCGTCTGCATGATTCAACTTTTTTTTTAAGGAGCTGCCAACAGTGTTTGCCCCCCAATGTAATCTTACCCAAACAAATCTTTGCAAACAGGAGAAGAATACTAAAGTAGGCAACACTTGAATATAGCACAAGAAACCTTGTCCAATAACAGGCCAAAGAAATCTGTATTCCTTTACTTTCGATCAGATAAAGGTAAATCAACTCCCCAAAAGCGAGAACAGGAATCGGAACGAATACAGCATATGGAGGTGGTTGTACCGGACAGGAAACAAGAGTGGTTAAACTGAGATATGCTCCGGCAGTTCCCGTAGCCAACATCAGTTGTACGACAAAAGTATAGCTACTGAAAGATGATATATACATAAACAAAAACGGATACACAATAATAGTGCAGGCGGCAAGGGAAACAATAGTATACCGTATGCCCCTTTCCATTTTTTGGTAGATATCTCCCAATTCATTTAACATATCATAAGACAGATCAAGTTAGACAATAATAGTGTTTGATTCCTGTGCAAAGATACAAATAACAACCGAATGGATAAAAAATAAACAAACAATAAGAAAATGGCAAACGAAGGATATTCCATACTGGATGTCATCAATGACGAATACGGTGTCATCCTTACCAGAAACGGCTGCGTGTCTGTAGCGTTCCGCATGTACAATCCGGAATGCTACAGCCTGCACCGTACCGACCTGGAGGAGCGCAACGCGCGTCTCTACCAGGCGTTCAAACACCTGCCCTCCGGCAGTTTCGTGCACAAGCAGGACGTGTTCCTTAAAAGGGAGTACGTTCATGAGCTGGAAGGGGACAGCTTCATCGACAAGGCGGAACAGAGGCATTTCTCCGGCCGTGAGTATCTGGAACATGACTGTCTTCTGATATTCACCCTGTCCGGCCTGTCCTCCCTGGCAGCCTCGTACAATGCCAACCCGTTCTCCTACCGGGAGAGGCTGCATGTGTCCGACTGGGAGAAACTCACCGAATTTCTGGAGGGGGTGAACTCCGCCATTGGTGTGATAAACAGTATCAGGGACACCCGTCTGGAAAGGATGGCCGCCGCCAGCCTGAGGGAGTATGTCATCCGGTACATCAACTTCTTCCCCCGGGCTGACTGCGACCGTGACATCCATTTCTCCGGAGAGATCACCGTCGACCGGGAGAAAGCGCGTTGCTATACCGTCTGTGACGGTGACTATCTGCCTGACCGCACCGTCAGAAGCGATGTGGAGGACACCACACTGCCCGTGTCCGGATGCAGCCTGTACATGGCGGAACTGGAAGGCCTGGGCGTGCACCTGCACTGCAACCATGCGGTCAACCAGATCCTCTATTTCGAGGGCTCGGAGAAACTTTATGAAGAGTTCTCCCGCCGTGTGGCGGTCTACCGCACCAACAAGGGATGGGACAGGGCCATGCTGGAGCCGAAGGCGGACGAGCTCGAGAACATGCAGAAGGAGATCATGGAGGAGAGGCAGCTCCTCTGCCGTGCCAATTTTTCCGTCATGATATGGGATGACAGCCCGGAACTGCTGGACCGGGCCGAGAAGAAGCTGCGGGAATACCTGACCGTCTCGGACTTCAAATTCTATATACCGTCCTACGAGCATCTGGCCAACATATACCTGGCTTCGGTTCCCGGACAGGAGAAAGGGCTTGACAGCGGTTTCCTGTTCCTGACCCCGCTTTCCCTCGCGCTCTGTCTGTTCATCAACTACACGACATTCACCCCGGATGAGGAAGGGGTGTATTTCAATGACCGTATTTATCAGATACCTTTGAAAAAGGATATCTGGGACGCGAAGAAAAAACGCATACCGGCCCGCAACGGCATCGTGGTGGCATCCACCGGCGGCGGCAAGTCCGTGCTGACACTGAATATCGTGCAGCAGCTCATCGAGCAGGACTATATCGTGGTGGTGGTGGAGTTCGGGTACTCTTTCGGACAGCTCTGCAAGCTTTATCCTGAAATCTCGCTGCATGTGGACTATGACGGGGAGACACCGCTGGGTCTGAATCCCTTCGATCTGGAGGGCCGTTCCCTTGACAACAACAAGATAGAGGTGCTATCGGGTATCGTGCAGCGTTTCTGGCGCCGCATGTTCGGGAAGGACGAGGAGGAGCAGTCCGTAGCCCTCACAAAATTCATCCAGGATTATTACGCCACCTGCCTGCCACCCCATTCCTTTCCCTCTTTCTACCGCCACGTGACGGAGCATTATGAGGATATTTGCCGGCGGAAGGACGTAGACCCCAATTATTTTGACCTGTCCTCCTTCCGCCTCATATGCAGCGAGTTCCTTCCCGGTGAACGGTATGCCAATGTATGCAGGACCGACGGAGTGCCCGATTTCGGGAACAGGCGGCTGGTCGTGTTCGAGCTGACGCAGATCAAACAGGACAAGTTCCTCTCCGACCTGGTCATGGCCCTGATCTTCGACGTGATTCATGACAAGATCCTTTCCGACCGGACCAGAAGGGGAATGATCATTTTTGACGAGTATGCCGAGACGGCGCAGATGAAGTCCAGAGGCGAGGATATCAGCATACATTCCGCAGTCGCCTTCTGCTACCAGAAGATACGCAAGGAGAACGGTGCGGTGATGACCATCGTCCAGAGTCCCGACCAGCTTCCCGATGACGAATTTACCAAAGGCATGATCACCAATACCCAGCTGCTGTACATCCTTCCCACAACGGATGTGGTATACAGGGCCGTGGAGAAAAGGTTCGAGATGGGGGGCGACCCCGCCCAGTGCAACATGATGCGGTCCATCCGCAACGACTTTTCCGGGGAGCGTCCGCATTCCGAGTGCTTCATCCGCTTCACCGGCGGCCAGGGGAGGTATGCGGTGGTGGTGCGCAACGAACTGAGCCGGGAGAAGTTCCTCGCCTTCCAGACCGACGGGGAGACATGGGCTGAGATTGACGGCTATTCCAGGACCATGCCGATGGAGGAAGCGATAGGCAGATACATGGAGAGACACCCGTCAAAGGACAGGAAATGAAAGGAGACCGTATGGAAAAAGGATTAAAGGGATACAGGCCGCTTCTGCTTCTGCTCCTGTGCGGCGGAATGACCTTGAAGGCTGCCGCACAGGCGGCGATTACCGACCCTCTCAACACCGCCCAGAGCACACTGACCGCGGGAAATACCGCAGCAACGGTGAAACAGGTGACGGAATCGGTGAACAGGCTCCAGACCGCCCTGGACTATGTCCAGAAGGTGTCCGCCACCGTCAGACGCGCACGGATGTTCACGGACCTGATAGACCGGCAGAACCGGTTGAACAGCAACTGCCTCAGGACGCTGGAAGAGGCGGAGAAGATGGACATGAAGGGGCTGCCGGGCATCACTTCGGCCGTGCAGGACGTGGTGGCGAACAACGCCGCCATCATCTCCCTGACCGGGGATATACTCAGCAGTGACCTGAAAATGAACGACAGCGAACGGATGGAGCAGCTCGACGGATGTCTTCAGGAAGTCCGTCGCCAGGAGGCTTCACTGGGCACCATCAGACAGATCATGTCACATACGCGTACCATCAGACGGAATTTGGGACTTGTAACGGAATAGGAATATGGCATCAATAACAGAAATATCGGTCGAGCATATCCACAATGCTTATGAAAGTATCCGGGGGAACATCGCCGTGGAAGCCTTCTATGCGGTAGTGACGGGATTCATGGCTGTCACGCTCATCCACCGTCTGTATACGGTATACCGGGAGGTGCAGTCCAACGAGGACGGCACGCCCACCATGAAGGATTACATGAACCTGGTGTGGCAGTATGTATTCTGCATAGCCGCCGTCGCACTGTTCCCCGTGCTGCTGGAAGCCCTGGAAACGGTGTTCGGCAAACTGATGGACGATCTGCAGGCCGGATTCGGCGGAAAGGTCTATGATGTGGCCGACCTGTTCCAGAAGCCGATAATCGCACAGTTCGAGAAACAGTTCAGCGACATGTCGGTAATGGACGTTGCCGGCGTGTTGCTCAATCCGGTCGGCAGTTCGTTCGATTATCTGCTGGCGTATGTGGCCGGCGTCATAGCCGCCCCTTTCTACATGTACGCGCAGACCCTGTTCATAGTCGGCAGATACATGTTCCTGCTCCTGCTGGAACTTATATCCCCTGTGGCGATAGCCTGTTTCTACAACGAGAGTACCCGGACGTATTTCCATACGTGGTGCAAGAACCTGCTGGTCTGTTATCTGATGGTACCGGCCTTCATCCTTGCCAGCAAGTTTTCGGACGCCATCGTCTGCGAGTATGTCATGAACACCTCGTGGAATGTCGTCCTGCAGGTGTTGTTTTCCCTTGCGTTGAAACTGTCCCTGCTGGCGATTGTGAGAGGCAGGATCCATAACCTTTTTTAAAACAACGGAAGAATATGAAAATGGATATAAAGAATATGGTGAGGGACTTCGCCTCACTGGGAGAGGCCAAGAAGCGGTCCTCCGTCTATGTCAAGGCGGTCAGCCTGTTGTGTGCGGCCATCGTCGCCCTGGTGCTGTTCTTCATGAACATGACCGTCCGCGGAGTGACGGACAGGATCCTTGTCGTGAATACCGGCGGAGAGTTCCTGCAATTGAAGTCCATGGAAACGGACAAGTTATACGAGACCCTGTTGAAGGCCCACTGCAACGCGGTGGCCTATTATGTAAACTCTTTCGACAGGATGAGCATCTCCGGAAACCAGGCGCAGGCCGTGTTTCTGGTGGAGAAATCCGAGCTGAACGCCATCTGGAACAAATACCTGAACGACCGCGCCTATGCCGACGCGGCGGACAGGGGTGTCATCTACAAGTGCGTGTTTGAGAAGCTGCACAGGGTCGGGATACGTGATGACGGTTACAACGTGCTGTTCACCTCCATCCTGTCCATCCATGATGCCGGCGGGGTCAAACGTATAAGGATATACAGCCGGGGCGACGCCATACGCACCACCCCGTCCTATCCGGAGAATGTGACAGGCTTCTTCTTCCGGAACTATACACAGGAATACGAGCTGTTGGATAGCTCGGATGGAAACAAAGAAAGGAATTGAATAAAACAGAAGAACATGAAGAAGACTCAAGTAATCATTGTCAGCGTGTTCGGGTTACTTGTCCTTCTTGTCATCTGGACAATCTCCGCGATGAAAGGAAAGGAAGAGAATCAGAACACCGTCCGTCTTAGCACGGACAACAAGGATGTGACCATTACGGATGTGAAGGCCCAGCTCGAGCGTACCCCCCTGCGCAAGCAGGCGGAGGGACAGGGCGGGGACAATCCGGTGGACATAGAGCGTATGCGTCAACTCATCATCAACAGTGAGATGCCGCCGGAAGAGGAATACGGGCGGAAGGCGGATACCGCCTCCTATATCCTTCCCACACAAGAGAACCTGGACAGTATCACCCGTGAACTGCGGAAGAAGAAAAAAAGGAAACAGGAGAAAAAGAAGGTGGAGAAGAAGGAAGAGACAAAGGAAGCCCCTGAGGCAAGGACAAGATTCAACACGGTCGCCTTGCACAAGAGCAGCAGGCGGAACGCCATCCGCGCGTACGTGCATTCCGACCAGGTCGTGATGGCCGGATCCACGCTGAAGATGCGTCTGGGTGAGGACTGTCTCACCGATGACGGCCGTCGGGTGAGGAAGGACTCGCCGGTGTACGGGGAAGTGAGGAAGATAGACGGCGAAAGGGTCATTGTGGAGATCAGGACAGTCAATGTGGGCGGCAATATCCTTCCGTTTAAAAAAGAAGTATATTCTTCTGACGCAATGGAAGGTATCTATGTACCGGGGAACGCAAAGGCGGAAATCAACAAGGATGCCACGGCCGGGGCGGTGGACGGGACAAATCCGCAGATAACCGGAGGCCTGGACATGGGCAGCCAGCTTATTGCCGGAGGCGTGAACGGTGTGGTGAACGCCACCAAGCAGGCCGCAAGCAAGAATATCAAGAAAGTGAAGGTCACCATCAAGACCAACTATGCCGTGTTTCTGATGGAGAAAAAAGAACCGGGGGAAAGCTGACCGGAAACGGCATATTGAAACATTAAAATGGTGTGTATTCACGCCACGAACAGTCAGGGCAAAGAAGTGATGAAAAGGCATCTGTGGATGAGAAGCAAAAGTCCCGGATAATGGTCCGGAACCTGAAAAGTAAACAATAAATAAAAACAAAAATTATACAATGGAAACCATACAGGAAATTATAGATACAATAAAACAATGGCCGGCCACAATATGGTGGGTTATGGGAGCTCTTTTCATTATCCCCCGGTTTTGGGATACTCCACCGAGAAAGAAACGAAATAAAGATAAAATGACGGATGATAAGAATAACGACTTAAAAAGTTCAAATATGACTGATAAAAAAGAATTTGGAGGCAACCTGATGGAAGAAGGTGTCATCATGTGGGCCATATTTACCAAAGAGGGGAAAGCAGCCCTGCGTATGGATTACGAAGTACATCCCGAGAATGGAAAAGTCGGCTATGGAAGGTTGTTGTCCCCTGATGTATCCGTACTGCATGAAATCCTCACACCGGATGATGCTGACAGGTTTCTTTCCCTTCCTGAATACGGGATTTCGATACGGATCAGGATGCGCCTACGATATCAGGGAACTGAGGACAGGGTAGTAAAGCAATCGGAGTATGAGCCGGAAATGTGCTTTCCCGTGTGGATAGTGCCACAGGAGAACGGACAGGTCAGCCTATACCTTGAGGAACCATCCATAAACCAATGCGCTATTCAGGATATAACCGGATTACCGGGAGTGCCTGATTTGCAGCCGGACGGTGTACCCGTAAGGGGCGAAATGCTGATACGACGAGCAAGTCCTCTTGGGGAGTTTCCCCGAATATTCGAGTGTCTGGAAAAGAGAACAAACAGAAAAAGCGACCTGATGAAAGAAGGTGTGCTTGTGTGGATTATGTTCACCGCAGAGGAGAAAACCGTCCTGTATGCGAATGACCGGATACATTTTGCAGAGGATGGAAAATATGTTCCGGGACAGCTACTCTCCCCCGATATCTCCGCCTTTCATCAGGTTTATGACTGGGATGAACAGTATCTGCAGATTCGTTCAAGCCCCGAAGTTTCAGTACGGTATCGGATACGGCTCCGTTATCCGGGAGCAGACGATACCGGTATAGAAAGATCGGAATATGAACCGGAAGCATGTTTCCCCGCATGGATCGTAAAGGAGAAGGCCGGTCAAACCAGCCTGTATTTGCAAGAGCCTTCTACCGGACAATGCTTCATTCCGGATATGGGTGGATTACCGGGTCTGCCGGAACTACAACCGGATGACATACCCGTCAGGGTCGAAATGCTGATACGCCAGGCCCACTGTATTTTCGACACGGTAGATCCGACCTTTCTGAAAGCCAGAAGGAACAGCACTAAGGAAAGAGAAAAATACGCGGATCTTCCACCTTCTTATGCCGAAATCCTCAGAAAGATAGATGCCGAAAGGGAAAAAGAGGGACACCGGCCACACATAAACCCAATAGTGTCCACTCCGCCTGTTTATATCGAATTATCTCGAATTACTTGATGGGGCACCCGAAGATATGGAAAAGACCGGAATGCCATACTGAGTATGTTCATAAAATTCACATCCTACTAAACGGGGCTTGTATTCAAGGATTACGTTCTCCAAGCGCATGGTTTTATGCTTATGTTTACAGAGGAATATCATATGTGTTACCTCATAAATATTATTAGAAAACAACTCCCGTTTTTTTTGGCGGATGGTCGTCATGATAGTCGGATCTATTATATATTCTCCGATAGTGAGCCAGACATGATGGGACATGGTAGGTACCCTATGCCCAAATTGGGCGAGGAGCTGCCTTCTCGTGGCAGACCATATCTTATTCCCGTTAAGCCGGCAATCACCAGATGTGACAATCGAATCAATGTTGTATTGGCTTTTTAGTCTGTCATGAATTTCCATGCATACTATATTACACCTGAATGCAATATTGGATTCTCCTTGTTCCTCGATATAATCAACTATACAAGAGAATACTTCCGGCAAGTCATTGGCATTCAAGGTGTCTTTGTCAACTGGAAAACGCACATCGGGAAGTTTGAATTGATGACCAAAATTACGGACAGTAAAATCATAGGCTCCTTCAAGAGAGGCTGTGTAGCTCCGGCTGAAGTGAATCCGTATGAAGTTTTTAAGACGTATAAAAAGAGAATTTATTTTTCTGTACATGTTA
>OKSS01000340.1_pt1 | contig 13191 bp, 9 predicted proteins | sample 1633641 | NCBI WGS metagenome assembly OKSS01 (sample SAMEA3879549, study PRJEB24766) | human gut metagenome | biome: human-associated habitat; feature: feces | place: USA | collected 1985/1987
GGGAATAAACTTATGCAACAGGTAAGGTGCGATGGTCGGAATGACGCCGAGCCGCAACCGACCGGAAGTTTCGCCTTTGAGTTCCGCGACCGCTTCGCGGATATGATCGTAAGCCCGGAGGGTTTCCCGGATTTCGGCAAGCACCACCTCGCCCGCCTCGGTCGGAATGACCGGTTTCTTGCTGCGATCGAGCAGCACCACGCCCAATTCTTCCTCCAAAGACTTGATCTGCATGCTCAACGACGGCTGGGTCACGAAACAGTGTTCCGCTGCCAGAGAGAAACTGCCGCAATTGGCTACCGCCAGCAGGTATTCGAGTTGGATGATAGTCATAGTTTATCTTATTTGCACGCACGAAAATATAAAAAAAACCGATACTTCGCAATTATTATTCGACCATCGGTTTAGTTTTTCGTACATTTGCAGACTATTTATTATTAGAAACTTTTTAACTGATGGGAAAAATCATACTCACCGGAGATCGTCCGACCGGCAAACTCCACCTGGGACATTACGTAGGTTCGCTGCGCCGCCGCGTGGAGTTGCAGAATTCGGGCGAATTCGAGAAAATATTCATCATGATCGCCGACGCCCAGGCGCTGACCGATAATGCGGACAACCCGGAAAAAGTGCGGCAGAACATCCTCGAGGTCGCCCTCGACTATCTCTCTTGCGGACTGGATCCCGCGCAATCGACGCTCTTCATCCAGTCGCAGGTGCCGGAACTCTGCGAGCTGGCTTTCTACTACATGAACCTGGTGACCGTAGCCCGTCTGCAGCGCAATCCGACGGTGAAGGCCGAAATCCAGTTGCGCGGCTTCGCCGAAGGCAACGAAGAAGAGGGATCGCAGCGCCAGGGTATTCCGGTAGGATTCTTCACCTACCCGATCAGCCAGGCCTCGGATATCACCGCTTTCAAGGCCACGACCGTACCGGTCGGCGAGGATCAGGAACCGATGATCGAACAGACGCGCGAAATCGTCCATAAATTCAACTCCGTATATGGAGAAACACTCGTCATGCCGGGAATTCTGCTGCCCGACAACGCGGCCTGCCTGCGTCTGCCCGGTACGGACGGCAAGGCCAAGATGTCGAAATCGCTGGGCAACTGCATCTACCTCTCCGACTCGGCCGATGAAGTGAAGAAGAAGGTGATGGGTATGTATACCGATCCCGACCACCTGCGGGTGAAGGACCCGGGCAAGGTCGAGGGCAACACCGTCTTCACCTACCTGGACGCCTTCAGCCGCCCGGAACATTTTCAGCGATACCTGCCCGATTACGCCTCGCTCGACGAGTTGAAGGCGCACTACCGCCGGGGCGGGCTGGGCGACGTGAAGGTCAAGAAGTTCCTGATCGCCGTGCTGAACGAAACGCTGGAGCCGATCCGCGAGCGCCGCAAGCAGTACGAAGGCCGCATCGAAGAGGTCTATGAAATTCTGCGCAAAGGTTCGGAGCATGCCCGGGCAACAGCCGCGCAAACGCTCGGCGAAGTGCGCCACGCCATGCGGATCGACTACTTCGACGACAAGGAGCTGATCGCCGAGCAGGCTCGCCAATACCAGCAACAGCGATAACGCGCATAACCAGCAGACAAGGTACCCGAAATGTTCAAACGCATAACACCGCAGACGATCGCGGATTGGGGCGAACGTATCTACATCCGTTTCCTGGAGCTTACCAAACGGTTCACCAGTACGCAGATCATGGCGCTGCTGGCCATCATCGTAGGGGTTCTGGCCGGATTGGGTACCTGCCTGTTCGAACTGCTGCTCTACGGAATCAAAGCAGGGCTGACCCATTGGTTCCCCGTCGAACAGTCGCATTTTCTCTTCCTGTTCTATCCGGTCATCGGTATCATTCTGGCCTCGCTTTTCGTCAAATACGTCGTCAAAGACAACATTTCGGAAGGCGTTACACGCGTGTTATATGCCATGTCGCGTAAAAACTCGTACATTGCCTCCCACAACTGCTGGACTTCGGTCGTAGGCGGTGCGACGACGATCGGATTCGGCGGTTCGGTCGGTCCCGAGGCCCCGATCGTCCTGACGGGCGCAGCCATCGGTTCGAACATCAGCCGCCTGGCCCACCTGAACTACAAAAACACCACCCTGCTGCTCTGCTGCGGAGCCGGGGCGGCCCTTGCAGCCATCTTCAAAGCCCCGATCACGGGCGTGGTCTTCGTGCTCGAAATCCTGATGCTCGATCTCACCTCGCGCACGGTCGTACCGCTGCTCATCTCTTCGATCACGGCCGCCGCTGTCGCCCTCACGATCCGGGGATTCGATCCGATCATCGCCATCTCGCTGACTCCCGACGATGCGTTCCGGCTCAACCAAATTCCGCTTTTCGTCCTGCTGGGTATCTTCTGCGGGCTGATGTCCTACTACTTCACCACGGTCAATGCCCGGGTGGGCGCCTTCTTCAAAAAGATCGACAGTCCCTACAAGAAGTGGCTGATCGGCGGAGCCGTACTCGGCATCCTGATCTACATTTTCCCGCCCCTCTACGGCGAAGGCTACGAAGGTTTCATGTCGCTCATGCACGGCAACACGACCGAGTTGTTCAACAACTCGCTCTTCTACCGCTTCAGTCAGATCGACTGGGTGGTCATTCTCTTCATCGTAGGCACGATGTTCTTCAAAGTGATCGCTATGGCCTCGACCAACGCTGCGGGCGGCGTCGGCGGTACGTTCGCCCCTTCGCTGTTCGTCGGCGCATTCATGGGCGCTATCACGGCGCTGGTCTGCAACACCCTGTTCGGATGGAACCTGTCGCTGGTTTCTTTCACCCTGGTAGGTATGGCGGGCGTAATGTCGGGCGTGATGAAGGCCCCCCTGACCTCGATCTTCCTGATCGCCGAACTATCGAGCGGTTACGGCCTTTTCATCCCGCTGATGATCACCGCCTGCATCGCCTTCGCCATCGACTACTACCTCGATCCCGACTCGATCTATACCAAGCAACTGCGTCAGAACGGGGAGTTGATCACCCACAACAAGGACGAATCGGTCTTCGTCTTTCTGAGGCTCGACGACCTGATTCAGGACGACGGGGTTTACATCCACCCGTCCCAGACTTTGGGCGACATCGTGCAGATCATGTCCCGGGAGCGTCACGACGACTATTTCCCGGTTCTCGACAACGAAAAACACCTGCTGGGCATCGTCCGCCTGAACGACGTGCGGGAAGACCTGTTCAATCCGCAAAAGTACGGCAACCCGATTACACGCTACATGCTCCTGTCCCCCGACACGATCCTGCAACATGAACAGATCCAGAGCGTGCTGCGCCGTTTCGACGAAAACCACGTCTGGGTGTTACCCGTCGTGGACAAGGAGAAACACTACCTGGGCTACATCTCCAAATCGCGAATCATGACCGCCTACCGCGAACAACTGGTCAAGATTTCGCAATAAAATACAGTCCCGACCTCGCTTTCTACAACCGAAGAAACTATAAAAACAGAATAGTACTATGAATTTTAATTGGGCTGACGACACGAACTGCGCCGTAACGGTATGCGACACCGAAGGCGTGGTAATTTACCAGAACAAGCAATCTATCTCCGTCAATGGAGAGTATCGCGGCAAAAGCATGCTCCCCTGCCACAACGAGCGCTCGAAGGGGATCATCGCCCGCATCCTCGAAAAAGGCGACACGAATGCCTACACCATCGAGAAAAAAGGGATCCGCAAAATGATCTACCAAACAGCCTGGCGCCGCGAGGACGGCACCGTAGGCGGTATCATCGAACTGTCGATGCCGATTCCCGCCGAAATGCCGCACTACGTACGGGGATAATAGAGCACCCCGGACCAGAAGCATCCGAACCACTCAACGACACCAGGAACTTCAACCGGAAAGCCGCAAAAAAATACACGAAACAACCCCTATCCGATACAGGAGAAGAGTCAAACGACCGCCTTTCTTCCAAAACGTTACGAAGAGGCGGATCAAAACGGTTTACAACACTTTCCACAGCCGTTTTCCGAAAACAGGAGCGCCCGCGATTAGTCGCGGGCGCTCCTGTTTATTTGCTTACTACCGAAATTTCTCGAATCCGGGAAGATACTTGGTCGGTTCGAACTCGACGATCGTATAATCTGCGATCTCATGCCGGAAGAACGGATCTTCCCGCGTAAAGGCTTCGGCTTCCGCACGATTCGCGGCTTTCGAAACGATCACACCGCCCGTACGGGGATTCTGCGGCCCGGTGCAAAGCAATTTGCCCTGAGCGAAATAACGGTCGAGAAAAGCCCAATGCTCCGCCAGGTAGCGCTCCACCTCTTCGAGCGGCTTCTTGTAATCGACGATAATCAGAAACATAGTTTTTCAAAGTTTTATGTCGTAAATCTGGATTACACCGACAAGTTTGCCTTGGTCGTCGGTCACCAGCAACGAATTGATCTTATGCTGGGTCATCTTCTTCTCCGCAGCGATCAGTTTCTCATCGGGTCCGATGGTCTTGGGGTTGAGCGTGGCGATGTCCATGGCCCGGATCGAGAAAAACTCCGATTCGCGGCGTTCCATCGCCCGGCGGATATCCCCGTCGGTGACGATCCCCAGCACTTTGTCCCCCTCGCAAATGACGATCAGCCCCAGACCGCCTTTGCTGACGGCGTGGATCATATCCTTGGCCGAACAGTCCGGAGCCACTACGGGCAAACCCTCCTTGTGCATCACATTGCCGACAGTCATCAGCAGACGGCGGCCCAGGCTGCCGCCCGGGTGCAGCCGCGCGAAGTCGATGCTCGTGAAATTGCGCAGCTTCATCAGCGCTACGGCCATCGCGTCGCCCATGGCGATCTGCGCCGTAGTCGAAGTGGTAGGCGCCAGGTGCAGGATGCAGGCCTCGTGGCGTACGGCCACGTCGAGGTGCACGTCCGAATTGCGGGCCAACGTCGATTCGGGATTGCCCGTCATCGAAATCAGCTTGTTGCCGTTGGTATGGATAAATGGCACGATCTTGAGGATTTCATCCGTTTCGCCCGAATAAGAGAGCGCCAGCACGGTATCTTCCGGAGAGATCATTCCCAGATCGCCGTGAAAAGCCTCGCCCGGATGCAGGAAGAAACTCGGCGTGCCGGTGCTCGCCAGCGTCGCGGCGATCTTGCGGCCGATCAGCCCCGATTTCCCCATTCCGGTCACCACGAGCTTGCCCCGGCTGTGCAGGATAAGTTCGACAGCGCACACGAAGTCATCGCCCAGCGTCTGTTCGAGATGCTTGAGCGCCAGCGCTTCGGTATGGATCGTCTTTCGGGCCAGCGAGAGGATGTCGGCCCGCTTGTCTGCGGTCATATTACAGCAAAGATTTTATTACGTTTTCCAAATCATTCAGATAAAGCATGTTCGGTCCGTCGCTCAAGGCACGATCGGGATCGGGATGCACCTCGAAGAAAAAACCGTTGGCACCGAACGCCCGGGCTGCCCGGGCCATGGCGGGTACGAACTCGCGGTTACCGCCCGTCTTGCCGCCGGCGGCGCCGGGCCGCTGCACGGAATGCGTGCAGTCCATGACGACCGTCGAAGCGATACCGAGCATATCGGGGATGTTGCGGAAATCGACCACCAGGTTGTTGTAACCGTACATATTGCCCCGTTCGGTAAGCCAAACCTCACCGGCACCGGCCTTCATCGCCTTTTCATAAGGGTATCGCATATCTTCACCCGAAAGGAACTGCGCTTTCTTGATATTGACCGTACGTCCCGTACGGGCCGCAGCGACCAACAGATCGGTCTGGCGGCAAAGGAACGCCGGAATCTGGATCACATCGACGACTTCGCCGACCGGAGCGGCCTGACAGGATTCGTGAATGTCGGTCAGCAGCCGCAGCCCCCACTTCGACCGAACGTCGGCGAGCATCCGAAGGCCCTTTTCCAACCCCGGCCCCCGGAACGACGAAATCGACGTGCGGTTGGCCTTGTCAAACGAAGCCTTGAAAATGATTTCGACGCCCAGCCGACGATTGATGTCCGCCAGCGTCGCAGCGACCGTATCGAGCAATTCCGCCGATTCGATCACGCAGGGACCGGCTATAAAGAGAGGTTTTTTATCCATGATTCTATCGCTTCATTCGTTTCAAAAATTCCTCGGCGGCCGTCAGATCTTCGGGCGTGTCGATGCCGATGGTTTCCACGTCGGAGATACCCACGCCGATCCTGTAGCCGTTCTCCAGCCAGCGCAACTGTTCGAGCGACTCGGCCTTCTCCAGCGAAGATGGCGGCAAGGCCGTCACCTCGGCGAGCACCTTCGTACGAAAGGCATACATACCGATATGTTTATAGAAAGTATGTTTCGCCAGCCACTCCGACCGCTCCACACCCCGCAGGTAGGGAATCACCGAGCGCGAAAAGTAGATCGCCCGCGACTCGCCGTCGAGCACCACTTTCGGCGAATTGGGATTTTCCAGTGCGTCGAGTCCGTCGGACTCGGCGAAGGGACGCACCAGGGTAGCGATGTCCGTACCCGGCACGTCGAAGCAGCGCATGATCGCCCGAAGCTGTTCCGGACGGATAAAAGGCTCGTCGCCCTGCACGTTGATTACGGCGTCGTACTCCCGGCCGAGCTTTCCATAAGCCTCCCAGCAACGGTCGGTGCCGCTGCGGTGCTCGGACGAAGTCATCACGGCGCGGCCGCCGAACTCCTCGACGGTACGCAGGATCCGTTCGTCGTCGGTCGCCACGACCGCATCGGGCAGCACGCCGGTCACCTGTTCATACACCCGACGGATGACGGGCTTTCCCCCGAGCATCGCCAGCGGCTTGCCCGGGAAGCGGGTCGATGCATAGCGGGCGGGAATGATCGCAACAAACTCCATAACTCGTGACTCTATCTGTTTCAAGTCGCTAAAATACGAAAAAAGCGGGACATTGCGTCCCGCTTTTCAAATTAACACGGATTATTTCTTCTCCTCGAGAGCCAAACGCAACACATCCTCGTTCGTCCGCACGTAGTGGAACGTCAGACCGTCGATGTACTCCGCCTTGATCTCCGAGATGTCCTTACGGTTGTCTTCCGAAAGGATCAGCTCCTTGATACCGGCACGCTTGGCCGCCAGGATCTTCTCCTTGATACCGCCCACCGGCATTACACGTCCCCGCAGGGTCGTCTCTCCGGTCATGGCGATACGCTCGCGCACCTTGCGCCCCGTATAGGTCGAAACGATCGAGGTAACCATCGTGATACCCGCCGAAGGACCGTCCTTGGGAATGGCTCCCTCCGGTACGTGGATGTTGATGTCGTTCTTCTCGAACATTTCGGGATCGATACCCAGCTCCTTGTGGTGCGCCATCACCCACTCGTGGGCGATCGTCGCCGACTCCTTCATCACCTCACCCAGGTTACCCGTCAGGCTCACTTTGCCCTTGCCGGGGGTCAGCACCGACTCGATGTAGAGGATGTCGCCGCCGACCTCGGTCCAAGCCAGGCCGGTGACTACGCCGACCATATCCCCGACCTCGTACTCTTCGCGCAGGAATTTCGGGATGCCGAGAATCTTCTCGACATCTGCCTGCGTAAGCTCCGGCGTATAAGCCTCCTCGAAAGCAATCTGCTTGGCCCGGTAGCGGGCGATCTTTGCCAAGTGCTTGTCCAGCGAACGGACACCCGACTCGCGGGTATAGCCCGCGATGACCTGCTCGACGACCTCGGGAGTCAGCACCAGTTGCCCCTCGGGAATGCCGTGCGCCGTCATCTGCTTGGGCAGCAGGTGGTCGAGGCCGATCCGCACCTTCTCTTCGAGAATGTAGCCCGGAATGTTAATCATCTCCATACGGTCGCGCAGCGCCGGATTGATGTTGCCGATGTTGTTGGCCGTGGCGATGAAAAGCACTTTCGAAAGGTCGTATTCCGTATCGAGGTAGTTGTCGTGGAATGTCGTATTCTGTTCAGGATCGAGCACTTCGAGCAGTGCGCTCGACGGGTCGCCGTGATTGCTTACGGTCACCTTGTCCACCTCGTCGAGGATGATGACCGGATTGGACGACCCGCAGCGTTTGATGGTCTGGATGATCCGGCCCGGCATCGCCCCGATGTAGGTGCGGCGGTGACCGCGTATCTCGGCCTCGTCGTGCAGACCGCCCAGCGAAATACGGCCGAACTTACGTCCCAGCGCCGCCGCCACGGACTTGCCCAGCGAGGTCTTGCCTACGCCCGGAGGGCCGTACAGACAGAGGATCGGGGATTTCAAGTCGCCTTTCAGCTTGATGACGGCCAAATGCTCCAACAGACGCTCTTTCACTTCGTCCAGCCCGAAATGGTCGTGGTCGAGCTGCTCGCGTGCGCATTTCAGATCGAGATTATCCTGCGTCACATCGTTCCAGGGCAGCTCGAGCATCAGTTGCAGATAGGTAACTTGCACCGAATATTCGGCCACGGCGGGATTGAGCCGTTCGAGCTTGGTGATCTCCTTCTCGAAAAGTTCGGCCACCTCCTTGGGCCAGTTCTTCTTGGACGCCTTCTCGCGCAATCCCTCCAGCTCGCTGTCGGCACCTTCGCCCAGCTCGTCCTGAATCGTGCGCATCTGCTGCTGCAGGTAGTAATCGCGCTGCTGCTTGTCGATCTCCTGCTTGACACGGCTCTGGATCTCGTTCTTCAGCTCGACGAGCTGCTGCTCGCGCACCAGAATCTCCAACAACTTGCGGGCACGGGCCAGCAGACCGGGAGACTCCAGCAGCGACTGGCGGTCTTCGTCCGAAAGCTCGAGGTTCGAACAGATGAAGTTGATGATTCCCCGCTTGGAGTCGATATTCTTGATGGCGAACGCCGCCTCCTTGGGCATGTCCGGCGAAATAGCGATGATACCCAGCGCAATGTCGCGGATCGAATCCACGAGAGCCTCGAACTCCAGGCTCTTCACATCGGGAGAAGAGTCGCGCAACGGCGTCACGCTGGCCTGGAAATAGGGTTCCGTGGAGACATACTCCTTCACCTCGATTTTCTCCAGTCCGTTTAGAATCACCGTCAGGTTGCCGTTGGGCATCTCCAGAATCTTGATAATACGAGCCGCAGTGCCGACCTTATACATATCGTCCGGCGCCGGGTCTTCGACTTCGCTTTCGCGTTGCAGCACGGCCCCCAGCAATCCGTTGCGCTCGTTCACTTCGCGCACCAGCCGGATGCTCTTCTCTCGGCCGACCGTAATCGGCGTGATCGCTCCGGGAAACAGCACCGAACTGCGCAAGGTCAATATCGGCAATATTTCGGGCACGTTGACCTCTTCCAACACCTCGTCCCCGCCCGTTACGATGGGAATGACGTGATGGCGTCCGTCCAGGACATCGGGCAGTGCCTTCAGATCGTCCATGTCGATGTTTTTTATTTTATCCTTCTTACTCATATTTTTCTCTTTTACCGAAAACAGGTGCAGCCCCGTACGTCGAACGGATTTCCTTTCGGAAAATTCCGTTTCTCCCGCCTCCCTACAGTTTCTCCTTTCCTCAATCGGGGAAGTTTTTAAGTACAGCGGGCACCTATTTCTTAAAAAATTTACAGATTTTGCAAAGATAACGATTTTCCTCCTAATTTTATTTCATATTAACAGAATGTTCATAACTTTGCAAATCCTGTACAAATTATAAATATCCCACATAATATGATGCAAATCGCCGACAAATACGCCCCGCAGCAGATCGAATCCAAATGGTACGACTACTGGATGGAGCACCGCCTTTTCCATTCCGAACCCGATGAACGGGAACCCTATACGATCGTCATCCCGCCACCCAACGTCACGGGTATGCTCCACATGGGACATATGCTCAACAACACGTTGCAGGACGTACTGGTGCGCCGCGCCCGCATGCAGGGCAAGAACGCCTGCTGGGTTCCGGGCACCGACCACGCCTCGATCGCCACGGAAGCCAAGGTGGTGGCCAAGCTCAAGGCCGAGGGGATCGAGAAATCGTCGCTCTCGCGCGAAGAGTTCCTGCGTCATGCCTGGGACTGGAAAGAGAAATACGGCGGCGTGATCCTGCAACAACTGCGCAAGCTGGGCGCCTCGTGCGACTGGGAACGCACCTGCTTCACGATGGACGAAGCTCGTACCGAAAGCGTCCTGCGGGTCTTCTGCGACCTCTACGAAAAGGGGTTGATTTACCGGGGCGTACGCATGGTCAATTGGGACCCGTCGGCCCAGACCGCCCTTTCGGACGAAGAGGTGGTGTTCAAAGAGTCGCACGGCAAGCTCTACTACCTGCGCTACCGGGTCGAAGGCACCGACCGCACGATCATCGTCGCCACGACCCGGCCCGAAACGATCCTCGGCGACACGGCCCTCTGCGTCAATCCCGACGACGAACGCTACGCCTGGCTGCCCGAAGACGCCCGGGTCATCGTCCCGCTGGTGGGCCGGTCGGTGCCCGTGATCCGCGATACGTACGTGGACATCGCTTTCGGCACGGGTGCCCTGAAGGTTACTCCGGCGCACGACGTGAACGACTATATGCTCGGTGAAAAATACGGGCTCGAATCGATCGACATCTTCAACGACGACGGCACGATCAACGACAAGGTAGGGCTGTACGCCGGTATGGAACGCTTCGCCCTGCGCAAACAGATCGAAAAGGATCTCGACGCAGCCGGCCTGCTGGAGAAAACCGAAGACTACACCAATAACGTAGGTTATTCCGAACGTACCGGCGTAGCGATCGAGCCCAAGCTCTCGATGCAGTGGTTTCTCTCGATGGAGAAACTCGCCGGTCCGGCGACGCAGGCCGTCTTGGAAAATGAAATCAAGCTCGTTCCCGAAAAATACAAGAACACCTACCGTCACTGGATGGAAAATATCAAGGACTGGTGCATCTCGCGCCAGCTCTGGTGGGGCCAGCGCATTCCGGCCTGGTATCTGCCCCAAGGCGGTTACGTAGTGGCCCTCAACGCAGACGAGGCACTGGAGAAAGCCCGGGCCAAGAGCGGCGACGCCTCGCTGACGCTCGCCGATCTGCGGCAGGATGAGGACGTGCTCGACACCTGGTTCTCGTCGTGGCTGTGGCCCATCTCGGTATTCGACGGCATCCGCCACCCGAACAACAAAGACATCGAATACTACTACCCGACCAACGATCTGGTGACCGGTCCCGACATCATCTTCTTCTGGGTGGCCCGTATGATCATGGCCGGTTACGAATACCGGGGTGAGAAGCCCTTCGGTCACGTCTACTTCACGGGGATCGTGCGCGATAAAATCGGCCGCAAGATGTCCAAACAACTCGGCAACTCGCCCGATCCGCTCGACCTGATCGCCCAGTTCGGCGCCGACGGCATGCGCGTAGCGATGCTGTTGAGCTCCTCGGCGGGCAACGACGTAATGTTCGACGAGGCTCTCTGCGAACAGGGACGCAATTTCGGCAACAAAATCTGGAATGCCTACCGACTGGTCAACGGCTGGACGATCGACGACGCCCTGGCGCAAAGCGAAAACAACCGCCTGGCAATCGAATGGTTCCGTCAAGCGCTCGCCAAGACGCTGCGTCAGGTCGAATCGGACTTCGCCTCCTACCGTATCTCGGAAGCCTTCATGAATCTGTACAAACTCTTCTGGGACGACTTCAGCGGCTGGTACCTCGAAATGATCAAACCGGCCTACCAATGCCCGATCGACCGGCCGACGCTGGAAGCCACGTGCGGTTTCTTCGACGACCTGCTGCGTCTGCTGCACCCCTTCATGCCGTTCGTCACCGAAGAGATCTGGCAGGACCTGGCACCCCGCAAGGCAGGCGAGTCGATCATGGTCCAGCGTATGCCCGAAGCACGGGAGATCGACGAGGCGCTGCTGGGCCGGTTCGAACTGACGAAAGAGGTCGTAACGGCCGTCCGCAACGTCCGCAAGCAGAAAAACATTCCGCAGAAAGACCCCCTGACGCTCCGGGTGATCGCCGATGAAAACTACCCGGCGGAATACGCTCCCGTCCTGCAGAAAATGGGCAACCTCTCGCAGATCGAAACCACCCGGGAGAAAGATCCTTCGGCCGTCGGATTCCTCGTAAAGACCACGCAATACTTCGTACCGATGGAGGGCATGATCGACATCGAGGCCGAACGCAAAAAACTCGCAGGCGAACTGGAATACCTCGAAGGATTCCTCGCCAGCGTACAAAAGAAGCTCTCGAACGAAAGGTTCGTTTCGTCGGCTCCCGAGAAAGTCGTGGCCAACGAACGGACCAAACAGGCCGACACCGAAGCCAAGATCGCCGCGCTTCGGGAACAACTGGCCGCCTTGAAATAACTCATCACGAAACATTCAACTCCTCTCTCCGGCTTACAACAGCAGAGAGAGGAGTTTATACCCGACTATGCCGGAAATCACCATCTATACCGACGGCTCGGCCCTGGGCAATCCCGGTCCGGGTGGTTACGGAGCGGTCCTGATATCGGGACGGTTCCGCAAGGAGGTGTCGCAGGGTTACCGCCTGACGACCAACAACCGCATGGAGCTGCTGGCCGTCTGCGTAGCCCTCGAAATGCTGAAATTCGAAGGCAGCGACGTGACGATCTACTCCGATTCGAAATACGTGGTCGATGCCGTGGAGAAACGCTGGGTATTCGGCTGGGAGAAGAAAGGGTTCGCCGGCAAGAAGAACCCCGATCTATGGTCCCGCTTCCTGCACTCCTACCGCCGTCACAACGTCCGTTTCGTCTGGGTCAAGGGTCATGCCGATACGGTCGAAAACAACCGCTGCGACCAACTGGCCGTAGCCGCAGCCAACGACAGGGCGCACCTGCTGGAAGATACCGGGTATGTTCCGGGCAATGGAGAGTAAGCCATATAATAGCATAAAAAACCCCGAAACACGACGAAATATCCCGGGACTTTCTTAAAAACTATCCGGTCACACGGCCGTCCGAACTCGGAACGGCATTCCTCCACTCACCTCCTGCCCCTATCTCTTTAACTTACTTCCGCACATAAGCTCGCTCGATCTCCGCGATATAGACCTCGTGATAATCGTGCTGGGGATACCATTTCGTATCGCACCTGCGATCGACGAACTCTTCGGGCCGGATCTTTCCGACATAGAGCTTGCGGCATTGCAGGATCAGGCGTGCTTCGGCCGGCGCAGGCACTCCGTCGTCCGTACAGGCGACCGTCAGTCCGGCATTGCGGATCTTATCACCAAACCAGTCCCAGTTTGCAGCCTGTTCCGGGAAAAGACCGGTATGCTTAAAACTGAAAGGCTTTAAATTAAAGG
>OKSS01000356.1_pt1 | contig 12894 bp, 10 predicted proteins | sample 1633641 | NCBI WGS metagenome assembly OKSS01 (sample SAMEA3879549, study PRJEB24766) | human gut metagenome | biome: human-associated habitat; feature: feces | place: USA | collected 1985/1987
GTGGCGCTGAACTACGACCTGGATGCGCCGCTCGTGGAATGTACCTCTATCGAAGACTGGAAAGAGAAAGCCAAAGGACATAAAGTATTCGTCACTCCGCACCACATGGGCTATCAGGGCGGTTATCGCGGTTACAACTGGAAATGCTTTACCGAAGGAGATCAGACTCCTTTCGTAGAAATGTATTCCCGTCATGGTCTGGCAGAAAGCGATCAGGGAGATTATCCTTATCTACACGATATGACTCATCCCCCTGCGCCATGCAGGTCAACATGTACTGGTTGATGTCCGGGGAATAATGCACCTTGTCCATGTAAAGGTTCAGATTGCACACAATGTCCGTGTCCGTCTGGAAATAATAAATCTCCACATTGTCATAGGAAAGAAGTGTCCGCAGAGCCTCATCCAGCATATAGCAGTACTCGGAAAGTTCGCCCTGTCTGCAGGTATCGTCCCACATGAGCAGCGAGTACGGCGGGAAGAAAACCGTATAAAGGGTATCCGGGTGAGACTTAATTTCTTCCGTTATCAGAGCTATATTGGCCGCAATGGTTGCTTTATCGTCCGTGAAATCCTTCTCCTCGCTCTGTACATAAGGTCCCTCGTAGGCTTCCATGGCTTTTGCCGGACCGAAGGTTTTGTCCTCCGACCAGTCGTAGGCATGTCCCCCCGTATTTTTATCCGCAAAAGAATACGCCAGCATCAGCGGAATTTTCTTTAGGAGCACGTCCTTATTAAAAAGATACGCGCCGTCATCCAGAATTGTTTCCGTATACAGGTAATTCGGGCTATATTGTGACACCACCGTCACTTCACATGGCATTTTCAGGGCAAACAAATCCAGTCCGTAAAAAACTCTCTTAATGTCCTGCTTTTCATGTGCTTTTTCCAGATAATACATAAGGTCCGCCGTGGAGCCGGAGCCTTTCACCACCTTCAGGGTTTTGATGCCGTAGGCATTGTCCAGATAGCTGCTGTCGCAGTTTTCCACCACAGAAGAACCCAAAAGCACACTGTCATAGGAAAAATGCCGGATGGAGCCGATAACCTGGCTTTCCCTTTCAAACAGCACCTCCTTCATGCCGGGCAGAGGTCCGTGGTACTGGTAAAAGGGGTCAAACAAAACAGTAATTCCCGCAACAAGAAGGAGCCCTGCCGCAACCCACAATATGAAGTTCTTCAAAGTTTTTTTACCGGTAAGCATTTTATTCTTCCTTTACTGATACGGTTAAAAGTTAAAATACAAAAATGTGCTGACCTGGGAGAGGGACACAAAGCCCCAGAGAAAAACAACCGCCAGCAGAAATGCACCCTTTTTCGTGCGTGCTTTCGCTTTTATCCATTCTCCCGCCTCTTTTCCGTAAGCAAAAAAGAAGCTGACGGCAAGCATAAGACCAATCATAACAAAGTAAAAAACAGGCAGATACTGCGGTGCTTTCAGGGTAAGCGCCTTTATGATAATAAAGTTCTCCGGTATCTGCAGCGCCGCACCGATGCCGTTTAGGAAGGGCTTCGGCGCCGTGAACAGATTACGGTAAAAATATCCCGCCTGCAAAAGGGTATTGCTGCGGAACATAATCAGGGTCAGGAACCAGAATATCTGGGTAAAAAAGACATTGAGCTTCCGGCTCCTGAACCGAAGCTTCGGGAACAGATTTTCCCACACAATGGCAACCCCGTGCATTATGCCCCACAGAATATATGTCCAGTTGGCGCCGTGCCAGATGCCGCTGACCAAGAATACCAGAAACAGATTCAGACACTTTCTTGCCTTGCCCTTCCGGTTGCCGCCGAGAGGAATGTATACATAAGCGGTTAAAAAACGTCCCAGTGTGACATGCCAGCGTTTCCAGATATCCCGGACGGAATCCGCCTTGAAGGGAGAACGGAAATTCACCGGCAGTTCAAAGCCAAACATTCTGCCGATGCCGCGCGCCATATCGCAGTAACCGCTGAAATCGAAATAAAGCTGGAAACCGTAGCACAAAATCGTAATAAGCCCCGTCCAGAAATCCAGATAATACTGCACCACACCCACCACATCAAACACAGAGTTCACAAGCAGCGCCAGCACGTCAGCCAAAAGTACTTTTTTTCCAAAGCCCAGTACAAACAACGCCACGCCGTCATAAAACATTTCCCAGTCCGGCTTCCTGTTTTTCCTTGCCTGCAGCGTCGGAATAAATTCACTGTGCAGTACGATGGGGCCCGCAATCAACTGGGGAAAAAATGTCACAAAGCAGGCATAGTCCAGCAGACTGTAGCAGGGCGCTTCTCCCTTGTAACGGTCCACCACATAGGAAATCTGCTGGAATGTAAAAAAGCTGATACCCAGCGGCAGTGCAATTTTTTCTATCTGCCAGTCTGTATGGAAGAAGAAATTGCAGTTGTCCACGAAAAAATTAAAATACTTAAAATAAAACAGCAGTCCGATATTGGCAATAAGTCCCAGTGTAAGAAGAAGTTTCCGGCTTCCCGGCACTTTGCCGGCAGCTTGTGCGGAAGTCTCCTGTCCTTTTCCGGACAATCGCTCCATGGCCGTGCTGATGCCCTGATTGACAAGCAGGCTGCCCACTAAAATAAGCAGATACCATGGGTTATAATAGCCGTAAAACCACAGGGACATACCCACCAGAAACAGCTTTGCCCAGGCAGGATTTTTGAATTGTTGCAGCCCGTACCAGCCAATCAGACAAAGCGGCAGGAAGAGCGCTATGAATATTGTGGAGTTAAATAACATATCAGTCCCTTTCTTCCTTTTGCGCCATAGCCATGCCGATGCCCATGACAAGGTACATCTGGCTGATGTTCATCATCTGCTCAAAACTGAAAATATTGTGCAGGGTATAACATAAAACGGCAAGCCCGCAGGCTTTTGCCAGTGTTTTCTGCTTCCGGGAAAACAAAGTCCCCACGGCAGAAATAATCATGGCAGCAAAGCTCAACAGCCCCATGAGTCCGGTATTTACCAGGACAGTTATCCACTCTCCATGGGCATTGGTAAGTCTTTTATCCCCAAAAGTCGCCCTGACTTCCGCAAGCAGTGTGGAATTGTCGCTCTGGTACAGGTATGCCGCCATGGAGTCCGGTCCCACGCCAAAGAGCCGGTGTCCGAAATTCTGTGCCAGAAATGTATGGATACCGATGCTCCAGGTTGCCCCGCGGGAGCTTCCCCATGAAGTATTGAAGGTAAACAGGGCGTTGCCGTCAAGCGCCGGTATTACGCCCGGGTGTGTCGTATTGAAAGTCAAAAGACCGATGTAAAGAACCAGCGCCGCAGCGGAAAGTCCCGTCAGTATCTGCCAGGCTCTGTAGGTCCAGACAATGCCCCTGTCCGCTGTTCCCGTCAATTTATTGTCACAGTGATTTTCCACCGTTTTTGTCCATCCATTGGCACAGTTATTCTTTCTTATAAACAAGAAGAAATACAAACACAAAAGCAGCACGCCAAAAATCAGCCCCCACGGCTTCTCAGTCAGGAAAAGATAACCGGCAGTCTGGTATTTGTTCCGTTCCGGGAACAGATGCTGCAGGGCAAAAAGTCCCGTAAGGGAAACACAGAACAACAGCAGAAGCTCGATAAAATGACGCAAGCCTTCCTTTTCTTTTCCGGCAAAGCAGCCCAGAATGAGCGTCATGGCTGCCAGCACCAAAAGACCGCTGTCGCTGCCCTGGGATACGCCCGTGGCAAAGCCGATAACAACCGCAATTCCGCTAAACACCGGCAGGACACGATACAAAACGGACACCGGAGCCTGCTGCGCGGACCTGCTGCCCGGCAGAACCTTCTCCCGGAACAGGAAAATGCCGCAGCATACCGGAAACAGCACCGACCAGTAACCGCAGTACCAGTTGATATTACCGATGGTGGAAATAAATCCCGGCCCGCTGCTTTCCATGTGCAGGGGATTGACCCCATAGCGGTTTAAGAGTCCCAAAAGAAATACCACCGTGGATGCCGAAAGCATCATCCCGATGCCTGCCTTTGCCATCCCGGTTGTGAGGGTTCTTTCCAATAACAAAAAGAAAAACAAAAACAAAATCTGGGGCCAGAAGCCCATGTTCCAGCCGTCGGCTCCCATTTTTGCGAATTCCGGGTAGTCTGTCAGCAGGTAAGAAATGCACAGGGCAGCTATGTAACAGACGGCAAACAGTTCCGTACCGGTAAGGCTCTGCCAGAAATTTTGACATCCCGTCTTCATTGCCATCCACAGGGAAGCTCCCCCTGTTTTCCGGCTACTGTCCTTTTTCCACAGCAGGAATTGTCTTACTGACGCCGTCAACAGATAAAGAAGAAGAAACACTCCCGCTGCTTTTGCCGTGCCGAATGCCCATTTATTGTAAAATTCCGCCTTTCCGGAGCCGATTGTCATATACGATGTTTCGGGGTGGTAATAAAACGGCAGCACCACGCCCATCATAATAAGATAAAAGAAGCTTATGCCCCGCAGAACCCACAGCAAAACCGTCTGTATATCCGCCGCAAGCGAACGCTGCTTCTTTTTAACCTGTTTCTTTTTCATGTGTTTTGTCCCTTCTTTTTACACACGTTTCCTCCATCATAATCCATCCGCCTTTTTATTGTCAATATAGCGGCAGATACAGACATAGGACTGCTCAATCATAACCAGCCCCACCGGCCCCTTGATAATGCCCCACAGTCCGAACAGCTTCATCCCCGCATACACGGAAATCAGAATAATAAAGGGATAAACGCCCACTCTTTTGCCGATGAGCTTCGGCTCCGCCAGCTCCCGGAACAGAGCGCTGACGCCGTATGCAAGCAGACAGAAAAAGGCTTTCAGATATGCCCCGGAGAAAAACTCCCACAATGCCAGCGGAAGCAGCACGATGCTGGTGCCGATAAAAGGAAGGGCATCCAAAATTCCCGCTAAAATCCCCCAGAATACACTTTTTTCCACACCTGCAACCGACAGAAGTGTCACACAGATAAGGGAAATTCCAAGCAGGATAAGAAGCTGCGCTTTCACATAGGTCGCCAGATAACGGATAACCTTAAGCGCCACCTCCAAAAGAATAACACTCCATTTCTGCTTTCCCACCATGGCAAGCAGATCGTCGTAGTCCTTGGCAAGCAGCACCGTGGCAATCATGGTGACCGCCAGCACTGCAAAAACGGAGCCTACCGCTTTTACATAGGTCCAGCTGTTCTGTAAAAGTTCCGGCAAAATGGAGATTTTCAGGTTTTCAAACGCGGCGTCCATCTGACCGGTGAGGGAATGGCTCAGATCGTCGGCTTCTATCCCAAGAAAACTTTCCATTTTGCCGCAGCAGTTCCCGATAAAAAGATGCAGGGTTTCCTGCAGTGCGTCCACACCTGCTGCCCACTGGGGAATTTTCCGGAACAAATACACACTTGCCCACCACAGAAGCCCCATGAGCACCGCCCCAATGAGCACCAGCATGGCGCTTGCCATGTACTGCTTCTTTATTTTCGTTTTTTTCTGGATGTCGTCAAATGCCGGATAGCACAGGGTGAGCAGAATTCCTGCCACTAAAATGGGCGTCAGCAGCGGAGAAAGATACCGTAAAAAAAAATAGACTGCTCCGGTTAAGAGGAGCAGTACCATTCCTTTTTGTTCATACCATTTCTTCTGCATGCCAATCCCTCCCCGCAATCTTTTGCAGCGCCCATCCATCGCGCCCGTCCTGTTGATAGGGTTTAGTATATGACATGTTTCTGTTTCTATTCTTATATATCTGTAAGAAATACACTGACAAAAGCTTCTGCACTTATCTGTCCAAATGCTCTGACAAAGGTTCCCAGTCTTTCATAAGCTTTTATTCTATCACAAAATCCGCGAATGCCGGATTTTGCGGCGCCTGGGTAAACGCCATGAACTTGCCGGTCACGGGATGCCTGAAACTTAAGGAAGCGGCACAAAGCGCCGTGAAACGGATTTTCTTTTCCCGGGAAAGTTCCTTACTTTCCTCCGAACCGTATTTTTCATCTCCCAGAATGGGAAAGCCCGCGTGGGAAAGCTGCGCCCTTATCTGATGAAAACGCCCGGTTTCTATCTGTACCGCAAGCAATGTAAACTTTTCGGTTTCCGCTTTTTTCGTGTAAGTAAGAACCGCCTTTTTTGCCTGTGGGCCTGCTGCTTTCCCTGCCTGCGCATCCACGTCTTTCTCTGTCTTTGCATCCGCGGCGTTCTTTACCACCGCCATACCTTTTTCTTTTGCCAGATAATCCACCAGCCTGCCGGTATTTTCCGGTACTTTTCCACATACCACCGCCAGATATTCCTTCTTAAGCGTACCTTTTCCAAGCTGCGCCGTTAAATTTTCGGCGGCTTTTTTCGTTTTGGCAAATACCAAAAGTCCTTCCACAGGCTGGTCAAGCCGGTGAACAATGCCCAGATACGGCATTTTCCCCGGATTTTTCTTTGCTACATAATTTTTCAGTTCACTGACTACATCCTTTTGCCCGATGCCGGCGCTCTCCGTTGCCAGACCGGCAGGCTTCCGGATAACCAGAACCGCCTCGTCCTCGTATACAATCTGTGTCTGCATAATTTATACCTTGAAGCGGTAACCCACACCCCAGATGGTTTCGATGTACTGGGGTTTCGCGGTATCGTACTCGATTTTTTCACGGATCTTCTTGATGTGGACCGTAACGGTGGCAATGTCACCGATGGAATCCATGTCCCAGATCTGGCGGAACAGCTCTTCCTTGGTATATACATGATTGGGATGCTCCGCAAGGAAGGTCAGCAAATCGAATTCCTTGGTGGTAAAGGTCTTTTCCACACCGTCCACATACACTCTTCTCGCAGTTTTATCGATGCGCAGTCCCCTGATTTCCACAATGTCGTTCTGGGGCTTGGCATTGGTGCCCACCAGTCTTTCGTATCTGGCAAGATGTGCTTTCACCCTTGCTACCAGCTCACTGGGGCTGAAAGGCTTTGTCATATAATCGTCCGCGCCCAGACCCAGACCTCTGATTTTATCAATATCATCCTTTTTAGCGGAAACCATGAGGATGGGGATATCCTTCTTTTCCCGAATCTGCTTGCACACCTCAAAGCCATCCACACCGGGAAGCATCAGGTCCAGTATAATCAGGTTAAAATCCTTTTCCAAAGCAGCCTTTAAGCCGCCGTCTCCGGTATTCTGTATTTCTACCTCAAAATCACTGAGCTCGAGGTAGTCCTTTTCCAAATCTGCAATCGCTTCTTCATCTTCAATAATCAGTATTCTGCTGCTCATACCTTTTCATTTCCTTTCTGCTCTTTATATTTACGGAGGACAAAATGCATGCAGGTGCCTTCGTCTTCCTTACTGGTGGCCCAGATGTAACCGCCGTGATCTTCAATAATTTTCTTTACAATGGAAAGCCCGATGCCGCTTCCGCCCTTTGTGGAGTTGCGGGAAGCATCCGTCCGGTAAAACCGTTCAAAAATCTTGGGCAGGTCTTTGGCGGCAATTCCCTTGCCGTTATCCTCGATTTCCACCCGGATGGAGTCTACCTCATCCAGTATACGGATATCAATAATGCCCTGCTCCTTATCAATATATTTTACACTATTACTGATAATATTATTGATAACGCGCTTAAGCTGCTCCGGATCGGCAATGATCAGTGTGGCGGGATCCACTAAATTAGAATAATTCAGTTTAATATTGCGGGAATCCAGCTCCAATCCCACCTCTTCCACGCAGTCTCCGAAATATTCGGCAACGTTTATGCGGTGAAAATGGTAAGGTATCCGGTTATTATCAATACCTGAATAAATTGTCAGCTCATTGATAAGCCTGTCCATGTCATTTGCCTTGTTATACACCGTTTTGATGTATTTATCCATTTTTTCCGGTGTATCGGCAACGCCGTCCATGATACCCTCCATGTACCCCTTGATAGCGGTAATAGGCGTTTTCAAATCATGGGAAATGTTGCTGATAAGCTCTTTGTTCTGCTTCTCCTGCTGCAGCTGTTCTTCCGTCGTTTCCTTCAGACGCAGGCGCATGTCCTCATAGTTGCGATACAGATCACCTATTTCACCGGACGCATCCGTAGAAAGCCGGTAATCAAAATTGCCTTCCTTTACCTTCTGCATGGCTACGTTCAGCTCGTTTACCGGTGTAAACACTCCCTTGTGAATCCACTGCGTCAGCATCAGGCTGGTAAATAACAGAATCAGGCAGATGGCAATAAACATATCTATCAAAAGCCGTTTGGAGATAATGCCGCTGATCCTTGTTACTATAAATACACTACCCTCTGACCCGTCCGAAAATCGGAAATCCACCTGTTTGACATATTTCTGCAGGTCGTTAAAATACATGGCGGCAGCATCCCCATATTCGTAACCGTATTCGGGCAGTTTATCAAAAATAAGTTCTGCCGCTTCCATATTTCCCGCATAATAAATGGAATTGTTTTTTCTGACCAAAATGTAGGAATTTTTACGGTTAAGGCTTTTGTTTAAGGACTGTAGATAAGCGGTGTCTTCAAATTTCCTCGGTTCGCTCACCGCCGTATCCGCCAGTTTCTGATAAAGCATCTGTACCTGTTCGCCCACAGACTGCACACTGTCCACCATTTCTGCATAATTGACCTGTCCAAAGAAATGCGGCTGGTCATCCTGCACCAGGTATACACTGATGGCCAAAAAAGCTAATGCGGTCAGTATCAGGGGCAAAAAAACAATGGACGCAAATGCTATGCGCAATCTTGTCTTGAATTTCATATTCCCTCTCATTCCGCCGTTTATGCGGCTATTACCGAATTTATGGAAATTATATCATCTTTTCTTATAAAAAGAAATGAACTGATTCGAAGAATATCCTAAAAAAATTATAAAAAACAGTTGACTTTCTATATTATCTGTATTATATTGATAACAGTAACAGTTACTACTTTAAGAAAGGAACTCTATGGCAGTAAAATACAGTAAGCAACGAGAAGAAATAAAAGCATATCTTTCTACCCGGAAGGATCATCCGACAGCTGACCAGGTTTACACCGCCATGCGCACCAAGATACCAAATATCAGCCTTGGGACCGTTTACCGGAACTTAAATCTCTTAGCAGATACCGGCGAAATCCTGCGGCTGCAGGTAGGGGACAAAACGGATCATTTCGATTACGATACTTCCCCGCATCACCACTTTGTCTGTAAAAAATGCGGTGCTGTCATGGATCTCGCCATGCCAAGTATTGATTCGGTAATGGAAACCGCAGCCCTGGGCTTCAACGGTACCATCGAAGGCTACGATATTTATTTTTACGGCACCTGCGAAGCGTGCCGGGAGTAAGTGGATTTTTCTTAAATTTGTTTGCAAAAGTTCTGAATTTTCCTTTGGAATTGTTTGCAAGAGCTTTGGAATTTCCGTGAAATTGTTTGTAATTTATTTCCTGAAAGTTTAAGCCCTTTCGGGAAACAATAACCAATAAAACCATTTTATTTACAAGAAAAGGAGAAATGAATTATGAAATTTGTATGTCAAGTATGCGGTTATGTTTATGAAGGAACTGAAGCACCTGCAGAGTGCCCTATCTGCCACGCACCTGCTTCCAAGTTCACTGTACAGTCTGCCGATAAGGTATGGGCTGCAGAGCATGTTGTAGGCGTTGCACAGGGTGCACCCGAAGATATCATCAAGGACCTTCGTGCTAACTTTGAAGGAGAATGCTCCGAAGTCGGCATGTACCTGGCAATGGCACGTGTAGCTCACAGAGAAGGCTATCCTGAAATCGGTATGTACTATGAAAAAGCAGCTTACGAAGAAGCAGAACATGCTGCAAAATTTGCAGAACTCTTAGGTGAAGTGGTAACCGACTCCACCAAGAAGAACTTACAGATGAGAGTTGATGCTGAAAACGGTGCAACCGCCGGCAAAGTAGACCTTGCAAAACGTGCAAAAGAATTAAATTTAGACGCTATCCATGATACCGTCCATGAAATGGCACGCGACGAAGCAAGACATGGCAAAGCATTTGAAGGATTACTGAATAGATACTTTGGCTAAGCTACAAGCCGAGCAAGTATAAAAAGAAAGCTGATTGGAAGGGAATATATTCACTTTCCAGTCAGCTTTTCTTTTTATATTTATTGGGCGACAGCCCATCATGAAATAGCCCGTCAGGGCTATGAATGGCTCGGCGCCGCTTGCTCACTAAGATGTAGTCTCTTCTTTTTTATTATACGGCGACAGCCGTCCATGAGGGGCTGCCCCGCAGCTCCCGAATGGCGCATGGCGCAGCCTGAAATTGCCAGGACTCAACCCCATTTTCCGCACTCGCCGGCATTTTTAAAGCAAATATAACAATTCTTCCATTTTGCTTCCTCTTTTTACAAATTTTTTAAAGCATGATTTTAAAATTTCTTTTTTTGCTGTTTCAAATAAGATTGGTTTTAAAGCATTTAAGTCAAGTCCAAATTTGTGTGTAAATTCATCTTCCAATTATATTAGTCCGTCTATGCTGCCCTTATCTTCAGGAGATTTGATTGTATGGAGCTTAGTTTGTCATAGTACTCTTTCATATCAAAAGTTCTGTGACTGACGCTCCAATCATTATGATCATCCTGAAGAACCGCACCAATCAGCCGAATAATAGATTCCGTATTAGGAAAAATCTGAATGACCTTTTCTCGTCTTCTGATCTCTCTGTTTTCACGCTCTATTATGTTGCTGGTTCTTAATGCAATACGATATTTTGAAGGTAATGCCATGATTGTAATGCTATCTTCAAACCCTTCATCAAGGACAACCATTGCTTCTTTTGCAACATCCTGATATTCATCGTATATTGATTCTTTTAGTCGACGGGCTTCTTCAATAGTGGTTGCATTGAACATATCTCGCAATTCAGAAGCTAAACCAGTGCTGTATTTTTGGGGACACTTATCTATGATATTTCTAGTAAAATGAGCCTGACAACGCTGCCATGAAGAACCAGCGAAGCATTCCTTTATTGCTTCAACAAGCCCTGTGTGTGCATCTGATATCACAATATCCACGCCACGTAAGCCACGACTTTTAAGACTTTCAAAGAAGTCCTTCCAGGTGTTTACTTTCTCAGAATCGTATACTTCAAAACCGAGTACTTCCTTGTGACCTGTATTGTTTATCCCAATAGCGACAAACAATGCTTTGGACTTGACACGATGATCTTCGCGAACTTTTAAATATATCGCATCAACAATAATAAATGGATAATGTTCCGGTAGTAAACGTTCTTTGAAATGTTTAATTGGAACATCAAGTTCCTTACAAATTTCAGAAACAGTAGATTTAGAGAAAGACTCTCCACAGAGTTCTTCAGTTACTTTTTTGACATTTCTGGTTGATATACCCTGCACTACCATTTCCATCATGGTTGTAATTAAAGCTTGCTCATTACGCTGGTAATTCTCGAATAAGGAAGTCTTAAATGGGACATTACGATGTCTGGGAACTTGTAATTCAATCTTTCCGATGCGAGTAGTTAATGACCTTGTCCGGGTTCCGTTTCTGTAATCAGAACGTTCCCGAGAACGTTCATAGTTATTAGCACCAAGTTGTTCGGTAGATTCAGCTTGAAGAACCTGATTAAGTAAAGCTTCCATAAGCTTGCCAAATGCTTCATCCTTAGTTTCTGAAAAAAGTCCTACAAAAAAATCACTATCTAATGTAAAATGTAATTGAGCCATAGGTTTCATCCTTTCAATTATGTTTTGTGTGGTAACTTAATTATAACTGAAAGATGAGAACTTGGCTCTTTTTATATAGATTTGTAATTTACACCATTATATAGACTTTATCCGCTTGTCAGGAACTTCCGGGGCTCAGCAGAGAAAAAACGTAAATTACAGGGCATTTCGTAACGTAGGCTATAATAAATGCCGCGATGCCCACCGCGGAAGGATGTTCCGTTTGCTGTGGACGTTCGTGGATTTGAAACTACCATCCGCAATGAGCCACGCTATTCATAAGATTGTCAGCAAAGAACGCTGCCAATCTTATTTCATATCGCGGCGTTTGCCACATCTCGGCATAAGTAAAGACAGCGAATTGTGCACGAGCGCCCATCGCTGTCTTCACTATGCCTATGCGCGGCTATGCTTTCGTAACTCTCTAGTTAAAACTCTACTTCTCAAACTTATCATGCAGATACTCCGAGAGCTTGGTATTTTCGCTGTAGTCCACAGGACAGTCGATGATGCAGGGGACCTTCTGCTGAAAGGCATCCTCCAGGATCGGCAGCAGGTCTTCCGCCTTCTCCACGCGGTAGCCTTTGGCATGCATGCTTTCCGCATATTTCACAAAATCGGGATTCTGGAAATCCACAAAGCAGTTGTGTCCGAAGTGATCCATCTGCTTCCATTTGATCAGACCATAGCTGGCATCGGAGAAGATCAGAGTCACAATGGGTGTCCCCTCTCTGAGGGCTGTCTCATACTCCTGGCTATTCATCATGAATCCGCCGTCTCCGGAGATCGCCAGTACCTTTTTCTCCGGGTAGATCAACTTGGCTGCCACAGCCCCCGGCACTGCGATGCCCATGGTGGCAAAACCGTTGGAGATGATGCAGGTATTGGGTTCGTAACAGTTGTACTCTCTGGCAATCCACATTTTATGAGCGCCCACATCCGAGATCACGATGTCATCCGCACCCATAAATTTCCGGACATCGTACAGTATTTTCTGTGGCTTCATGGGAAAAGAGGTGTCATCCGCATAGCTTTCATATTCCGCCACCATTTCTTCCCGCAGTTTGAGAAATTCTTCCGGCTCCTCTTTTGCGTCACTGCGGTACTGGATCTGCTGTAAAGAATAGGAAATGTCTCCGACAACTTCCACCTCCGGCTGGTACAGCATGTTGATATGCGCCGGCCTCTGGTCGATATGAATAATCTTATGTTTCCCCTCTCCGTTCCATTTGCC
>OKSS01000360.1_pt1 | contig 12802 bp, 8 predicted proteins | sample 1633641 | NCBI WGS metagenome assembly OKSS01 (sample SAMEA3879549, study PRJEB24766) | human gut metagenome | biome: human-associated habitat; feature: feces | place: USA | collected 1985/1987
CCTAGAACATTAAATGGAAACGGGACGGGAGCCATATATGCGCCAGGGTTTCGACAACGCGAAGTATATCGAGCTGCAGGCTGCTCACATTAAGGAGCGCATCTCGCAGTTTGGCGGCAAGCTCTATTTGGAGTTTGGCGGTAAGCTGTTCGATGACTATCATGCGAGCCGCGTGCTGCCGGGTTTTGAACCGGACAGCAAGTTCCGCATGCTCAAGAGCATCGCCGACGATGTCGAGGTTATCATCGCGATCAACGCGAACCACATCGAGAAAAACAAGGCTCGTGGTGACCTTGGCATTACCTATGACGAGGATGTGCTGCGCCTGGTTGACCTGTTCCGCGGCAACGGCTTTGCCGTCGCGGCTGTGGTCATCACCCAGTACGCCGGGCAGCCGGCGGCGGACGCCTTCATCAAGCGGCTGACGGCCCTGGGCGTCCGGAGCTATCGCCACTATCCCATTGCCGGATACCCCTCGGACGTGGCCCACATCGTGTCCGACGACGGCCTGGGCAAAAACGACTATATCGAAACCACCCGCCCCATCGTGGTGGTGACGGCTCCCGGCCCCGGCAGCGGCAAAATGGCCACCTGCCTGAGCCAGCTGTATCACGAGAACAAGCGGGGCGTCCGGGCGGGCTACGCCAAGTATGAGACGTTCCCCATCTGGAATCTGCCTTTGAAGCATCCTGTAAATATGGCTTACGAGGCTGCTACGGCGGATTTGCAGGACGTTAATATGATTGACCCCTTCCATTTGGAGGCCTATGGCGTGACCACGGTAAATTATAACCGTGACGTTGAAATTTATCCTGTACTGGCAGCAATTTTTGAAGGCATTTACGGCTATTGCCCGTACAAATCGCCTACCGATATGGGCGTTAATATGGCAGGCAACTGCATTTGTGATGATGAGGTCTGCTGTGAGGCTTCCCGTCAGGAAATTATCCGCCGCTATTATCAGTCCCTGAACCGTCTGGCTCTGGATGAGGCCAGCAAGCAGGAGGTTTATACACTGGAGCTGCTGATGAAGCAGGCTAAGGTCAACGTAAATGACCGCCGCGTTGTTACCGTAGCCAAGCAGGTTGCGGAAGAACGCAAGTGCGCTGTTATTGCGCTGGAGCTTGCCGATGGCAGAATTGTTACCGGCAAAACTACGGATTTGCTGGGACCTGCCAGTGCCGTGCTGTTGAACGCTATTAAGGAACTGGGCGGTATTGCGGATGAAATGCACCTGATTTCGCCGACCTACATCAACCCGATTCAGAATCTGAAAACACGCTACCTTGGCAGCAGCAATCCGCGCCTGCATATGGATGAGGTGCTGATAGCGCTTTCCATGTGTGCTGCAACGGACAGTCTGGCTAAGCTGGCGCTGGAAAAGCTGCCGGAGCTGAAGGGTTGCCAGGCACATTCCACCGTTATGCTGACAGAGGGAGATTTCAAGGTATTTAAAAAGCTGGGCGTTGAACTGACTAATGACCCTATTTACGAAACAAAATAAGCAATAAATAAAGAGAAGGAGAGATTTTGCTTTGGATATAAAGGATTTATTAGCCGCTGCCATTAAAGATGCAGCGCAAAAAGCTATCGATAATGGCACTTTGAAACCGGGTGCTTTGCCCGAGGTTATGCTGGAGGTTCCGCCGCAAAAGAAATTCGGCGATTTTGCAACCAACTTTGCTATGCAGTCTGCCCGCAGCCTGCATTGTGCACCGCGTCAGATTGCACAGGCTGTTGTTGATAATCTGGACTGTGCTTCCGTAGATAAAATGGAAATTGCCGGCCCCGGCTTCATCAATTTCTATCTGAAACAAAACTGGACCGCTGATTTGCTGGCAGGCATTCTGGCTGCCGGTGAAAACTACGGCAATCTGCCTGCTAACGGCTTGGGCCGCGTTCAGGTTGAATATGTAAGCGCTAACCCCACCGGACCGCTGCATGTAGGCCATGCCCGCGGTGCCGCAGTCGGCAGTGCTATGGTTAACCTGCTGCGTGCTGCAGGCTATGATGTTGAAAGCGAATACTATATCAATGACGCCGGCAATCAGATGAACAATCTGGCAGCTTCTGTCAATGCACGTTACCTGCAGCTGTTGAAGCTGGAGGAAATGGGCGGCGTTCCCGCTGACCTGACCGTTAAACAACTGGATGAAATGCCGACAGGCATCGCCTTCCCGGAAAACGGCTACCATGGCTATGACATCATTGAAACCGCTCAGCGCATTATCCGTATCTATGGCAAGGAATTCGTTGCTTTAGAGGAAAAAGAGCGTCTGGCAAAATTCCTGGAAATTGCTTATAAAGAAAAGCTGGCAGGCTTGAAAGAGGATCTGGAAGCCTTTGGCGTAACCTTCGATGTATGGTTCAGCGAGCAATCCCTGCATGATGCCGACAAAATCCGCGAGGCTTGCAAATTCCTTGAGGAAAAAGGCTGCGTTTATGAAAAGGACGGCGCAAAATGGTTTAATTCCACCGCTTACGGCGATGATAAGGACCGCGTTGTTATTCGTGACAACGGCGTATCCACTTACTTTGCTGCCGATATTGCATATCACCGCAACAAATTCGAGCGCGGCTTCGACCGCATCATCAACCTGTGGGGCGCTGACCACCATGGTTATATTGCCCGCGTGAAGGCTGCTGTAAGTGCTTTGGGCTTTGATGCCGATAAGCTGGAGGTACTGCTGCTGCAAATGGTACGCCTGTACCGCAACGGCGATATCGTTAAGCTGTCCAAGCGTACCGGTGAAACCATCACTCTGCGCGAGCTGATGGATGAGGTTGGCGTTGATGCGGCACGTTATTTCTTCTGCATGCGCTCCTTAGACAGCCAGCTGGATTTTGATATGACTCTGGCTACCGAAAAATCTAATGAGAACCCGGTTTATTATATCCAATATGCGCATGCGCGTATCTGCAGCATTGCCCGTCAGCTGGCCGAAGCAGGCATTGAGGCTGTAGCTCTGGACGAGCTGAAGCTGGATACTCTGCAGGCTCCCGAAGAGCTGGCGCTGGTTAAAAAGCTGGGCGAATATCCGGAACTGCTTGCTCGTGCAGCCCGCGAACGCGCTGTACATCATGTGGCAACCTATACCTATGAGCTGGCAACCCTGTTCCACTCCTTCTATAACCAATGCCGTATTCTGGGCGTAGATACAGACTTGCAACAAGCCCGCATTGCTTTGGTTAAGGCAGTTGGTCACACCATCCGTCATGCTTTGGGTATTCTGGGCGTTTCTGCTCCGGAAAGAATGTAATTTAAGAAATTCTTTTGCAGGTGGCAGAGTCCTTGGGCTTTGCCGCCTGCAGTGAGTTTAGATACAATTTAATATTTTTGTAGCATTTTATGAAATCTGAGGGGGTTAAAAATCATGACTACTAATACAAAGTACATTTTTGTGACAGGCGGCGTTGTTTCTTCTTTGGGCAAGGGCATCACTGCTGCGTCTTTAGGCCGTTTGCTGAAAAGCCGCGGCTATAGGGTTACTATCCAGAAGTTCGACCCGTATATCAATATTGACCCGGGCACAATGAGCCCGTATCAGCATGGCGAGGTTTTTGTAACCGACGACGGTGCGGAAACTGACCTTGACTTGGGACATTACGAACGCTTTATTGATATCAACCTGTCCAAAAACTCCAATACGACCACAGGCAAGATTTACCAGAGTGTAATAAATAAAGAACGCCGTGGCGATTATCTTGGCGGTACCGTACAGGTTATTCCTCATATCACAAATGAAATCAAAGAGCGCGTTTTCCGCGTAGGCCAACAGGATAATGCCGACTTCGTTATTACGGAAATCGGCGGTACTGTAGGTGATATTGAAAGCCTGCCGTTTTTGGAAGCCATCCGTCAGGTAAAAAAGGATGTCGGCAAGAACGATGTGCTTTATATTCATGTTACGCTGGTACCGTATATTTCCGCAGCCGGTGAGCTGAAAACCAAACCGACTCAGCATAGCGTCAAAGAGCTGCGCAGCATCGGTATTTCTCCGGATATTATCGTTTGCCGCAGCGAAAAGCCTATCTCTAAGGAAATGCGCGAAAAAATGGCTATGTTCTGCGACGTAGACCCCGACGCAGTTATTCAAAACCTTACCGCAAGAAGCATTTATGAGGTACCGATGCTCATGGAGGAGCAGGGACTTGATACCATTGTCCTGCGCAAGCTGGAAATGGAGGATAAGCCGAAGGATATGCAGGGCTGGCATGATATGGTGGCCCGCATCCTGAAAAAATATGACAAAAAGGTAACTATTGCTGTAGTCGGCAAATATGTTGCTTTGCAGGATGCCTATATTTCTATTACCGAATCCTTGCGTCATGCAGCAGTTGCCAATGAAGCCGAGCTTGATATCCATTGGGTAAATGCAGAAGAAATCGAAGCAGATGATACTGATATGGCTAAGGTTATGGCCGGTGTTGACGGCATTCTGGTGCCGGGCGGCTTCGGTAACCGCGGTATTGAAGGCAAGATTAAGGCCATTCAATATGCACGTGAGCACAAGATCCCGTTCTTCGGTATCTGCCTGGGCATGCAGTGCGCAGTAATTGAATTTGCCCGTCACGTTTGCGGTATGGCTGATGCCAACAGCTCGGAGTTCAATCCGAACAGCACACATCCTGTTATCGACCTGATGCCGGAACAGCTTGATGTTGAGGATTTGGGCGGTACGATGCGTCTGGGACTGTATCCGTGTAAGGTTTATCCCGATACGCTGACCAGCAAGGCTTACAATGCAGAGCTGATTTACGAACGTCATCGTCATCGTTATGAGTTCAACAATGCTTTCCGTGAGGAAATTGTGGGCAAGGGATTAGTTCTTGGCGGCACACTGCCTAATGGCCGTCTGGTAGAGATTGTTGAATTGCCTGAGAGCGAGCATCCGTGGTTCCTCGGTGCGCAATTCCATCCTGAATTTAAATCCCGTCCGACAAATCCGCATCCGTTATTCAGAGAGTTTGTAGGTGCGGCGGTAAAGCATCACCAATAAGTTTATCCTGAAAGCGCTGAGCTTAAGCCGACGTTGCTTTCGGAAAATAAGAATACTCCTCTTAGGCACCTTAGGCGCAATTGCCGTAAGGCATACGCCTGAGGGGAGTTTTTGCTTATGTTATACTAAAATTAGGGAGGAGAGTGATTGAATGCTTAAGAAAATTTTTGTCAGCGCGGTATTGATTCTGGCTGTGCTGAGCTTTGTCGTTTCGTTGCTCAAGGGTAATAACAATGCCGAGAAAACTGTTACTGTACCTGACCGTGTGGCCGTAATTAATATTTCCGGTACGATTATCAGCGGTGCGGACAGCAAGGACAATATTTTCAGCCAGACTAACGGTGTGACGAGCGGCAGCATTATGAAGCAGATTCGTGAGGCAGCGGCTGACGACAGTGTCAAGGCCTTAGTCCTGCGTATCGACAGTGGCGGCGGCAGTGCAACGGCTGCCGAGGAGGTCGGACGTGAGCTGAAGCGCTTTAAGGAGAAAACCAAAAAGCCGATTGTGGCAACTATGGGCAATACAGGTGCCAGCGCTGCCTATTGGATTGCAGCCTGCGCCAGTGACAAGGTTTATGCCAACGCTACAACGCTTACCGGCAGTATCGGTGTGTATATGCCGTACATGAATACGGAGGAACTGTTCAAGAAAATAGGTATCACCAGCAATAAGATTAAAAGCGGTCCCTATAAGGATATTATGAGCAGCGACAGACCGATGACACCGGAGGAGCAGGCTATTTTGCAGAACATCGTCAACGAAATCTACGAGCAGTTCGTAACAACTGTTGCCGTAGGACGCAAGATGGAAGAAAGCAAGGTAAAATCCTTGGCTGACGGCCGTGTTTATACCGGTCTGCAGGCTAAGAATCTGGGCCTGGTAGATGAAATCGGTGATTATTACGATGCGCTTGCCGCAGCGGGTGAATTGGGCAAGATTAAGCCGGGTGCCGACGGACTGCCGCCGGTGAAGGCTAAGGAAAAACAGCAACCGTGGGAGTTTCTGCTGAGCGCTCATATTGCGGAGCTGATTAAAACAGAGCTTGTAAACCAGCTGACAGGCAGTCTGCAGCAGAACGGGGCGCCGGCAGGCGGTATGACGAGGTGATGAGCTATGAGGCGCAAAACCTTTGAGGTACTTTTTGAGCCCGGTGCAGGCATGGCTGCGATTGCCAAGCAGCCTTCTCTTTGGCGCAGTGCTTTTTATTTCACTCTAAGCTTCAGCTTTTTTGGCGTAGCAACAAACTGCTGGCTGCTGGATTCGCCGCTTGAGGTGCGCTTCGGCATTATTATTGCTACGGTGCTGATTGCGGGAACAGCTTTAACGCTTTACGGCTTTTTGCTGCACGGCATTATGGAAACCTTCGGTGCGCTGGCAGGCGACCCTGTCGGGCTCATCTGCCTTTTGGGATATACGACGCTGCCTTTTCTGCTGCTCACGCCGGGAGCCTTGCTGGCGGGCAGGATGGGTTTTAACGGCTTGCCGCTTTTAGGTGTGCTGTTTCTTATAGGCTGTCTGTGGATGCTGTATCTTCTTGTGCGGTCATTGGAGGCAGTGTACCTTGTAGATGCCTTCCGTGCAGGTGTAACCGTAGTGTTCAGCCTGTTTTTGCTGTATATTGTCTTTGTTTTACCGTGGCAGGTTTGCCTGATGCTGTTGCTGTAAATAAAATTTAGATTGATTAATCAGCATAAACGTGTCATAATAAAGGTTGGACATAGAGTTAATTCTCTTGCGCTGCGCAAGCAGTGCTATTACCATATGAAATTATATTAAGGAGTGTTGTGAAGAATGAACAGAGAGCTTTCTTTGGAATTTGTACGTGTAACCGAGGCGGCAGCTATTGCCTGCGGTCATCTTGTAGGCAGAGGTGACAAGAACGGTGCTGACGGTCTGGCTGTTGACGCTATGCGCGCAGCTTTTGATACCGTAAACATTAAAGGTACCGTTGTTATCGGCGAAGGCGAAATGGATGAAGCACCGATGCTGTATATCGGCGAAGAAGTAGGTGCCGGCGGCCCTGAGGTTGATATCGCTGTTGACCCGATTGAGGGCACCAACCTGGTTGCTAAAGGCCAGAACGGCGCTATCGCAGTTATTGCTATCGCTCCGCGTGGCTGCCTGCTGCATGCTCCTGATATGTACATGGATAAAATCGCTGTCGGCCCCCGTGCTAAAGGCTGCATCGATATCAATGCTCCGATCAGCGAAAACCTGGCACGCGTTGCTAAAGCAATGGACCGTAAAGTAAGCGACCTGAACGTAGTTCTGCTGGACCGCGAACGTCATTACGGCCTGATGGACGAAATCCGTAAAGCAGGCGCACGTATCTCCCTGATTACCGACGGCGATGTTAACCCGATTGTTGAATGCTGCATTGAAGGCAGCGGCGTGCATATGTACGTTGGTAAGGGTGGCGCTCCGGAAGGTGTTCTGGGTGCTGCTGCTGTTAAATGCCTGGGCGGCGATATGCAAGCTCGTCTGGTTCCCGAAGACGAAGCACAGGCTCAACGTTGCCTGAAGATGGGTATTGCTGATGTTAACAAGGTGCTGACTCTGGATGATCTGGTAAAAGGCGATGACTGCATGTTTACTGCTACCGCTATTACCAACTGCAACATGCTGAACGGTCTGCGTTACTTCGGCGACGGCGTACGTACTCATACTATTTCTGCCCGTTACAAAACCGGCACTGTACGTTTCGTTGATGCTATTCACAGCCTGGACCGCAAAGTACTTGCTGTTAAGCTCTGATTTTAAAACAGATTATAGGGCTGTTACGTTTGTAACAGCCCTATTTATCAATTTGTATAGCCTATGGAAAATTTATTAGTCAATAAGGTTGCCGCTGTCAAGGAAGTGCGGCAGGCAGCCGAATATCAAAAGAAAAAACAGGCCTGTATTTTAACCGGGTTGGCTGGAAGCAGCAAGCCGGTCTTTTTTGCTGCCGCAGATAAGCTGCTGGGCGGCAATGGCAGTATGGCCTTTATTACTGCTTCGCGTGAGGAAATCCGTACCTATCGCCGAGAGCTTAACTATCTGTACCCGGATTTACCTATGCAGGAGCTTTATCCTGTAAGTTTGCCGCGTGTGCAGGCAGATACGCAGAGCCTGGAGCTGCAGGCAGGACGTGCGGCTGCACTGCGCTTTCTGAGCGGTGAGGAGCGTGGCATTGTTTTCATTACAGCAGAGGCGCTGCAGCAAAAGCAGCTGCGTCCGAGCGGTATGTCCGGCAAGGCGCTGCAGCTCGCTGTCGGCGAGGAGCACGAACAGCGTAATATAGCTGCCGCGTTGCTTGATTTGGGCTATGAGCGTACGGAGCAGGTTGATGCTTTGGGACAGTTCTGCCTGCGCGGTGATATTCTGGACGTGTACCCGATCAACAGCAGTGCGGCGGTACGCATCGAATGGTTCGACAACGAGCTTGACGCTATGCGCAGCTTTGATGTTGACACCCAGCGCAGTCTGCAGACTCTCACCAGTATCAAAATTGCTCCGCTGAAGGTGGATGAAAGCTTCAGCTATGATGCCGATATCTTTGAATATTGCGCTGCGGATACTATGGTAGTTGTTGATGAGCCGGTGCATGTTTTCAGTATGCTGGAAAAGCTGGACAAGGAAAACAAGGAGCATGCTTCCGAGCTTTTCGGCAAGCAGGAGCTTATAGAGCAGCTTGCCGCTAACGCTGCTGTGCTGGTATCGGCGTTGGGACACAGCTATCTGCAGCAGCTGCCTTCGCTGAATATACCGGTGCGCGCGGTTGCGCCGTATAATAAGAATACCAATTTGCTGGTGGAGGATTTGCAGAACTGGCTGGCGGAGGGAATTACGCCGCTGATTATGCTTTCCGGCAGCATTAAGGCCCGTGGCTTTGCGGATAATCTGCGCAACTACGGCTTAAAGGGACATTTTGCCCAAAAGAGCTTTGAGGCGGGAGTCATCAATGTAACCTACGGCGATTTGGATCACGGCTTTCGCTTCTGGGATGAAGAATGGCTGCTGCTGACAGAAAATGATATTTTCGGCATGCAGAAGCGCAAACGCTTGCATACTAAAAATCAGGGCCAACAGCTGCAGTATTTTTCGGATATCAAGGCCGGAGATTACGTTGTTCATAAGGTGCATGGCATCGGCCGTTATATAGGGGTAGAAAACGTCGAGGTTGACGGCATCCACCGTGATTATCTGCTTTTGGCCTATGCCGGCGATGATAAGCTCTATGTTCCGGTAGAGCAGGTCGGTATGCTGCATAAATATGTCGGCAGCGAGGGCAGTGTGCCGCGTCTGTCGAAAATGGGCGGCAATGACTGGAAACGCACTACGGCTAAGGCGGCTAAGGCGATTACGGAGCTGGCGGAGGAGCTGCTGCGCTTGTACGCACAGCGGCAGATTATGCCCGGCCATGCTTTTTCGCCGGACTGTCAGCTTCAAAAGGACTTTGAAGCAGCCTTTCCTTACGAGGAAACACCTGACCAGCTGAAGGCGATTGCCGAAATCAAGGCTGATATGGAAAAGCCGCAGCCGATGGAACGTCTGCTCTGCGGTGATGTCGGTTACGGAAAAACTGAGGTGGCCTTGCGTGCTGCCTTTAAGGCTGTGCTTGACGGCAAACAGGTGGCGGTATTGGCACCTACAACAGTGTTGGCACAGCAGCATTATATTACCTTCAAGGAGCGCGTGCGCAATTTCGGCGTAGAGGTTCGCTTGCTGAACCGTTTTTGTACGCCGAAGGAGCAGCGCACTGTTTTGCAGGAGGTTGCCGACGGTAAGGTTGATATTCTTATCGGTACGCACCGTCTGCTGCAGCCGGATGTGAATTTTACCAGCCTCGGCCTGCTGATTATAGATGAGGAGCAGCGCTTTGGCGTTGCCCAAAAGGAAAAAATCAAGAAATGGCATCTCGGTATAGATGTCTTGTCGCTTTCGGCAACGCCTATTCCGCGTACGCTGCATATGGCATTGGTCAACGGCCGTGATATGAGCGTTATCGAATCGCCGCCGGAGGATCGCTTGCCTGTTGAAACCTATGTCAGCGAATATAACGACGGCATGATTAAGGAGGCGCTGGAGCGTGAGCTGCGCCGCGGCGGCAGAATTTACTATATAAGTAACCGCGTGAGCGCTTTGGAACCGTTGGCTGCCAAGCTGCGCCGTCTGGTACCGGGCATCAGCATCAAAATTGCCCACGGGCAGATGAATGAGGACGCCTTAGAAGATGCCATGATTACCTTCTATGAGGGCGGCTGCGACGTGCTTTTGTGTACGACGATTGTGGAAAACGGTCTGGACGTACCTTTGGCGAATACGATTATTATCGACGGTGCCGACAACTTCGGCCTTTCGCAGCTCTACCAGATGCGTGGCCGTGTAGGACGCAGCTCGCGTCTTGCTTATGCTTACTTTGTTTATCAGCCGAATAAGGCGCTGAGCGAAATTGCCGAAAAGCGTCTGCAGGCTATCCGTGATTTTACGGAGCTGGGCGCAGGCTTTAAGATTGCTATGCGCGATCTGGAAATCCGCGGTGCCGGCAATCTGCTTGGCCCGCAGCAGCACGGACATATTACCGGCATAGGCTTTGCCGCTTATTGCGAGATGCTGGAAAAAACCATTGAGCGTCTGAAAAACGGCAAGGAGGCCGAGCCGGAGCCGGAGCCGGTTCTGGAAATTCAGGCAGAGGCCTATATTCCGGACAGCTATATTCCGGATCCGCGTTATAAAATGGAGTTGTATCGTCGCTTCAGCGAGCTGGAATATTCACAGCGTGAGGATTTTCTGGACGAAATTATCGACCGTTTCGGCAATCCGCCGCCTGAGGTGGAAATGCTCTGGCGTTTGGCAGCGCTTAAGGGCTTGTGCCGAGTATTGAAAATCCGTGGCGTAAATGTGCGTCAGGGAATTATCCGCCTGACCTTCGGCGAGAAGGCACAGGTAAACCCGGAGGCAGTTCTGAAGCTGCTGATGCAGCATCCTAAGACGATGACATTGAAAAACGGTCAGGAGCAGCAGCTGACGTACAGAATGGGTACGTCAAAGCAGGAGCCCCTGGCGTGGCTGGAGCAGACTTTGCCTGCTCTGATATTGGAAGATTGATTTAAAGGAGGTGAAAGCAGGAGATGAGCAGTGATAAATTTTTGCGCGGCGCAATGATTCTGACATTGGCAGGACTGATGGTAAAGGTTATCGGTTCTGTGAACCGCATCCTGCTTTCACGTCTGCTGGGCGGCGAGGGTATCGGTCTTTACCAGATGGCGTATCCCGTATACCTTTTGCTGCTTGCGATTTCTGCGGCCGGCATTCCGGTGGCAATATCGATTATTGTCGCAGGCTTTCTGGCGCAGAAGGACTATGCTAATGTGCGTCAGGTGTTTCGTGTTTCGTTGCGCCTGATGGCCTGCGTGGGCGCTGTGCTGGCGCTGTGTCTGGTGCTGGCGGCGGGGTGGCTTGTTGATGCCGGCGTGATTACCGATGCGCGTGCCTATTATTCGCTTGTCGCGCTTACACCGGCAATTTTCTTTGCTACGATTTTAGCCAGCTTCCGCGGGTATTTTCAGGGACATCAGCTGATGACGCCGCCTGCGGTGTCGCAGATTGTGGAGCAGTTTATCCGTGTAGTGACGATGGTGGTGCTGGCGTATGTGCTGCTGCCCTACGGTTTGGAATATGCTGCTGCCGGCGCTGCCTTCGGCGCTGTGCCGGGCAGCTTAACAGGTCTTGTGGTTATGGGCTGCTTTTATCGCTATTACCGCAAGCAATGGCAGACTGATGCAGTGAAGGTGCAGGCACCTGCTGCCGAGCTTGTGCGAAGCAGCGCGCTGATTAAGAGCCTGCTGCTGTTGGCTTTGCCAGTGTCCTGCGCCAATATACTCGTGCCTGTTACAAGCAGCATTGACGTATTGCTGGTTCCCGGCCGATTGATTGACAGCGGTCTTAGTGTGGAGCAGGCGACGGCGCAGTTCGGCTATCTGGCAGGCATGGCACAGCCATTGCTGTTAATGGCCACGATACCGACGATGTCGCTGGCAACAAGCCTTGTGCCTGCTGTTTCCGAAGCCTTTGCTTTGAATAAATGGCAGATTATCGAGCAAAAGGCGGCAACCGCGATGAAGCTGTGCTGCCTGATAACTGTGCCTGCTTCCGTAGGCATGTGGGTATTGGCGGAGCCTATCAGCCTGCTGCTGTACGGTACGGCGAAGGCCGGCGTTGCTATTATGCATTCGGCGCCTGCCATCTGCCTTTTAGGCCTGCAGCAGGTGACAACAGGTATGCTGCAGGGAATGGGGCACACCAATCTGCCGATGCTGAATATGCTTATCGGTATTGCCGCCAAGCTGGTTGCCGTTCTCCAACTGACGAATGCGGAATACGGTATTGCCGGCGCAGCGTGGGCAACGAATATTAACTTTGGCGTGACGGCGCTGTTAAATATTATAGCGTTGTATAAATTCAGTATAAGATTTTCCTGGCTCAGTATTGCGAAAATCATTGCCGCAGCAGCGGTGATGGGTGCTGTTGCCGTAGAAGTGCATATGCTGCTTGGCGGTGCATCGCCTGCTTTGGCAACAATCGCTGCTATGCTGGCTGCCGGGATAAGCTATATCATATTGCTGCCGCTTTTAGGCGTGCTGAACAGACAGGAGCTGCGTCAGCTGCCGGTAGTGAAACGATTTTTTAAATAATTAAGAAAGAAGGCGTATTATCATGGGAACAATTACAATTGTCGGCTTAGGCCCCGGTGCTGTGGGACATCTTTCGTTGGAAACTATGGGACTTCTGCAAAACTGCGCTCAGGTTATCCTGCGCA
>OKSS01000363.1_pt1 | contig 12790 bp, 7 predicted proteins | sample 1633641 | NCBI WGS metagenome assembly OKSS01 (sample SAMEA3879549, study PRJEB24766) | human gut metagenome | biome: human-associated habitat; feature: feces | place: USA | collected 1985/1987
GTCCTTCAATAATTTCAACGCCTTTATAACTGCACAATTGCTTTATAATATCTCTAATATCCTCTTTGTATTGATTGTAAATTACTTTTCGTCTATACTTTGGTGTGAAGACGATATGATATTTGCACATCCATTTTGTATGTGCGAGTGAATATTCTTTCTTCGCCATAAATTACCTTTCCTTTCTACAATATAGCCTGAACAACTTTATTGTACACGGAAAGGTAATTTCTTTTGTATAACAATCGACGCGCACCCGCATAGCGGGTGGTTTATTGTTTCGTCCATCTACATTTTTCGGATCAACGAAAAACTCCAATGGACTCAACAGACTAAAGTCCATAAACTATGAGAAACACGCTCCGCGAGTTTCTCAAGTTATCGCGACAGTCGCCAAGGTCTCGTGCAAGCACGGACTTTGGCTCGTTGTTCGCGTAAATAAAAAAGTGGAAGTCTGTCAATGTTTTCAGTCCTTCCACTCATTTTCATTCATTTATCTTATTAATTCTCTCCGGGTTTATTTTACAATACCAACCATATCTTTTACATTCTCAAAGCCATTCTTCTTCATATAAGCTTCGATTCCGTCAATCACTTCCAGTGTCACTGCCGGATTGTGGAAGTTTGCTGTTCCTACAGACACTGCGCTCGCACCTGCAAGAAGGAATTCGATTGCATCTTCTGCACAGGAAATTCCACCCATTCCGATGATCGGAATGTTAACAGCCTGTGCCACCTGATAAACCATGCGAACTGCAACTGGTTTCACGATCGGTCCGGATACTCCTCCGGTCTTATTCGCTACCGCAAATGTCTTTCTGTTGATATCAATTTTCATTCCTGTCAATGTATTGATCAGAGATACCGCATCTGCTCCACCGGCTTCTGCTGCCCTTGCGATCTCTGTGATATCTGTTACATTCGGTGTCAGTTTCATAATGATCGGCTGCTTTGCGATCTTCTTAATCTGCGCTGTCAGCTTTTCTACATTATGTGCATCCTGTCCAAATGCAAGGAATCCTGCATTGACGTTCGGACAGGAGATATTGATCTCCATCATATCAATCGGTTCGTCTGCAAGACGCTCTACAACTGCAAGATACTCTTCCGGAGCGTGTCCGCATACATTTACGATGATTTTTGTATCAAAATTCTTCAGATATGGAATATCTCTCTCGCAGAACAGATCGATTCCAGGGTTCTGAAGTCCGATGGCGTTCATCATACCGCCATAAACTTCAGCTACACGCGGGGTCGGGTTTCCTGCCCACGGTACATTTGCTACACCTTTCGTTGTCACTGCTCCAAGACGGTTCAGGTCTACAAATTCTGAAAATTCTTCTCCTGAGCCAAATGTTCCTGATGCAACTGTTACCGGATTTTTCCATTCTACTCCGGCAATATTTACGCTCATGTTCATTAGATTTCCACCTCCGTAGACAAGAATACAGGACCATCCTTACAGATACGCTTGTTATTTACATTGCTGTGTGCGTCCTTCTCTTTGGACTTGCATACACATGCCAGACAAGCACCGATTCCGCATGCCATTCTCTCTTCCAGTGAGATATAACACTCGATTCCGTTCTCTTCTGCGTACTGTTTGATCGCGCGGAGCATCGGAGTCGGTCCACAGGCATAAATCATATCTGCTTCCAGGGCATTTTCACGGATTGCGTCCATAACATTTCCCTTTGTTCCGACACTTCCATCTTCTGTGGAAATATAAAGTTCTCCGTTCTGCTCGAACTCTTCTTTAAGAAATGTCTGTGCGTCACGGTATCCTACTACGATCTGTTTCTTCTCGCAATCCATCTGTTTCGCCAGTTCAAGGATCGGCGGTACACCGATTCCTCCACCCATCAGAAATACTTTCTTTCCTTCAGCCTTCTCGTATGGGAATCCATTTCCAAGAGGTCCGATCACCGGAATGATGTCTCCTGCTTTCAGCTTAGAAAATTCTTCTGTTCCTGTCTTCGGTCCTGTCACACGGTAAACAACACGAAGTCTTCCGTTCTCTTTATCAATCTCACAGATACTGATCGGACGTGGAAGCAGCTTGCTTCCATCTGTCGTATACATGGAGATAAACTGTCCCGGCTTTGCGTCCTTTGCTGCCTCTGTATTGATCCACATGCTGTAGATTCCATCTGCCAGCTGTTCCTGGGAATGTACTACTGCATTTTCTTTCTGCTTTGCCATAAACTTATGCAATTCCTTTCTTGAAATTATGAGAAACACGATCTGTAGCTTTCTCAATTTCTATGGTAAATTATTTTGCCGCTGCAAGTGCTCCGCTGATGTCAGCTACCATTGCTTCAACTGCTGCTCTTGATGCATCACCGAAATTCTCCGGTCCGAACTTCGCATAGGCTTCCTGCTTGTAAGCTGCAATAATTCCACGGGAAGAGTTCACAATTGCACCAAGTCCGTCTTCGTTAAAGAAATGAACAAGGTCTTTTCCCTGTCCTCCCTGTGCACCGTATCCAGGTACAAGGATGTAAGACTTCGGCATGATTTCTCTTAATACTTTACCCATCTCCGGATAAGTAGCTCCTACAACAGCGCCGATATAGCTGTACTCATCTCCCCTGCAGTCAGCTCCCCACTCGGCAACCTTCTCACCAACCCACTCATAAAGCGGTCTTCCATCAATGATTCTGTCCTGGAACTCTCCACTGGACGGATTGGATGTCTTAACAAGGATGAACAGACCTTTCTTTTCTTCCTTGCATACGTCAACAAATGGATTCACTCCGTCAGATCCAAGGTACGGATTCACTGTTGCAAAGTCCTCTCCGAATGGTGTATATTCCTTGCTTCCAACCTTAATCTTTCCAAGATGTGCTGTTGCATAAGCAGCAGATGTAGAACCGATATCTCCACGCTTTACATCTCCGATGATCACAAGGTCTTTAGACTTACAGTAATCTACTGTCTTCTTAAATGCCATCAGTCCAGGAATTCCGAACTGCTCGTACATTGCGATCTGTGGTTTTACTGCCGGAATCAGATCATAAGTCTTGTCAACAATCTCCTTATTGAACTGCCATACTGCCTCTGCTGCTCCTTCCAGAGTCTCACCATACTCTGCATAAGCCTTATCAAGTACGTGCTGTGGGATGTAGTTCAGCATTGGATCGAGTCCAACTACGATCGGTGCACCTGTCTTTTTGATCTTCTCTACCAGTTTATTAATCATTCTTCATTCCTCCATATCCTGTTACTTTTCATCGGATCACCGATGAATGATAACCTTCGGTCTTTCCTTCAGGTTGACGCGTTACTTTTCTTTACGCACAATATGATGTAAGTGTCAAAAGTATAAATTGCGTTTGTGCTCGCACAAATAAGCAATTTATACTTATTGACACGCCGAACACCGAAAACGGAATAAAATGGTGTGAACACGCCATTTTATGGGAGTTTGAGGTGTTCGAGGATTGCGGGAATTGCATAGCAATGGAGCAATCCGGTTACATCAGTGAGTGGCAAAATTTACTTTTGACACTCATATCATATGATAGAAAACAGTAAAAAAGGAAGGATGAAAATAATGGATATTAAAGAAAAGATTCATGCAACAACAGAAGAATTGTTAAGTAATATGGAAAGACTTGTAGCGATAGATTCACAGCTTGGAACACCGGCAGAAGGAATGCCATTTGGAGAGGGACCGGCAAAGGTTCTTCACGAAGCACTGCAGATTGCAGATGAACTCGGATTCAAGACAGTGAACCTGGATAACTACTGTGGATATGCAGAGATGGGAGAAGGCGAAGAGATCGTTGGTATCGCAGGACATCTGGATATCGTACCGGCAGGCGGTGATTGGACATATGATCCATTCAAGCTGACAAGAGAAGGAGATTACGTTTACGGACGTGGAACAACAGATGATAAAGGACCTGTTATGGAAGCACTTTATGCGATGAAGCTTCTTCGTGATTCAGGTGTGAAGCTTAACAAGAGAGTTCGTCTGATCATGGGATGTAATGAGGAAAATGGTTCCAGATGTATGGAGCATTATAATGAAGTGGCAGAAGAGTTATCTTGTGGATTTACACCGGATGCAAGTTACCCATGTATTCACGGAGAGAAAGGTATGCTTGGCATGCTGGCAACTTCTAAGAATACAAAGATTATTTCTATCAATGGTGGATTTGTATTCAATGCCGTATGTGATGCATGTACAGCAGAGATTCCGGCAGAAGAAGGACTGAAAGACAGACTGGAAGCTGCTTTCGCAGAGACAAAGCTTCAGGAATACAAAGTAACAGAAGAAGACGGAAAGATCAGTATTTATGCAAAGGGAGTATCTGCACATGCAAGTACACCGGCATTTGGAGTTAATGCTGCAGGAGTTATCTTTGATTGTCTTGCAAAAGCCGGATTTGAAGATGATTTCGTAGAATTCTATAACTCACACATTGGTACAGCGTGTGACGGATCAGGAATCGGTCTGAAATGTGCAGATGAGTTTGGAGAGCTTACATTCTGTAACGGAATCGTTAAGACAGAAGACGGTGTGATCTCCGCTACGATCGATATCAGATTCCCGGTAACATACTCTGTAGAAGATATGGTTAAGATGTGCGAAGGAAAGCTTGAAGACGAGAACGGACGCATTGAGATCCACACAACTACAAAACCATTGTTCTTCCCGAAAGAGTCTCCACTTGTAGAGGCACTGTACAAAGCTTATACAGATGTAACAGGAGATACAGAGAACAAACCGTTAGTAATCGGTGGTGGAACTTATGCGAAGTCCTTAAAGAACATCATCGCATTCGGACCGGAGAAACCGGGCGTAGATTACCGCATTCACGGTGCAGACGAGTATACACTCGTGTCAGAGGTTGAAGAAGCAGTTCATGTTTATATGGAAGCAATCAAGAACCTGCTTGCAATCTAATCAGAACAGTTCATGTAGAAAAAACGACCATTTATGAAAGCAGACCTTAACGGTCTGCTTTTTGTGTTATGATAATTTCATTAAAAAGATACTTGTGATATACAAAATGCAAAAAAATCACAGGTACTGTGACAGTAACCAAATAATAGTTATCATATTATAGAGTAAAAGGTAGGTTTCAAAATGAGTCTGAAATATGAAAAGTTGATCAGAAAAATGACACTGGCAGAGAAAGCAGTTATGATGTCAGGAAAGAACACATGGGAGACAGTTGATTTTGAAAAATATGGGATTCCGTCTATGGCAATGTCCGATGGACCGCATGGGCTGAGAAGACAGGCAGGAGCAGGAGACCATTTGGGATTGAATGCCAGTCTTCCGGCGACGTGTTTTCCGACAGCGGCAGGAGTGGCAAACAGCTGGGACGAAGCACTTGGAGAAGAAATTGGAGAAGCACTTGCAGAAGAGGCAGTGACAATGGGCGTCAATGTAATCCTCGGACCTGGACTGAATATCAAAAGAAGTCCGTTGTGTGGAAGAAACTTTGAGTATTTTTCAGAGGATCCGTATCATGCAGGAAAGATGGCAGCGGCATATGTCCGTGGAATCCAGAGCAAAGGAATTGCAGCTTGTCCAAAGCATTTCGCAGCAAACAGTCAGGAGCTGCGCCGTATGGCGAACGATTCTGTCGTAGACGAAAGAACGTTCCGTGAGATTTATACAACAGGATTCGAGATTGCGATCAAGGAAGGTAAATCAAAATCCATCATGTCTTCCTATAATGAAGTAAATGGAATCTATGCAAACGAAAACAACCATATGCTGCAGGAAATTCTGGTAGATGAGTGGGGCTTTGATGGTTTTGTTGTATCTGACTGGGGCGGAAGTAACGACCATGCACTTGGCGTGAAGAATGGAAGCCATCTTGAGATGCCGGGAACAGGAAAATCAGGTATGTATGATATTATTCATGCAGTTGAGAACGGTGATCTTGATGAAGCAGTATTGGATCAGAGACTGGATGAACTTTTAAATGTGATTTTCTCAACACATCAGGCAACAGAAGACGCAAAGGGAAAAACATTTGATGTGGAAGCGCATCATAACCTGGCAAGAAAAGCGGCAGAGGAAAGCATTGTTCTTCTTAAAAATGAAGAACAGATCCTTCCGTTGAAACCTGGAACAAAAGTTGCGGTGATCGGTGATTTCGCAAAGACCCCAAGATATCAGGGCGCAGGATCATCACTTGTAAACCCGGCAAAACAGCCGGAAGCAATCCTTGATGTGATCGGATCCACAGATCTGGATGTTATTGCATATGAGCAGGGATATATTCGCAATAGAAAACCGAATCAGAAGCTGACAAAGGCCGCAGTAGAGCTTGCAAAGAAGGCCGATATCGTTCTTTTCTTTGGAGGACTTGATGAAATCAGTGAGTCCGAAGGGCTTGACCGTACACATATGTCCATGCCGGCAGCACAGGAGACATTACTTAATGAACTTACAACAGTAAATAAAAATATAATCGTAGTTCTTTCAGCCGGATCAGCGATTGAGATGCCATGGTACCCATATGTGAAAGGGATCGTGCATGGTTATCTTGGCGGACAGGCAGGCGCGTCAGCAATGTTGAACATTTTGACAGGAAAGGTGAATCCATCCGGTAAGTTAAATGAGACTTACCCAATCTATTATGAGGATACGCCGGCGTATGCATATTATCCAAGTAAAGAAAGAAGCAGTGAGTACAGAGAGTCTCTTTATGTCGGATACCGTTATTACACAACTGTTGGAAAATCAACGCGTTTCCCATTTGGTTACGGATTGAGCTATACAACCTTTGAATATAAAGATTTGAAAATAGATACAGAAGGTGTGACATTTACAATTAAGAATACAGGCAATATGTCAGGAACTGAGATCGCACAGCTGTATGTTGGAAAATCTTCTGAGACTGTCTTTCGACCGGTTCGCGAGCTGAAAGGTTTCGTAAGAGTAGAGCTTCAGCCAGGAGAAGAAAAGGAAGTAAGAATCGGATTTGATGATAAGACATTCCGTTTTTATGATACAAGAACAGATAGCTGGGAGATTGAAAGCGGTACTTATCAGATCATGATCGGTGAAAATGCGCAGCAGATGGTTCTGGAAGGTGCTTTAGACGTAAAAGGTACTGTTGAAAACGGCGGCTACAAGAAAGAAGAACTGCCGGAATATTTCAGCGGCAAGATTAAAGACATTTCAGACGAAAAATTCCGTATTCTGTATGGAAGAGAGATTCCGGATGGAAGCTGGAGCGGTGAGATCCGAATGAACGATGCAGTTTGTCAGTTGTATTACGGAAAAGGAATTCTTGGAAAACTGCTCTGTGCAATCCTGAAATTACTTCTGAAAATCAGCGACTGGCAGGGAAAGCCGAACCTGAACGTTTTATTCAACTACAATATGCCAATTCGTGGATATGCGAAAATGACAGGCGGTATTGTGACGATGAAAATGGCAGAGGCATTGACAGAGATGGCGAACGGACATCGAATTAAAGGAACAGCACATCTGATCAAAGCTGCAATCAACAGAGGATAGGCAATATAGACAAAAACGAAATATATAAATTGTTAAATATGCCAAATGGAATTGCAGGTTATGAAAAAAACGTACCATTTATGCGAAAAAAGGCATGAGAGAATAAATTATGTTAACATAAGCCCATCAACAAAAGGGAGGAAACATTATGACAAACTTTTTAGTAAACTTATTGTCCCCGATATTCACTAGTCTGGGAGTAAGTGTTGCAGACCTGACGTCATATATTGAACGACTGAGTGGTTATATTATTGCTATCCTTGTTGCATTAGTTGCAATGATCGTAGTAATGATCGCAGCGCATAAAGCGAAAAAGGGAGTTCGCCACGTGATCCGCTGGCAGGCAGGAATTGCATTTGTGGCTATCGTTGCAGTACTTGTTAATGTGATCTGTTATGGTCCGATGTACAACAACGTATCAAGTATTTTAAATGCGAAGAAAGTAGAGCTTTCAAAAGAAACAACAGAGCAGAGCCGTGAAACAATTCAGAAAGTCGGAGAAGAAGGAATGGTTCTTCTGAAAAACAAAGGAATCTTACCACTCGCTTCTGACACGAAGAAACTGAATGTGTTCGGATGGGATTCAACAAATCCGTTATACGGTGGAACAGGATCCGGATCTTCAGATTCTTCCACAGCGATCAGTATTTTACAGTCTTTAAAAGATGCAGGATATGAGACAAATGAATCTCTGACAAAGATGTACACAGATTACCGAGAAGACCGTCCGACAATCGCTATGGCTGAGCAGGACTGGACATTACCGGAGCCAACAAAAGAATATTATACAGACAGCCTTATGAAAGAAGCAAAAGAATTCTCTGATACAGCTGTTGTAGTGATCGGACGTTCCGGTGGAGAAGGTGCAGACCTTCCGACAGATATGAAATCAGTGATCGACGGAAGCTACAAGAAACTGGCAGAAACGGTGTCAGTCACACCGGAAAATTACGGATATGTAAAAGGAAGTTACACAAACAACGGTGATTATGATGATTTCGACGAGGGCGAAAGCTATCTTGAACTGTCTAACACAGAAGAAGATATGTTAGATACAGTCTGCTCTCAGTTTGAAAATGTTATTGTGGTTGTAAATGCAAACAATGCGATGGAACTTGACTGGGTTGATAAGTATGAGCAGATCGGTGCTGTTATCTATGCACCGGGAGCAGGAGCAACAGGATTCGAGGCACTTGGAGAGATTATCAACGGATCTGTGAATCCATCAGGAAAGACAGTCGATACATTTGTAAAAGATCTTCAGCAGACACCTTATTACAACAATATGGGTCTGAACGCATACACAAATGTAGATGATCTGAAAAACCAGATCGCAAAAAATGATGCAGCTTACGAAGGAAGTATGGGATTTGTAAACTATGCAGAAGGAATCTATGTAGGTTATAAATTCTATGAAACAGCCGCAGAAGAAGGGCTGATCCAGTACGAAGATACAGTACAGTATCCATTTGGATATGGTCTGAGCTATACAACATTTGAAAAGACAATTGAGAATTTTAAAGACAATGGTGACACAGTAACATTTGATGTGACAGTGAAAAACACAGGTGATGTTGCAGGTAAAGATGTTATCGAACTTTATTACACAGCACCATACACAAACGGTGGGATTGAAAAAGCATCTGCAAACCTGATCGCATTTGAGAAAACAGAAACTCTTGATCCGGGAGCAGCAGAGACAAAATCAATCACTATTAACAAAGAGGATATGGCATCCTATGATTCTGAAGGAATCAAGATTTCCGGTGGTGGATATATCTTAGAGGCCGGAGAATACACAATCTCTCTTCGTTCCGATTCACATACTGTTTTGGCAGAAGAGAAATTTACAGTAGACAGTGATATTGACTACAGTAAAGACGGACGTTCTTCCGACGAAACTGTAGCAACAAACCAGTTTGAAGATTACTCACGCGGTGATTTCGAACAGCTTTCAAGAGCAAACGGATTTGCAAATTATGAATCTGCTTGTGGAAAGTTAAGTGAAGATGCTTATGTAATGAGCGACGAGACAAGAAAAGCAGTAGAAGAAAACGTATTTGGAATCTATGACGGTACAAAATACAATGATGATTCCGACGAGATGCCGAAGATGGAGCAGGATAACGGACTTCAGCTTGCAGACCTTACAGGAAAATCATATGATGACGAAGATTGGGATAAACTGTTAGATCAGTTAAGCTTCGAGGATATGTCAACACTTATCAATGTAGGTGGATGGCAGACAGCAGAAATCCAGTCTGTAGGAAAGATTGCAACATCTGATTGTGACGGACCGGCAGGACTGAATAACTTTATTACAAAGACATACGGAACAGCTTATCCGTCAGAAGTACTGATCGCTCAGACATGGAATAAAGATCTGGCAAAAGAAGTCGGAGATTCTATGGGACAGGAATATGTTGACGCAGATAACTTCGGATGGTATGGACCGGCAATGAATATCCACAGATCTGCATTTGCAGGACGTAACTTCGAGTACTATTCAGAAGACGGCGTATTATCCGGATACATGGCAGCGAATGAGATGAATGGAGCTGCAGTGAAAGGTGTATATCCTTATATCAAACATTTTGCATTAAATGATCAGGAAACAAATCGTTGTTCCTTCCTTCTGACATTTGCTTCTGAGCAGACAATCCGTGAAGGATACCTGAAAGCATTCGAACTTGCAGTGAAAGGATTTGAAGGAAATGCAATAGCAGCAATGTCATCCTTTAACTGGATTGGTACAGTTCCAAGCTGTGCAAACAACGGACTTCTGAATAACGTTCTCCGTGGAGAATGGGGATTCGTTGGAATGGTAGAGACAGATTACGACGGTTCTTATGGATATATGATCACAGATCACTGTATCAGAAACGGGAATGACCTGATGCTTGGATTCAACAGTGCTGAGTCTAACAAGCTTACAGATGAGAGTGCAACAGCAGTACTGGCAATGAGACAGGCATGTAAGAACATTCTCTACACTGTAGCAAACAGCGGATACTATGCAGATGGTAACCCGGCTGCAGGTATGAGCAATATGACAAAACTTTTCGTAACAGTAGACGTAATTCTGGCAGTTCTCTTAATTGCAGCAGATGCGATCGTGATCGTACGTTTCAGAAAGAAAAGAAAAAATGTAGATAACGCAGAAGCGTAATATATGAAACTATGAAAGACAGGATTGGACAGCAAAAAACAGGCCAATCCTGTTTTCGTTATGATAACATAATCGCCTCTGAACAGTTATATAAAGCGTAGCAATGACTTGAGATAGATAAAAAAATCCTTTATTATATATAGAAAGATAGTAGGAGGAGGATTCAAATGATCAAAATTGCGATTGTAGAAGATGAAGCAATGTATGCAAAACAGCTGGAAGAATTTCTGCATCAATACGAGGCAGAGAATCAAGAAGCGTTCGAGATAACCATTTATTCCGATGGAGATCAGATTGTCAATAAATACAAATCTCAGTTCGACATTATCCTTATGGATGTCGAGATGAAATTCATGGATGGAATGTCCGCTGCGGAAGAAATCCGTAAAATGGACAGTGAAGTTGTAATCATCTTTATTACAAACATGGCACAGTATGCAATTAGAGGTTATGCGGTAGACGCGTTGGATTATGTGTTGAAACCAGTTTCTTATTTTGCGTTCTCCCAGAGATTGAATCGCGCGATCGAACGTATGAAAAAGCGAGAAGCAAAGGTGATTATGGTAAATATAAAAGGCGGTATGGTGCGTATTAATATCGCAAATATTTACTATATTGAAAGTCAGGGACATACGTTGATCCTTCATACGATCCTTGGGGATTATGAAACCACAGGGAAAATGAAAGAGATGGATGAAAAGCTTTCTGGGATGAACTTCTGCAGAGGAAATAAAGGATATCTGATTAATCTGCAGCACGTAGACCGAATTCAGGACAACTGTGCGGTGGTAAAAGGTGAAGAACTGGTGTTGAGTCGTGCACGTAAAAAGGAATTTATGGAAGCTTTGACAAGATATTGGGGAGAGGTGATAAAATGATCGATCATTTGATGCCGGATATCCCGAGACTTTACTCGGCAATTGCAGAGTGGCTTGCATGCATGATATTTATCCTGCCATTTAAAAAGAGATTTTCAAAAATAAAGACAGGTGTGATCATGGCGGTGATGCTTGTTGTACAGAGCGGATTCATGGTTGTGACGGAAGATGTCAGATTGTTTTTCTGGATTCCCTGCATGATCGTAGCAGTATTCCTTATGCTGTTTTTCATTTATGTATCCTGTGCGATCGAAATAACAGACGCAGTATATTTTGTGCTGATCGCATTTGTTGTGGCAGAATTCATGGCATCGATCGAATGGCAGGTTGCTTGTTACTTTAGGATAGCGCAATCAGGAGTATGGTGGAAAGAATGGTCAGCTCTTATCCTTGGATATGGAATGATCAGCGTGATCTTGTTCAAGATCTTGCATGTACATTTCCCGGAAGATGGACAGATGGAGATAGGTTGGAAAGAATGTTTTTCAGCATTTTTGATTGCGATATCTGTTTTTGCTGTCAGCAACATTAGTTATCTCACGGTAAATACTCCATTTTCCGGAAGGTATTCATTTGAGATAGCAAATATTCGTACAATCGTGGATCTTGCCGGAATTGCGATTCTGTACGCACATCTTATGCAATGCTGTGAGATGCGGGCAAGAAAAGAACTTGAGGCAGTTCAGAATGTACTTCAGAATCAATATGCACAGTATGTGCAGTCAAAGGAAAGTATTGAGTTGATCAATTACAAATATCATGATCTGAAACATCAGATTGCAGTATTGAGAAGTGAGGAAGATCCTCAGAAAAGAGAAGCATTTTTGGATGAGATGGAGGCGGAGATCCGTCAGTATGAAGCACAGAATAAAACCGGAAATAAAGTTCTCGATACTGTGCTGACGAGCAAAAGTCTGTATTGTAATAAGAATGGGATTACACTTACCTGTGTGGCAGACGGAACACTGTTAGACTTTATGGATGTTATGGATATCTGCAGTATCTTTGGCAATGCACTCGATAATGCGATTGAATGTGAGATGAAGATACAGGACAAGGAGAAGAGACTGATTCATGTGACAGTGTCCAGACAGAAGGCATTTTTGATTCTTAAGTTCGAGAATTACTGTGAAGAAAAATTGCAGTATCAGGATGGAAATATTGCGACAACAAAGAAAGACAAAAAGTATCATGGATACGGAATGAAGAGTATCCGTTATACAGTGAATAAATACGGCGGAGCAGTTA
>OKSS01000371.1_pt1 | contig 12616 bp, 10 predicted proteins | sample 1633641 | NCBI WGS metagenome assembly OKSS01 (sample SAMEA3879549, study PRJEB24766) | human gut metagenome | biome: human-associated habitat; feature: feces | place: USA | collected 1985/1987
GAGGTACTTATGTTAGAAAAATTCTTTAAACTCAAAGAAAACAAAACCACCGTCCGTACCGAGGTTGTAGCTGGTATTACCACTTTCATGACCATGGCGTACATCCTGGCGGTAAACCCCAGCATTCTTTCCGCATCCGGCATGGACGCACAGGCAGTTTTAATCGCTACGGCGTTAGCTTCCTTTATCGGAACCATTGCCATGGCGCTGCTTGCCAACTACCCGTTTGCACTGGCACCCGGACTGGGACTCAATGCTTATTTTGCTTATACGGTATGCGGCTCTATGGGATATTCCTGGCAGATTGCACTGTTTGCCGTATTTGTGGAAGGTATCATTTTCATTGTACTGTCACTTACCAATGTGCGTGAGGCTATTTTCAATGCCATTCCGCTTCAGCTTAAGAAGGGCGTTTCCGTTGGTATCGGTTTATTCGTAGCTTTCATCGGTCTGCAGAACGGTAAAATCGTTGTGGACTCTACAACGTTGGTATCACTTGTTGATTTCAGACAGGATTTCCACACCGTCGGTATTTCCGCACTGCTTGCGATTATCGGTACTTTTATCATCGCAATTTTATATGTAAAGAAGGTTCGCGGCGCTATCCTGATCGGCATCTTCGCAACCTGGATTTTAGGTATTATCTGCCAGTTTACCGGTATTTACACCGTGGTTCCCGAAGCAGGTTACTACTCTTTAATTCCTGCATGGAGCAGCTTTAATTTAGGTGCGATTTCTTCCACCTTCGGTCAGTGCTTTAAGGCTGACTTCAACGGACTTAAGATTTTTGACTTCATTGCCATTGTATTTTCTTTCCTGTTTGTAGATATTTTCGATACTCTCGGAACCTTGATCGGTTGTGCAAACAAGGCAGATATGCTTGACAAGGACGGCAAGCTGCCCCGTATCAAGGAAGCTCTTTTGGCGGACGCTATTGCAACCAGTGCAGGTGCCGTACTCGGTACTTCCACTACAACTACTTTCGTAGAAAGCTCTGCAGGTGTGGCAGAAGGCGGCAGAACCGGTCTTTCTTCCATCGTAACCGGTTTATTATTCCTGGTAGCTATCTTCTTATCCCCGATTTTCATTGCCATTCCGGGATTTGCAACAGCTCCCGCACTTCTGTTCGTCGGTTTCTTAATGATTTCCGCAGTAGTGGACATCGATTTCTCCGACTTCACAGAAGCAGTTCCCGCTTACCTGGCACTGATTTTCATGCCTTTAACCTACAGTATTTCCGAAGGTATCGCAGCAGGCGTTATCTCCTATGTGGTTATCAACCTCGTATGTGGCAAGGCTAAGAAGATTACACCGCTTATGTACATTTTAGCACTTCTGTTCGTAGCGAAGTTTATCTTCCTGTAAGGCGAACGATGGCGGAAGCAGCGCGGCTGCTTGACTGACCTGCTTTCAAGATGTTAATTCAGAAGTGAATGAAAAACGGAATTTCAGACCGGCTCTCCATAGCCAGGCTTATTGCCTGACCGGGGAGCCGGTTTCTTATTGCGCATATTTCATGTATCAGGCATTTTTTCTCTTGACAATATACTATAAAAGGAATATTGTATATATACGATATATACAATTAAAACATGTAAGAGGATAAACCATGGATATTATCATCAGCAACACAAGCGGAGCCCCGATTTATGAGCAGATCGAGGTGCAAATCCGCGAAATGATTTTGCGCGGTGAGCTGAAGGCGGGGGACGCCCTTCCTTCCATGCGCACACTGGCGAAGGACCTTCGCATCAGTATGATTACCACCAAAAGAGCCTATGAGGAATTAGAGCGGGACGGCTTTATTGAGTCCTTTACCGGCAGAGGCAGTTTTGTGAAAGCCCAGAACGAGGAGCTTTTGCGGGAACGCGTGCTGGCGGAAACAGAAGAATATTTTGCCAAGGGTATTCAGAAAGCACTGGATGCCGGTCTCACCAAGGAAGAAATGGTGGAAACATTCCGGATGCTGCTGGAGGAAATGTAAAAATTCAGATACAGCCTGAAAAGGCTGCGAGGGAATAGCCTCAGGGGAGAGAAAAGCCGCGGGGAAGGAATTGCAGCAGGGGGAAGGAATGGCTGCAGGGGAGAGAAGAGCCGCGGGGAAGGAATAACTGTAAGCGAAGAAATGCAGAATATTGGGAGGTGCAGAAAGTGGGTAGTGAGAAGGAAGTAAATGTTATAGAAATTCACAATCTGAATAAAAGTTATGACGGGTTTGCCCTGCAAAATGTGGATTTGCAGGTAACCGCAGGCAGAATACACGGTTTTATCGGGCAGAACGGCGCCGGTAAAACTACGACCATTAAGGCTATGCTGAATATGATGCCGTTAAATGCGGGAGAGATTAAAATTTTTGGGAAGGATTTTCAAAAGGACGAGCAGACGATAAAAGAAGACATAGGTGTCGTTTTTGATGAAATGGGATTTCACGAGTTTATGACGCCGAAGCAGATTGCAACGATGATGTCCTATGTATATGCAAACTGGGATGGTGAAGCCTTCCAAAAGTATCTGACAAGGTTCGGGCTTCCCTTAAAGAAGCCCTGCGGAAAGTTCTCAAGAGGTATGCGCATGAAACTGCAGATTGCGGTGGCGCTTTCCCATCATGCGAAGCTTCTGATTTTGGATGAACCTACCAGCGGATTAGACCCTGTGGTTCGGAATGAAATTCTTGATATTTTCCAGGAATTCATAGTGGATGAAGAGCATTCCATTTTTCTGTCCTCCCACATCATATCCGATTTGGAACGGATTGCGGACGAGATCACCTTTATAGATAAGGGCAGAATTCTTCTTTCCGGGGAAAAAGATTCCATTTTAGAGGAGCATGCCATTATCCGATGCGGAAAAAAAGAGGCGGAGAATATAAATGACGATTGCGTCATATTCAAAAGAATGGAAGCCTATGGCTGTGAAATTTTGGTAAATGACGCCGATGCAGCCCGTAAAAAATGGGGTGATGCGCTGGTAGAACCGGCAACCCTCGAAGAAATCATGCTGTTTTATGTGGCAAGGGAAAATGCCAGAGCAGGCGGGAGAGCAGCATCCGATGAGGCAGAGAGCATAAAGCCTGCAGAGGCAGGAAAGGCGCGCTTATGAGAGGTTTGTATTATAAGGACATGTGCTGTCTGAAAAAGCTTCTGCGTACCATGATACCGGTCTGCATCGCGACACTCATTTTTGCACTTTTGGTTGTACTGAGTATCCGGTACGGAAATATGGGACGGATGCTTTCCGGGGAAGTGGAAGAGGCAATCAACGAAGAAAATGCGCCGGTGATTCTTTTTTATATCATCGGCATCTGCCTGCTTATTCCCATGGGATTTTTTGTGGATGCCCTGCGATGCTTTGAAATGGATGAACAGGCGGGTTTTGAAAAGGTTGTGAGAACCCTGCCGGTAAAAGCTGCGGATGCGGTTACGGCAAGATATCTGATTTATCTGACATTTGGCGCCATCAGCATGGGAAGCTCTTTTTTGTCGGCAGCCATTGTGGCAGCCAGCGCCGGAGCGGTAGGCATAGAAGAACTGTCCATGAAAAATCTGACGCAGTTGATTTTGGTGATAGCAGCCGTATTACTGTTGTTCTGTGGCATACAAATTCCGCTTTTTTATGCGCTGGGAAAGAAGAAAGGAACCGTAGCCAGCCTGATTTTGTTTCTGGTGCCGGTGGGTCTTCTTTACCTGAAGTTCATAACCTTGCTGGATGCTCTGCCGGGCATGGAACTGTTCCGGTATCTGATGGAAAAATTCCGGGAAGGCAGGAACATAGTAAGCAGGTATCTGTGGGCAGAGGTCGTGGGAATGGTGCTTTTTTATGTGATTTCTTACGGACTCAGTGTGCGGTTTTACCGGAAAGGAGGCAGAAAATGACAGGTCTTCTTTATCAGGATTTTTGCACGGCAAAAGGGAAATGGATGCTGCGGATACTGGCGGCTTGTGTGCTGATTTTAATCGGTATGGTCATCTGGGGGGACCCGGATGGAATGGATGGAGCCCTTTTCCTGGCAATTTTAGGTCTTATAGCTGTCTGTTACGGCATCAGTATTCCGGAAAAGATTTTTGCCTCCGATGAAAAAAATTCCATCCGGACATTTTTGTTAAGCCTTCCCACAGGAGGCAGGAAATATGTGCAGGAAAAGTATGCATTTATGGGGATTTATTATTATACACTGGCAAATCTTCTGGTGGTTTTGCAGAGATTTGTTCTGGGGGGAATAAGGAAAGAAGATCTGGCGGAGAATATGGTTTTGTACATATCCATGCTCGGTACCATGCTGTTTTATTGCCGCGGTAGAATTTCCGTTTCTGTTTGCCTTCGGGAGCAGGGCAGCACGGTATGTCAAAACGGCACTGGTGGTATTTCTTTTCTTTGCGGCGATGGTCTGGCTGCTCTTTGACCCGGCGGCGATGGAGGACGGAGCAGGTATGATGCCCCTATTGGAATGGATGACCCGGCATACGGACGCGGTGCAGCTGCTTGAGGTCTGCATGCCGGCAATCATAATTCTCCTGTATTTTATATCCTATAAGGGTAGTGTGCTTTTATTCCGGAAAAGGGGGGAAATGTATGAATAAAAAAAGATTTTGGATGTATATCGGCATTTCCTTCGGACTTACCTGGGGATTGGCTGCGGCAGCTTATACAATGGGTGTCCGGTTCGAAGACATGGCGATGCAGTTTGTTCTTATTTTATCCATGTTTGTGCCTTTTGTGGCAATGCTTCTGACAAGGCTGCGGACCAGGGAAGGATTTCATGGAATGGAGCCTGCGATAGGCTTTGCCGGCAAAAAGAAATATTATGTACTCGCCGTGCTTATTCCGGTTTTATACATAGAAGCAGGATGGGGATTGCTCTGGCTGCGGCACCCGGAGGCTTTTTCGGCGAAGCAGATGACTGTGGTGTTGCCGGCAGCCTGTCTGGTCAGTGCGCTTGTTTATTCCGCAGCGGCTTTTGGGGAAGAAGCGGGCTGGCGCGGCTATATGTACCCGAAGTTAGAGGAAAAGTTTGGGGATGTGGGTGCCTGTCTTATCGGCGGTACGGTCTGGGCTGTATGGCATTTTCCCATGATTGCCCAGGGACATACCTTCGGACTCGATTATCCGGGAGCCCCGTATCTGGGCTTTCTGGTGTTCATTCCCTATTGTATAGGTGTGGGATCCATTCAATGGTACCTGACGAAAAAATCCGGTTCTGTCTGGCCGGCAACATTTCTTCATGCGGTCAACAATGCCTACATAAGCGGTTCGTTTCTCATGACAGCGGCAACGGATGCGGGCGGAGTTTTAGACAACGGCAACCGGCTTGCGGAAATGACGGTGCTTATGCTGCCGTCCATGCTGGTGGGCGTTGTGTGCATGATGGGGATGAGAAAGAAAAAAGAGAGCTGAAAAAACGGCATAGTCTGGTTAACAGCAGACTATGCCGTTGTATTATTCACAGCAACGTTTGCTTAAAACTTCAGGAAGGTGCTTAACAATCCGCGTCCTAAGGAGGCGCCTACGTTTCCGCCTAACTTTTTGCCGAATTTGCCACCGACAGAGGAACCGAGGGAGTTGCCAAGTTCCCTGCCAATGGTACCGGCAGCCGAGCTGGCTACGCTTTTTACTGCTCTGTTGCGGGCAGCGGTCTGTTTCTGGGCTGCTTTTTCGGCCGCTTTCTGTGCGGCAAGAGCCTGTCTTTCGGCCGCTTTCTGTGCGGCAAGAGCCTGTCTTTCGGCGGCCTTCTGTTCTGCAAGAGCCTGCTTTTCGGCGGCTTTCTGCTCCGCCAATGCCTGCTTTTCAGCAGCTTTCTTTGCAGCAGCTTCTTCAGCCGCTTTCTGGGCAGCCTCCGCATCGGCGGCGGACTGTCTCTGCAGAAATTCATAAGCGGAATCTCGGTCAAAGAAATCCTTATAACGGATGTATAAAAGATTGTCTGTAATTTCTTTCTGGCGTTCACTGTCATCCAAAGCGCCCATTTTACTCTGGGGAGGCAAAATCTGACAGCGTTCTACTATGGTAGGAACACCACCTTCGTCCAGAACGGAAACAAGTGCCTCTCCGATGCCCAATTCCAACAGGGTATCATAGGTGTTAAAGGCGGGATTTTCACGGAAGGACTGGGCTGCAGCCTTGGCGCCCTTCTGCTCTGCGGGGGTATATGCATGAAGAGCATGCTGGATTTTGTTGCCAAGCTGGCTTAACACACCGCCGGGAATATCCTTGGGATTCTGGGTAACGAAGTAAATGCCGACGCCCTTTGAGCGGATTAATTTTACCACCTGCTCAATCTTGGTGAGCAGTGCCTTGGAGGCAGAATCGAAAAGCATATGGGCCTCATCGAAGAAGAACACCATTTTAGGCTTTTCCAGATCGCCTGCTTCCGGCAGGAGTTCAAACAGCTCGGAGAGCATCCACAGCAGGAAGGTGGCGTACATGGTAGGATTGTTAATCAATCTTTGGCAATCCAGTATCTGGATGCAGCCCTTTCCGTCACAGTCTCTGGAGAACCAGTCGGCAATATTCAGGGCGGGTTCGCCGAAGAACTGTTCTCCGCCTTCTCCTTCAAGTGCTACCACGGAACGGATAATGGCGGCTAAGCTGGCAGAAGACATGTTGCCGTACTGCATGCTGTATTCCTTGGTATTTTCACTGACATACTGCAGCATGGCGCGCAGGTCCTTGGTGTCGATTAAGAGCAGTCCTTCATCATCGGCAATCTTAAAGATGATGGATAAAATATCGGACTGGGTATCGTTCAGGTCTAAAATACGGCTGAGCAGCAGGGGACCCATTTCCGAAACAGTCGTTCTTAAAGGCATGCCTTTTTCTCCGTATACATCCCAGAAATTGACCGGATATTTCTGAAAGGAAAAACCCTCCTTGTCAAGTCCCATTTTAGCGGCACGTTCCGCTACGGAGCCGTTTGCTTCACCCTGACGGCACATGGCGGCGAGGTCGCCCTTTACATCGGCTAAAAATACAGGTACGCCGCAGTCGCTGAAAGACTCGGCAAGCACCTTTAAGGTCACTGTTTTACCGGTACCGGTTGCACCGGCAATAAGCCCATGACGGTTTGCCATTTTCGGGTAGATGTACACTTTTTTATCACCGGCACATCCCACCCAGATTTTTTTATCCTGATACATAAATTTCCCTCCCGGATAGGTCTGTTATTTTTTACACATACCTTTATTTTACAATGCCGGTTCCTAAATTACAAGTCAATGGGAAATCTAAAAAAAGTAATTTATATATTGAAAAAACGTAATCATTATGTTACACTACATGTAAGCAGAAAGTTCACAATCTAATATTCTAATTTTTCTAAAAGATACATTCTATTTACTCATCAAACTTCACTGCTTAAATTTCTTATTCAACTAAAAAGCAGGGAGGTTTGTGTAAGCTTCATGTGGAAGTCATGCAGGGGAAGGGGTTCTTCCAAAGTGGCAGCGCTTTTGGAACAGGTTTCTTTCAAAAGTGTGCAGACTGCATGAGTGAGCGCATGGAAGCATCGGGGACCTCCCTGAAAGGAGGACCCATGACAAACAAATTTACAGTAACAAGGGAGCAGATGGCGGAAATCCTGCGGAAACAGACCGACTTTTCCAAAATCGGCATCTTCAATGACGTAATGTTCTGCTCCGTGTTCCGGAACCCGGAGGATTGCAAAGAGCTTTTACAACGGATAACGGGGCTTCAGATTGCAGAGTTGTACATCGTGCAGGAGCAGAAAAGCATAAAAACCGGTTACCTGGGAAAAGGTGTCCGGCTGGACGTGTATGCAAAGGATGTGGACGGCAATTCCTATGACATTGAGATGCAGGTGATGAATACCGGGGAACTGCCTTTGCGGAGCCGCTACTATCACAGCCAGATGGATAACTACCAGATACAGACAGGTCAGATGTATACGAATTTGCAGAAATCCATGGTGATATTTATCTGCGGGTTTGATTTATTCGGACAGAACAGGAGCATTTATACCTTTGAAACGGTCTGCCGGGGAAAATCGGACATCGTACTGGATGACAAAAGAAAGACAATTTTTGTGAATATTGGCGGCGACAGAACGGAAATCGAAAAGGAAGCGGCGGACCTGCTGGATTATTTCCGGACGGGCAATCCCACGGATACATTTACCAAGGGACTGCAGACGGAAGTGGAGAAAATCCGGCAGGATACGGAATGGAGAGAAAACTATATGACGTATGAAATGAAAATCGAACTCCAGAGCCGGATAGGCAGGGAAAAGGCGGAAGCGGAGGCAAGAGCAGCCGGCATGGCGGAAGGTTTAGCGGAAGGCAAAGCGCAAGGCATGGCGGAAGGTTTAGCGCAAGGCATGGCAGAAGGCTTAGCGGAAGGCGAAAAATCCCGTGACAGGGAACTGATTTTAAAATGGCTGCAAAAAGGCAGAACCATGCAGAAGATAGCGGAAGACCTGGACAGACCGGAAAAGTATGTCCGGAAACTGGCGGCTGAAAAAAATTAGTTTTCAGAAAATAAATTTTTAATAGAAATCCTTACACAAAATAGTATTTTCTGTTATAATGAATTCTGCAAAATAAAAATAATAGATGTAAATCCAGCAAATGCGTGTAATCTATAGGAAACTATGGGTTGCACGTTTTTTTGTTGTGACAACGAGGGAAAAGGAGAAGAAATGGAAAACGTAAAACAAAACAAGATGGCAGAAATGCCGGTTAACAAGCTTATGCTGAACATGGGAATTCCTATGATTTTATCCATGATGCTGCAGGCTGCTTATAATATTGTGGACAGTGCCTTTGTGGCCAATATGCAGGAAAACGGAGAGGCTGCCATCAATGCGCTGACACTGGTGTTTCCGGTACAGATGTTTATGGTGGCAATCGGAATAGGAACCGGCGTCGGCGCCAATGCATTAATTGCCAAATGCCTGGGCGCAAAGGACAGTAAAAGGGCGGGGCTGGCTGCCGGCAACACGTTATTTTTAGCAACTGTGATCTATGCAGTATTTCTGCTGTTCGGAATTTTTGGCTGCCGCAGTTATATTGCATCACAGACGAAAAATCCGCTTATTTTGGAAATGGGTGTGGATTACCTGAGAATATGCTGCGTCTTTTCTTTTGGTATTTCTTACTTCTCGGTATTGGAAAAAATGCTGCAGGCAACCGGGAAATCCTTATATTCTACCATCGCACAGGTAACAGGCGCGGTATGTAATATTATTTTTGACCCCATCCTGATTTATGGGCTTTTAGGCTTTCCCAGGCTGGGTGTACGGGGGGCAGCATACGCCACCGTACTCGGACAGATTGTATCTTTTCTGGTGGCGCTTTTTGCCCACCTGAAATGGAATAAAGAAATTGAAAAGAAGAAGGAATATTTTAAGCCTTCGGGGGATGTCATAAAAAGTATTTATGCCATTGGCGTGCCGGCCATTATTGCCCAGGCGCTTATGTCCGTCATGACCTATCTTCTGAATATTATTCTGGTAAAGGTCAGCGAAAATATGGTAACGGCATATGGGCTTTATTATAAAATCCAGCAGTTTATTCTGTTTGCGGCTTTCGGACTCCGGGATGCGATTACCCCTATTGTTGCTTTTAATTATGGTATGGGAGATAAAGAGCGGGTGCAAAAAGCCATTCGTTGCGGACTCCGGTATACCTTATATATTATGCTGGCTGGGTTTGTTATTCTGGAGGTCTTTGCAACACCGTTCTCGGCTTTATTTGACCTTTCGGGTGAAACACAAAGTCTGTGCATCAGCGCCATCCGTATTATTTCGTTAAGCTTTGTATTTGCCGGATGCAATATTGCTTTTCAGGGAGTGTTCCAGGCGCTGGACAGCGGTCTGCCGTCCCTGATTGTTTCTGTATGCAGACAGTTTTTATTTGTAGTGCCGGTAGCTTATGGGTTTACCATGCTTGTGCTGCACGGTAACGGTGTACCGTCCTATATTATCTGGTTTACCTTTTTGATTGCGGAAGGGGGTTCGACAATCATAGCCCTGGTTTTCTATAAAAGGGTTTCCTCACGCCGCCTTCCGTGAAGACGGTAGTCGGAGGGAGTCATGCCGGTCTTTTTCTTAAAGGTACCGGAAAAATAGCTTTGGCTGGGAAAGGCTAAAATAGCGGCTATTTCTGCGGAAGAATACGAGGAAAACAGCAACATGTTCCTGGCAGTATTGATCTTCTGTTCACAGATATAGGAACTGATACTCTGACCGGTTTCTTTCTGAAACAGCCGTGACAGGTAAGAAGGGCTTAAACCGGCTATTTCTGACAACTGTGTCAGAGTAATGCGGGTGTGCAGATGGTCGTAGATATAATCGATACATTTTACTACCGGCTGTGAGCAGACGTTCTGTTTTATGAGCTCCTTCATGCGTCGGGTGTAGTCCAGACACAGAGGGGTATGGAGGGAAGCAATTTCCTCCGGGGTATGGCATCTGTCCGCAGCAGAGATGTAATAATCACTTAAATTATAGGCTACATGCAGATCCATGCCGGCGTTGATACAATAACGGGCAATAACGGCTGCGGTAATGGCAAAATGGTACTTTACATTCTGGACCGGATTTGCAGACAGGGTACCCCAGCCTTCTTTTTTAGCAAGAAAGCTTTCTTTTGTCATTTCTATTATCTTTTTCAGGTTACCGGATACGACGGCCTGATAAAATTCCAGCTCCGGATTATAGGGCGCTCTCACAAAGCGCTCTTCTCTTTGCACAAAATCCCGGTAGGCAAGAGCCTGTCCGGAGGTGTCTGACCGGAAAATACTCATTTTAGATTTCCTCCCTGTAAAAAAATGTAAGGAACAGAACGACTTATATCAAGTATATGATAGCATAAAAACATAAATAAAAGCAATAAAACGATATTCATTCCATAGAATTTCAGACATACTGAAAACAGAAATGAAAGAGCCACCGGATTTGTATAGGGAAGATACAAATCCAAAACAGGGATTGCAAGGAGGAAAATCAGGATGAACTTAAAACGTGGAATTAACTTGGGCGGGTACTTGTCACAGTGTGATTACAGTAAAGAACATCTGGCATCTTTTATCCATAAAGAGGATCTGGACAGAATTGCGGAAATGGGTTTTGACCATGTCCGGGTGCCGGTCGATTACAATATTCTGGAAACGGAAGATGGAACTCCCATCGAAAGCGGCTATGAATTACTTGACCGGGTAACAGACTGGTGCAGGGAAAACAAGCTGAATATGATTTTGGATATGCATAAAGTTTACGGCTATGATTTTAACGATGCAGGTACCATGGAAAACAGTCTGTTTAGGAGCCCTGCGCTGATGGACCGTTTTCTTGCGCTGTGGAGAAGGCTTGCAAAACGCTACGGAAATAAAGATTTCATGGCTTTTGAGCTTTTGAATGAAATTGTGGAGGAGGATGTGGCAGAAGCCTGGAATGATTTAATCATCCGTGCGGTGAGAGAAATCCGCCGGTATGCACCCACAACTCCGATTATCTACGGCGGCATCCAGTGGAACAGCGCCAGAACCGTCAGATTTTTAAGAAAACCGGAAGATGAAAATATTATTTTTACCTTCCATTTCTATGAGCCGCTTCTGTTTACCCATCAGAAAGCATACTGGGTGGCGGCAATGGACCCCAATAAGGAAATTTCCTATCCGGCAACCATGGAATATTACAGGGAAAATTCCAAAGTGCTGGGGTATCAGGGAAATGTAGCGGTCAATGCACATTCCGGTGAGATGGGACCCAAATTCATGGAAGAGCTGATTGCGGATGCCGTAGATGCGGCAAAAAAAGCAGGTGTACCTTTATATTGCGGTGAATTTGGAGTCATCGACAGAGCACCGGTTATGGATACGCTTCGCTGGTTCAGGGATGCGAATGAGGTATTCCGCAAATTTGACGTCGGATTTGCGGCATGGACTTATAAGGAAATGGATTTTGGTATTACCGGGGAACATTATAAACCGATTTTACAGGAACTCATAAATATCTGGAACCGATAAAACAGTATAACCACGGGAGGGTACGGAATGAAAAGAAAAACAGCAAAATGGCTGACGGCTGTTCTGGCATTTACAATGGTAATGACAGCGGGCTGCGGCAAGGAAAAGGGAGCAGAGAAACAGACAGAGAATACGGAGACCGTACAGGAAACGGTAATCCGGGAAACAGAACCGGTGCAGGGAAATGACCTTGACATGACGGGGTACAACCTGGTATGGGAGGATGATTTTGAAGACGGAATTTCAGAGGATGACTGGAATTATGAGCTTCATGAACCGGGCTGGGTGAACAATGAACTGCAGTCCTATGTGAAATCGGAAGAAAATGTGTATACAAAGGACGGAAAGCTTGTCATAAAGCCGGTGGAAACGAAGGATGAGAACGGTAACACTGCCTACACATCCGGACGTGTGAATACCCAGGGCAAGCATGATTTTACTTACGGTCTCTTTGAAGCAAGCATTAAAATGCCGAAAGGCCAGGGCTTTTTACCGGCATTCTGGATGATGCCCACGGATGAAAATTTATACGGTCAGTGGCCGAGATGCGGGGAAATTGATATTGCAGAAGTGTTGGGTAATGATACGGGAACCACCTACGGAACCATCCACTATGGAAACCCGCACAAAGAAAGCCAGG
>OKSS01000377.1_pt1 | contig 12544 bp, 10 predicted proteins | sample 1633641 | NCBI WGS metagenome assembly OKSS01 (sample SAMEA3879549, study PRJEB24766) | human gut metagenome | biome: human-associated habitat; feature: feces | place: USA | collected 1985/1987
CCCCTTAATGTAGGTATCATCCAAAATAGAGCTTAAATCATCCGGGATCTCATCGATCATCTTGGTTGATAACAGGAACTCCGCCGATTTCTGTAACGTATAAGAAAGATAGGTATAATCCTCTCCGTCTTTAAAAGTTTCTTCATTCTTTGCCTTATCAAAAATAGTAACACCGTCTAACATGGTCATATAATCATCTCTGGTAAGTTCTGCACCGTCGCTGATTGCCTGAATGAAATCATCATCTCTTGCATTTAATTTTTCAACACCATCAAACCAGGAATCGACGATTTTCTGTACCGCATCGGAACTTGAATCCAGCACTTCCTGTCTGACCGCAAGTGTATCCGGGATCAAACCAGGCTCTTCCTTTGTGCTGTACAAAAGTTTTCCACCTGCACCTATCGCTGTGGAAAGTGTCGGCTCCCAGAGCACTGCTGCATCGATACTTCCCGCAATGAATGCCGGGCCTGCATCGTTGATCGTCATATTGACAAAGTTGACATCATCGACCGTCATATTGTTTTCTTCTAATATTTTCAGCAAAAACATATGCTCTAAGGTACCAACCTCAGTTGCAACTGTCTTACCCTTTAAATCTTCAATACTGTTAATTCCATCCTGTACCACGATACCATCTGCACCGTAGGAGTTATCATTGACTAAAACAACTTTAAAATCCACACCCTCATTGACCGGCGCTACCGCATCGGAAGCTGCGATACAGATACCATCCACCTGTCCGGAATAAAATGCGGTCAGCGAATCACTGTATACCGGGAAAAACTGGAGGTCAACATAGACACCATTCTGTTCAAAAATACCGGTGTCCTTCACGCCATACCATGCATACCAGCCGGACATCGGACTGACACCAAGGATGAACGGATTGCTCTCTGTTCCTTTTGCCTCTCCTGCATCTGCGGTCTTTTCCGTCGCTTTTGCACTATCACCATTTGCTGTACTGTTTCCTGATGTGCTGTTATTTCCACATCCTCCTAACATGGCAAGTGCCATCATTGCAATGAGCAGAATACTGATACTTCTCTTAATTTTTTTCATATGGTTGTCCTCCTCTTCCTCTTACTGCGCTTACATGATCGCTTCGATTCCTTTTTCTCCGGTTCTTACGCGGATCGCATCATTAACCGGAAGTACAAAAATTTTTCCGTCTCCGGCATGATTCGTCTTATTAACCTCCACAACCGTGTCGATCAGTTTCTGTAAATCTTCATCCCTGACAAACATATCGATCATTCTTTTAGCGACCAGTCTGTGTTTTACCGGTGCGCCCTCATCATAATCGTAATGTACCGGACATTTTCCCCGCCCGATGATCTCACGGATCGTCATAGAATGAAATCCTGCCTGATCTAACGCTTCCTTCGTTGGAAAATACATTTTCGGTCTTAATATGATCATTACCTCTTTCATTGCGGCACCTCCGTCCTATAACTCGTCTTTTCCACTGCTGATCGTGATCGCACGTTCTACATCACTGACAAAGATCTTTCCATCTCCATAGGTTCCGTTTTTATCGACTCTTGCATTTTCAACGATCACTTTCAGTACTTTATCCACATCTTTATCTTCTACAACAAGCATGATCAGTTCTTTTGGAATCTCATCATAATAGGTATCACCTACTTTTAAGCCCTTCTGTTTTCCACGTCCAAGCACACTCATTTTGGTTGCTGCTGCAAAACCGCCTGCAAGCAGTGCATCAAGTACATCCTCTGATTTTTCCGGTCTGACAATCGCTTTTATCATCTTCATGTTTGTTTCCTCCATTTCTTCCTGCTTATTGTTCATTAACTACTTCATTCCTTATTTATGCCTTTTATCATTACATGTTTGTTATTACGTCTTTATTGTTACACTTCGTACTTCCCGATATCAGTGATCTCCTTTGCGTTTGCCAGCCCGTATTCCTCACACAGAAATCCTTTTACGATCCTGCCATCGGATAATTCCACATCCCCGATACAGAGTGGTTTTTTGATCTGCCCTAAAAATGCTCCGACACTCACAACCGGCAGTTCATAGATATCAACTGCGATCGCAGCGCCTTTTTTATCGTCATACACCATCCCCGGTTTTTCCGGTACCGTATCCAGACGGTACAGCCTGTAATGCGGTGCAGTGTTTACACTTTCCCGATAAGAAGCCCCAAGCTCTGTGAGCTGGCTTTCCAGAGGAAATCCTTTTTTGTGCAGTCCGCATACCGCAAACGGGATACTCTGTGTCTTTAAAAACTGTTCCGCCGTGCCAAGGATCTCGCCCTCCTGATCGGATAATGAGAAAATGGTAATTCCAAACGGAATGCCTGTATCTGCCGTATTTTCCGGCACTGCTATGGCACACATGTCAAGCAGGTTACAGTGATTTGTATAAAGTCCCATCTGACTGTTTGTGGAAATCGGATCTTTTCTGACATCATCTCTTTTAAATGTACCGCCCGCCGTCGGCATGATGAGAACGGCGTCTTTTAAAATGTGTCTTGCCAGCATCCGGTATTCCTGTAATTGGTGCATCGCCTCGAATACTTTTCCTGCCGTGTGCTCCGGTTTATCGCCTGACCTTAAAATTGTTTCTGTTACCGGAAATACTTTTCCCGGGTGGCTCTCCACGAAATCACCGAGATCTTTCCAGCGCTCTGCCACCCAGGGTCCGTCATAAAGAATGGATGCTGCCTTTGAAAACATCGTGTAATCAATATATTCCACGGTAATTCCCATATCCTCGATCCGCTTTTTCGCCTGTTCCCATTTTGCTTTGTAAATATCTGCATATGGTCCGTAAAATGTCACACCGTCTTTTGCAAGACAGATTTTTTTCGGAAGTTTGGGCAGTGGCTCTTTGTACTCCCTTGACCAGCAGCACTCTTCATCCACGCCGCGTGCCGCAAGGTTGACTTTCTCTGCATCTTCCAGGCTGTTTGCAAACACGGTAACGCAGTCAAGGCTTGCGCATGCTGGAACCACTCCTTTGGTCGACCAGGCACCGAGAGACGGCTTGTAGCCGACCAGACAGTTTAATGCTGCCGGTACACGGCCGGAACCTGCGGTATCTGTTCCCAGTGAGAACGCTGCCATTCCAAGTGCCACAGAGACTGCGGAACCGGAACTTGATCCACCGCTGATCAGCTCTGGATCAAGTGCGTTTTTTACTTCTCCATAAGGGCTTCTTGTTCCGACAAGACCTGTTGCAAACTGGTCTAAGTTGGTTTTCCCGACCGGAAATGCACCTGCCTCGATCAGTTTTTTTACAACCGCTGCATCTTCTTTTGGATCATATGCATAATCCGGACACGCTGCTGTCGTAGGAGATCCCGCCACATCAATGTTGTCCTTGACTGCAAACGGAATACCCCATAATGGAAGTGATTCCATATCTTTTGGAAGTTTTTCAATGTAACCCATCATCCGTTTCAGATCCGGCGCGACAATCCAGATGTTATAATCCCTGTACTTTTCTGCCCGGCGCACGATCTCTCCGGCAAGCTCCTCCGGAGTAAGTGATCCTTCTTTATAACTGTTTCTGATCCATGTCATTGTCAGTTTTTTGGGGAAATATTTCATATTTATCACTCTCCTTTTACACGCGGATACTTGCCGCAAGCTGTCCGGAATTTACCTGTTCGCCCGGTTTTAAATATACTTTTTCAATGGTTCCGCTGTACTCTGCCGTAACCGGGAATTCCATTTTCATGCTCTCTAAGATCACAAGAGTGTCCCCCTCTCTGACCTTCTGTCCGTCCTCGACTAATACCTTCCATACACTTCCCGGAATATTGGTTCTTGCTGCCTCACAGCCGTCCGGTACGGTTTCTTCCACGATTGCCGGTGCATCCTGTGTCTCGGAATCAAACTCATCGAGTCCTTTTTCTTTCCACATCTTCCGCTCTGCCTCAAAAGATGCTTCCTGATGATCTTTAAATACCCGGATCGTATCTTCATGTTCCTTTAAGAACTGCTCATATTTTCCAAGGTTGAAGCTTGTCTCTTCTATCTTAATCTTGAACCTGCCACGAAGAAAATCTTCTCTGTCTTTTAAGATTTCCTCTGCGCTGACCGGATAGAAACGGATCTGATCAAAGAAATCCAACAGCCATGGTTTTCCATGTTTGAAATATTCTGTCTCTTTTAACGGATTCCACATCTGAATGGTACGTCCGACAAACTGATAACCGCCAGGACCCTCCATACCATATACACACAGGTATGCGCCGCCGATTCCAACTGCATTTTCCGGTGTCCATGGTCTTGCCGGGTTGTATTTGGTCGTTACCATACGGTGTCTCGGATCAACGGGTGTTGCAACCGGAGCTCCAAGATAAACATCGCCAAGTCCAAGTACCAGATAATCCGCATCAAATACGATCTTCTTTACATCCTCTATGCTGTCTAAGCCGTTGATCCTGCGAATAAATTCCGGGTTGCTCGGACACCATGGTGCGTTTGGTCTTACCGTCTGCTGATAACGCTTCGCTGCAAGCTGTGTCTGCGGATCATCCCAGGATAACGGAAGCCAGATGATTCTTGACGGAACCGTTACATCGGAAAGTTCCGGTAATGTGCGGTTGGTTTCAAGTACCGCTGCCAGCATTTCCTTAAGAGAAATCTTTTCAATATCAAAATGTACCTGTAAGGAACGGATGCCCGGTGTCAGATCAATAATCGGCAGATTTTTTTTCTTTAACTCCTGCATTAGAACGTGAACACGGAAACGGATCGCAATATCGAGTTCCATCTCTCCGTATTCCACCAGAATATTATCTTCACCATCAAGTCTTGCAACGATCTTTGTTCCCGCTGCCGTTTCCTCCGCGAGGATTGCGTAATGATAATCAAGATCTTTTTGCTCCGGCAGTACAACTTCTTGATGTTCATGACGAAGATTTGCTTCCTCCGCTTCCCGGATTTCCTTTGCCTGATCTAAATCAAGAAGCCTGAAGTGAACTTTATCGCCCGGATGAAGCTGTCCCAATTTCCACATTTCACCTTTTGCCGTTGTCACGGAACATACAAATCCGCCAAGGCTCGGACCGTCCGGTCCAAGTAAAATGGACTGGTCACCGGTCAGATCCAGGGTACCTACCGCATAGGCATTGTCGTGAATGTTTGACGGATGAAGTCCTGCCTCGCCGCCATCCTCCCGTACCCACTGAGGGATCGGGCCATTTAAACGGATACCGGTTCTCGCGCTGTTAAAGTTTACCTCATACTCAGATTCTGTTAAGGTCTTTAAGTATTCCGGTTTCAAATATTCCGGTGTCGGCTGTGGCCCCGGGATCACACCGATCGTCCACTCATTCGTCAGTTTTGGACGATATTTTTCCGGCATGGAATCGATCGAATCGATCACACATTTTTCCTGTAAACGAAGCACATCTCCGGTGCGTAAGGTACGTCCGTTGTGTCCGCCGAATTTTCCATCAATAAAGGTAGAACTGCTGCCCATGATCTTTGGCATATCAAATCCGCCTGCCACTAAGAGATAGGTTCTCATTCCGACTTTACAGTCTTTAAATTTCAACACCTGCATGGCGGATGCATGTACCACCTGATACATCGGGATCTCCACTCCATCTAAGGTTGCCTTCATATCTGCACCTGTGATACAGAAACTTACGGTTGTACGGAAACGGTAACTGCCGCCTCTTAATGTCAGCTCTAATCCCGGTGCACTCTCATCATTGCCAAGAATGCTGTTTCCAATTCGGAAGTTATAAGCATCCATTGGGCCACAAGGTGGAACTCCTACAAACCAGTAACCGATCATGCCCGGATAATCCTGAACCGTTGTCTGTACTCCGCCGTCAAGTACTTCGATTGCATGCTCCTGTGGCATAAAATCTTTTAACATTCCGGTAAATAATGCACCGGTCTGATAGGTTTCTGTTTTTAACAGTGCTGCTAAATACTGCATATTTGAGGTAATTCCATACACTCTTGAATCTTTAAGTACACGTTCCATCTTTGCGATCGCATCGGCACGGTCACTTCCATGTACGATCAGTTTTGCAAGCATCGGATCATAAAGGGATGTTACCTCCACACCTTTCTGGATCCAGGTCTCCACACGCGCTTCCGGTGAAAATGTAACCGCATCGATCTTTCCTGTGCCAGGGCGGAATCCGTTAATGCAGTCCTCAGCATAGACACGAACCTCGATCGCATGTCCCTGCGGCTTATGTACCAGTGATTTTATATTTTTTAACTCACCGGCAGCCTCTTTGACCATCCACTCCACAAGGTCGATCCCAAGTACCTCCTCTGTGATACCATGTTCTACCTGAAGTCTTGTATTTACCTCAAGGAAATAAAATCCTTCCGTCTGATCATCGTATAAAAACTCAACCGTTCCGGCACTTCTGTAGGAAGCTTCCTTTGCAAGCCGTTCTGCTGCCGCATACATTTTTTCCCTGACTTCATCCGAAAGGTTTGGTGCCGGGCTTTCCTCAACTACTTTCTGGTTTCTTCTCTGTACCGAGCAGTCTCTCTCTGCCAGTGCTGTTGTCTCACCGTATTCGTTGCCGAAAATCTGCACTTCCACATGGCGGGAACGCGTTACATATTTTTCAAGAAATACGCCGGCATCGTTAAAGTTTGCTGCAGCAAGATGACAAACTGCATCATAAGCCTGCCGTAATTCTTCGGTGGAGTTACAGATCCTCATTCCGATTCCACCGCCGCCTGCGGTGCTCTTTAAGATAACCGGATATCCGATTTTTTCTGCCTCTGTAACTGCTTCTTCCACTCCGGACAAAAGTCCGGTTCCAGGTAACAGTGGAACATCTGCCTTCTCTGCAAGTGCTCTTGCGGAATGTTTCAAACCGAATAACTTGATCTGTTCAGAATCCGGTCCAATGAACTTAATGCCGTTCTCCTCACATTCTTTCGCAAAATCTGTATTCTCACTCAAAAATCCGTATCCCGGATGGATGGCTTTTGCACCGGTATCCAGTGCAGCCTTTATGATCTTTTTTGTATCGAGGTATGTCTCTTTTGCCGTACCATCGCCAATGTATACTGCCTCGTCTGCACGTTCCACATGTAAACTATCCTGATCCGCCTTCGAATATACAGCAACACTGCCGATTCCCATTTTCTTTAAGGTACGTTCAATTCGAACTGCGATTGCTCCACGATTTGCTATCAGTACTTTATCAAACATAGGGAATCCTCCAAACTTTTTTCACATTTTTACTCTGCGTCCCAGATCAGCATCCTGATCGGGGTCGGGTTGTATGCATTACATGGATTATTGAGCTGCGGACAGTTGCTGACTAACACCATCGTATGCTCTAACGCTTTCATCTCCACATATTTGCCCGGTGCAGAAACACCATCATCGAATTTTGAACCGCCATCCTTTGACACCGGAACATTCATGAAAAAGTTAATGTTTGGGGCAAGGTCACGTTTCATGAAACCATGCGTATCGTCTGCAAGCTGTAACATGAAGCTGTCTCTGCAGTTGTGCATGTAAATTTTTTCTCTTGCATATCTTACGGTATTGCTCTGCGCGGAACATGCACCGCCGATCGTATCATGACGCCCGGTCAGATCTGCTGTGATCTCTAACAGCGGTTTTCCAGACTCGGTTCTAAGGATCGTACCCGTAGTCAGATAGATATTTTTCTGCATCACGATCGTTGGGATTGCTCCGTAATGATCCTCCGGGTTGGTCATGTCATAAAATGTGGTATCGACTGCCTGATTTCCTTCCATGTCTACAATTCTTAAGGACTGTCCCGGAAGCAGTTCATGCATCCAGCCTTTCCCGGCTTCCACGACTTCGTTATAAATTGCATTTTCTTCTCTTAAATCACTTGTTTTCTCTATAAATCCGTACATATCTCTTAACCTCCGTTTTCTACAACAATTTTCTCTGCCTGATTGTTTACTGATTTGGCTCCATTCTGCCTTTTAACGTCCCAGCAGGTTGTAATATTCCCATGTATTTTCAAATGCTCTGTAATTCTCCGGACGATAGTTGACACATTCATCTGTCAGATCAACTTCCGGTGCATCATATACTTCAATGGAAACCGGAACCGAAGGAAATTCTTTTGCAGGATCTAACGGGTTTGGCGTGTTTGATACGATAAAGATCATATCCATCTCCGTGCGGAGTGTTACGGTTGCGCCCTCTTTGCAGTGTCCCTCCTCAAAATGCATGCTGCCATCTTCCTCAATGTAAACTTTTGAGAAGAGATTCACACATGGAACTAAATCTCTTGCACTCATATTGTTGCGGACAAGTTCCATTTTGAAGTTTTCCTCTCCGCAACGGTGCCAGTCATTTCTCATTTCCTGATAAGTTGTCTTTCCGTATTTCTCATCGGTGAGAAGCCTTGTCGTATATCCTGAGATCGTATCATGCCATCCAAGGCTGTCCTCCACGATACTGGCCAACACACGTCCGTTATCGCTCATCAGCACATTTCCTTTTGTCAGGGAGGAAATAAACTGTGCTTTTAACGTATCCGGCATGTTATAGCGCTCCGAAGTATCTAACATGTTGTACATCAACATGGAAACATTTGCGTCATCGCCGAGCGCCTTGAAATGAATATATTTTCCACGTCCAATATTTCCTGACCATTTTTCTCCCGGTCTTAATGTCCTGCTCCAGATTTTCTTCATAATAATTTCCACCTTTCTTTGAATCTGCTGATCAAACGCTTATTTTGGGTACAAAAAAAGAGGAAACGCAAAGGCTGCTTTTTATGCACCTTTGCATTTCCTCTTTCTGTTTTCTTATGCACTGATTGTAGCATCGGAAAAATAATGTGACAATTGAACTTTGTATGCATTTTTTTCTGTATAATTAGAACTTTTTTAGAACTTTGTAGAGTTATATGTCTCTAAAACATTACGAAGCTGCGCTCTGGTGTCTACCCCTACTTTTTCAAAAATATGGTAAACATGTTTTTTTACCGTAGAAAGACTGATCCCCATATTTTCCGCAATCTGGGCGTTTGACATGCCCCCGTCCATACAGAGCAGCGCTTCTTTTTCACGCTCCGACAGTTCAAATTCTGCTGCAAGATGTGCAAGCATCTTATTCCTGTCGCCTGCCGCCTGCTTTGTTCCATTGAGTAGTCCTGCCAGTTTATGGGAAAGGTGCCCCTTTAGCACTTCTAAGATAAACATATCTTTGTCCGAAAAATCCCCAAGAAGTTCACTTCGGAAAAAATTAACAATACCAATCGGTTTTCCATATCTGCGAAGCAGTATCCCCGCGCCAAACGGGATATGATTCGGTTTTAAAAATCCCTGATAAAACTCTGTTTTCTGCCGCAGTGACTCCTCCATAATATCGGTATCACGGTAAGTGATCGTATGCTCAGACAATTCAAATGTATATTTCATGTAGTCTTTTTCATAATAAGAATCCAGATATTCTTCATAGACTCCCGGCTCCATCTCAATAAAGGACGATTTTTCGCTTTCAATGCCGCCTGCTTCATTAAAAACAATAAAATATCCTTTCGTAATATCATACATTTCCAGCAACACTTTATTGATGGTCAGCCATTCTGTTTCTTTTAATGTGTTTTCCATATCTGCTCATTCCAACTCGTATTTTCCCCAATTCTATCACAGGAAAAATCATACGACAATATCCGTTAAAAGCAGCCGGATCCTGCTATTATTCTTCTGCCAGTAATTGTGACGGTTCCACTGGCTTCTCAATAATTCCTTTATCAAAATAGAAACCGGGGCATCTTTACTGGAAAAAATGAGTTTTCCAACTCCCTGCTCTACCGCGTTGCTAAGATATGGTTCCCATGTGACAGCCGCATCCAGATCACCGCTGATAAAAGATACTCCTGCATCCGAAGATGTCATATTGACAAGATCTACATCTGCATCTGTAAGACCTGCCGTCTCCAGCGCCTGCATCAGCAGATAATGTGAAGTCTGATTGATAGACACGCCGACTGTCTTTCCTTTCAGATCTGCAATACTGTTAATATCATTTTTGACAAGGATTCCATCCGCTCCGGCAGACTCGTCCACGATTGCCGTTACATCTAACATATCTTCTTCATACTGGCTCTCCGCAATGATCGCTGCATCCAAAGTTGTATACGCAAGATCAACTTTTCCAGCTAACAATGCTGAGCAGGATGCACTCGAATCATCAAAATCCACCATGGAAAAATCAAGTCCACAGTCCTTGAAAAATCCTTTATCCATCGCAACATAAAATGGCGCCAATCCAACAAACGGATTTGACGCCATCGTCAAAACAAATACCATCACAATTATTTTTTTCTTCATCATTCACACACCTCTTTCTCACTGATCCATGCTGTAAATATTCGATTGCCGCAAGTGCTGCCTCATGCGCCGCAAGAGAGGATCCTCCTGCAGCCTCGCGCACCACATGAATGTGATAATCATGCTGATGCGCATCCGCACAGGTATAATGTACGCAGACATCCGTCAGAAGACCAACTGCATAGATATGTTCAACGCCAAGTCCTTTTAACAAAATCTCCAGATCCGTCCCAAAGAAACCACTGTACCGTCTTTTTACCATCTGATATTCTTCCGGCAGCGGCTCGATGCCATCAAAATAATCAGCCGCACCCGAAACATAATGGTTTGCATAGGCAAAAACATTTTTTTCAAAATGAGGCAGAAATGTCTGCAAAATTTCCATCTCATGATGATAAGCCCGCATCCCATATCTAATTTCTGGGGTTTAAAATACTCACGGTAAATCACCGATGCTCTTCGTTTCTCATCCGTTAAAAGATCGGTATCGCGGTATGCCATTGATTTTGTAAAATTGCACATCTGCATCAGATAGTCTTTTGCAAAATAAGTATCTAAGTATTTCCGTTTCATGACAGGATCCACATTTTCAAATACCGAATGCGCCACGTCTAACCTGCCGTCTTCATCTATCACTAAAAAATAACCCTGCGTATATGGAATCAATATACGGATCAGTTTTAAACATCTTTCTCCAAACGTCTCCAGGCTTCCGGCATAATAGATTTCCAGAAGAATGTCATTGAACATGCGCCATTCTTTTTCTGTCATAACGTAATATCCTCCACGGACACTCCAAGAGATGCCAGCTTTGCAATCGTCACTTTGATCTGATACTCCAGCTCCTGATTTTCCACCCCATTGTTTGCACGTTTGATGCGCTGTAAATCTGTATATTTATCAATTAAAACCGTGATCAGTTCTTTTTCTGTCATATCCTCCATCCTCACTACCGCCTTTCTCCGATATAAAAAATAATAGCCTGCGCTTTGCGAACATTCTATTGTTGTGAATTGTATCTGCATTCTGTAATTTTCTATATTTTAGCGGATTTTATTTTTGGTGTAAACATGCAACTTCCATTTATCTTTTGTACTTCCCGCCATCTGTTTCCTGCTGTTGTCCACACCTATTGTGTGAACAGCAGCAATTTTCTTTCACAATCTGATGCCATGCCTGACTTTGTGCTTTTGTTCCTATTCCAGTTTTTGTCTATACAACAATCCCTGCACCTTTTATTCCTTCTCTTTCACATACACCGTCATGCGTTCCTTTGTTCCATCCTCACTGGCGTAGACATAAGACCTGCCAGCTGCTTTCGCAGTGATAACCCCGTTTGCATCTACCGACACCACATTGGAGTTAGAGCAGGAATACGCCGGCTGATTGCCGGAAGATACCGTCGCATTTACTCTTGCACGTTCCCCCGGATGAAGTGTAATCGTCGTCTGCTCAAATGTAATCTTTGGAGATCTGACCGTCACTTCACAATTTTTGCTGACTCCATCTACGGTTACAGTAATGACTGCCGTTCCATGTTTGACCGCGGTTACTTTTCCTGTTTCATCCACAGTCGCCACACTTTTTTTGTTGGTTTTCCACACTGGTGTTGTTTTTGATGTGGAAGATACCTTAAGTTTATACTTTTCCCGTCTGTATAACGAGATTTTAGACGGCATCAGGCGGACTGTCGGACTTTTTACTGTCACTTTACAATTCACAGATGTACCGTCAACCTTTGCAGTAACCGTAGTTGTTCCCGGCTTCTTTGCTGTTACTTTTCCATTTTCACTTACCGATGCAATGCTTGTCTTTGCCGACTTCCACGTCACCTTATGTCCGGTGGATGAGGCTGCAGTAAGCACTGCACTTTCCCCATTTTCCAATATCAGGCTGGTCTTATTTAAGGTAACTTTTGTCTTTGTGACAGTAACCTTACAGCTTGCCTCCGCATTTTTTGTTTTTGCCGTAATCGTCGCACTTCCCGCCTTTTTTGCGGTGATTTTTCCGTAGGTATTAACCGATGCGACCTTTGAATCACTGGATGTAAATGTCGGTTTTTTACTGCCGGATGAAACCACAGACAGACAATAAGTGTCCCCTGTTTTTAATGTTTTTTCATATGCACTTAAGAAAATGAACCCATATCCTGAGGCTGCATATACTTCTACTTTCTGATACTCTGAAATAAAAAGCATGGAAACCATGCAGAGGATGGCTAATGCCACCCGGATGACTTTTTTTCC
>OKSS01000386.1_pt1 | contig 12376 bp, 9 predicted proteins | sample 1633641 | NCBI WGS metagenome assembly OKSS01 (sample SAMEA3879549, study PRJEB24766) | human gut metagenome | biome: human-associated habitat; feature: feces | place: USA | collected 1985/1987
CCGCCGCTTCGATATACGGTAATTTACTGCTATTTCTCGATCAGTGAGATACTGCGTTGGATGAACTCCGTCAGGTTTTTGCCCTTGAGTAATCCGTTGGAGAGCAATGCCAGGTCGATGATCTGTTTGACGAGCTTGTTCTCGCCGCCGATTTCGCGCAGGCGCGTATCGCGCTCGTCGCGCAGGGTAACGATCTTCTTCGAAAGCTCCTCGCGCGTCGATTTCTCCTCGGGCGTGAGTTCCTCCTCTTTCTTGCCTTTGACCACTTCGTCGAAACGGCGCTCTTCGGCAACCGCAGCATCGATCTTTTTGGTGATGGTCTTCAGCTTGTCGCCGTAGCTCTTCTCCACATCGGCCAGGATGTCGATCACGATGGGGTTGTTGCCATTGACGGCGATCGTGAAGTTATCGGGCATCTGGCTGTAGAATTGGCTCATACCTCCGCCGCTGATGGCTGCCATCTCCTTCATGCGCCGCATGAATTCGTTCTGCGTAATCACCACGGGCGCAGCATCGGCCGCCATCGCTTCGAACGAAATGTTGTAGTGGATCTTCTCGTCCTTGGGCATCTGGCTTTCGAATACGGGACGCATGATCTCCTGCTGGGCCTCGCTCAGGGACATCTTGAGCGTTTCGTCTTTCTGGATGAGCTTGTCGATCACGTCGCTGTCCACGCGCACGAAGCGGGCGTCCTTGTGTTTCGACTCGTACCAATTGACATAGTGGTTGTCGAGTTGTCCGTCCATAACCAGCACGTCATAACCTTTGGCCTTGGCCGATTCGAGGAACGAATTTTTCTCTACGGGATCGTCCACATAGAGGAAAACGACCGTACCGTTCTTGTCGGTCTGGTTGCCTTTGACGACCTCCTTGTACTCTTCGGCGGTGAAATACTTGCCTTCGGTCGTCTTCCACAGCATGAAACTCTCTGCCTTCTCGGCGAACTTTTCGTCGGTGATAATGCCGTATTCGATGAAGATCTTCAGATCGTCCCATTTCTGTTCGTAGTCCGCACGCATCGTCGTGAAGAGCTCCTGCAAGCGATCGGCCACCTTGCGGGTGATGTAGTTCGAAATCTTCTTGACGTTCGAATCGCTCTGCAGGTAGCTGCGCGATACGTTCAGCGGAATATCCGGCGAGTCGATCACGCCGTGCAACAAGGTGAGGTATTCCGGTACGATCCCCTCGACCTGGTCGGTCACATACACCTGATTGGAGTAGAGCTGGATCTTGTTTTTCTGAATTTCGAAGTTGTTCCGAATCTTCGGGAAGTAGAGGATACCCGTCAGGTGGAACGGATAATCGATATTCAGATGAATCGAGAAGAGCGGCTCTTCACCTATGGGATAGAGTTCGTGGTAGAACTCCTTGTATTGCTCGGCGGTGATCTCGGTGGGTTTTACGGTCCACAGCGGGGCGATGTTGTTGATGATGTTGTCCTTGTCGGTATCGACGTATTTGCCGTCTTTCCACTCCTTCACCTTGCCGAAAGCGATGGGAACGGGCAGGAAGCGACAGTACTTGCGCAGCAGTTCTTCGACCTTCGAATCTTCGCCGTATTCGAGCGTATCGGCCGAAAGGTGCAGTACGATCGTGGTCCCCCGGTCGCGCTGCTCGGCCGTTTCCTCCATTTCGTATTCGGGCGATCCTTCGCAACTCCAATGTACCGTCTTGGCGCCCTCCTTGTAGGAGCGGGTGAAAATCTCCACTTTGTCAGCGACCATGAAAGCGGAGTAGAATCCCAGTCCGAAGTGGCCGATAATCGCCTGGTTCTTGTATTTCTCCATGAACTCCTCGGCGCTCGAAAAGGCGATCTGGTTAATATAGCGCTCCACCTCGTCGGCAGTCATGCCGATGCCTCGGTCGGTGACCGTCAGGGTTTTGGCATCCTTGTCCGCCGAAACGCGGATCGTCAGGTCGCCCAGGTCGCCTTTTACGTCGCCCATCGAGGCCAGGGCCTTGAGTTTCTGCGTGGCGTCCACGGAGTTGGAGATCAGCTCACGCAGGAAGATTTCGTGGTCCGAATAGAGGAACTTTTTGATAACGGGGAAGATATTCTCGGTGGTAACCCCGATTTTTCCGTTTTTCATCGTATTATGGTATTTTTTTAATTGAATTATTTATCGTTTTTTGATACAGCGGACTATGGTTGCCGCTGCCGAAGAGAGCCATTCTCTCGCATGGATTCAACAAACGGTGTGCCACCTCCTCCGATATGACATTCTGTCATACGCTTCCTGACAAAATAAAGGCGGCAGGGAATCCTCCCCGCCGCCGTACGTGTTTCGTCGGCTCGTCTGCCGAAAGTATTAGAGCAATTTTTCGAGTTTCTTTACCAGGTCGGCTTTCGTGCAGGCACCCACCTGTTTGTCCACGACCTGTCCGCCCTTGATGAACACGATCGTCGGAATGTTGCGGACCATGAACTTGCCCACGATGTCGTCGTTGTTATCCACGTCGCACTTGCCGATGACCGCACGGCCTTCGTATTCGCCGGCCAGCTCGTCGATGATCGGGCTGATCATGCGGCAGGGACCGCACCATTCCGCCCAAAAGTCGATGACTACCGGAAGCTGGGATGCGGAGATCTCCTCGAAATTGTCTTTTGTGATTGCTAATGCCATAATTTTTTAGATGTTTTGATTATAAATTAAACGATAGTATATTTGATTTCATTGTCCTCGAGGAACGAAACGAGGTTCGACGTGAGGCTCACCTTGTGCCGTTTGGAGAACATATTCACACTCACCTGCGCATCCCGGTCATAGACATTCACCCGCAGCGTGGTCGATCCTTCGGACTCTTTGATGCGGTGCGTCAGCTCCTCGATCATTTCACGCGTGATGTCTTCGATCGCCAATTGGATATACATCTCCTTAATCATCGTGTCGCGCATTTCGGAGAGCTGTACCATCGAAGTAATCTTGAATTCCAGCTCCTTGTCGTTGTAGGGCTTGGGTTGGACCTTGCCCCGGATGAAGAGGAAATAGTCGTTGAACAGGTATTTGCGGAAATTTTCGTAGTCCTTGCTGAAAAGCGCAAATTCGTGCGTGCCGTTGTAGTCTTCAAGCGTGAATTTTCCCCAGGGTTTGCCCGTCTTGGTAACGAGGTTCTGCGTGGCGATCACCATCCCCGCCACGGCAATCTCCTGTCCGCGCAGGGATTCCAGGTTGTCAAGATCCGAAAGCTGCGTCTTGCACATATTGCGGATAATCACCGCATAATCGTCCAGCGGGTGAGCCGAGAGGTAGAGTCCGATCATCTCGCGCTCCTTGCCCAGCGTTTCGAGCGTGCTCCAGTCCTGACAGGCCGGAATCACGGGATGCTGAATATCCACGACCCCTTCGCCGCCTCCGAAAAGGCTTTGCTGGGCATTGTCTTTCTCGCTTTGGAACCGCTGCCCGTAGCGTACCAGTTGCTCGATGAAGGTCGTCGAACTGGAGTCGCGCAGATCGGTGCCGAAGAATTTGCAGCGGTGGAACCCGGAGATCGAGTCGAAGCCGCCCGCATAGGCGATGTTTTCGAGGCATTTGCGGTTTACGGCCGTATAATTCACCCGTTCGAAGAAATCGTATATGTCCTTGAATTTGCCGTTCTTGTTCCGCTCCGCGACGATGCTCTCCACAGCCGCCTCGCCGACGCCTTTCACCGCAGCCAGGCCGAACCGCACGTCGCCCTCCTTGTTCGAGGAGAAGTTGTTGAGCGATTCGTTGATATCGGGCCCGAGCACCCGGATACCCATGCGCTTGCACTCGTTCATGTAGAGCGTAATCTGCTTGATGTCCGAAAGGTTGCGGCTGAGCAGCGCGGCCATGAATTCGGAAGGGTAGTGCGCCTTCAGATAGCCCGTCTGATAGGCGATGTAAGCGTAGCAGGTCGAGTGCGACTTGTTGAAAGCATACGATGCGAACGCTTCCCAGTCGCCCCAGATCTTTTCGCAAATTTTGGCGTCGTGCCCCCGCTTGCTGCATCCTTCGATGAACTTGGGCTTCATCTTGTCCAGCACCGCACGTTGTTTCTTACCCATCGCTTTGCGGAGCGTATCGGCTTCGCCGCCGGTAAACCCGGCAAGCTTCTGCGAGAGCAGCATGACCTGTTCCTGATAAACCGTAATGCCGTAGGTGTCGCTCAGATATTCCTCCATATCGGCGATGTCGTACGTCACCGGCTCCAGTCCGTGCTTGCGGGCGATGAAGTTGGGAATGTACTCCATCGGTCCCGGGCGGTAGAGGGCGTTCATGGCGATCAGGTCCTCGAAACGGTTGGGTTTCAGATTGCGCAGATGTTTTTTCATACCGGGGGACTCGAACTGGAACAGGCCGGTCGTATCGCCACGGCTGAAAACCTCGTAGGTCGGGGCGTCGTCCAGCGGAATGTTGTCGATATCTACATCGATGCCGTGCACGTTTTTGACGTTGGTTACGGCATCCTTGATGATCGAGAGGGTGCGCAGTCCCAGGAAGTCCATTTTGATCAGGCCGACGCTCTCGACCTCTTTGCCCTCGAACTCCACGACGTTCAGATCGGCGTCCTTGGCGATAGCCATCGGAGCGAAATTCTCCAGGTCGTCCTGGCCGAATCGAGCCTTCGAGCTTTTCGGCGTATTTGAGCGTATTGCGGATCAACTGGTTCGGGGATTCCCGTTCGGCGGCCAGTTCCGGCGACTCCTTGTAGCAGAAGTCGAAAGGCGTTTCTCCGGCCTTCTTGTCGGGCGTAACCTTGTCGGGTACCAGTTTGGCCAGCCGGTCGCTCTCCGAGAGGGCCAGCTTCTGCACGCGGGCCACGTCGCGGATCGCCAGCTTGGGCGCCATCGTACCGAACGTCACGATCTGGGCCACGCGTTTCTGCCCGTACTTGTGCACGCAGTAATGCAGCACGTCGTCGCGGCCGTCCTCGTCGAAATCGACATCGACATCCGGCAGGGAGATACGCTCGGGATTCAGGAAACGCTCGAACAGCAGGTCGTATTTCAGCGGATCTATGTTGGTAATTTTCAGACAGTAGGCCACGACCGATCCGGCTGCCGAACCACGGCCCGGTCCGACCGACACGCCCATTTCGCGAGCCGCGCGGATATAGTCCCATACGATGAGGAAGTAACCCGGGAATCCCATCCATTCGATCGTACTCAATTCGTACCGGATGCGTTTCTCGACCTCTTCGCTCAATTCGGCGCCATAGCGCAGGTGGGCTCCTTTGTAGGTCAGGTCTTTCAGGTAGCAGAACTGTTTGGCCGTCATCAGCTTTTCGCTGCGCTCCTTGCTCTCCTCCGCCCAGGCATCGAGTTCTTCGACGCTGTGGCAGGCATCGATTCGCGCCAGCTCTTCCTGATCTTCGATCTTCTTGACGAGCGATTCGCGCAACTCCTCGAAAGGCATGTGGAACTCCGGCGGCGGAGGGAAGTTGGGCATCAGAGGCGCATGGGTGAGTTTGTACTCCTCGACCTTGTCGGCGATCTCGAGCGTGGTGGCGAGTGCTTCGGGATGGTCGGGGAAGAGCTGCGCCATCTCTTCGGGCGATTTCAGATACTCCTGGAACGTATAGCGCATCCGATTGGGATCGTCCAGGTCGCGGCCGGTATTGAGGCAGATCAGATGATCGTGCGCCACGGCGTCTTCGGCCAGAATGAAATGCACGTCGTTCGAGCAGATGTATTTGACTCCGCATTTGGCCGACAGCTCCAGCAGGGCCTTATTGACCAGTAACTGATTCTCGTACACGTCGGCGTCCTTGCGCGGATCGCCCGACGGATGGAGCTGCAACTCCAGGTAATAGTCGTCCCCGAAGACGCTTTTGAACCAGCGCACGACCTGTTCAGCCTCCTCCATGTCGTTGCGCATGATGGCCTGGGGAACTTCGCCGCCCAGACATGCCGAGCAGCAGATCAATCCCTCGTGGTATTGTTCCAGCAGTTTCTTGTCGATACGGGGCTTGTAATAGAATCCTTCGGTAAAGGAGTAGGATACGATCTTGCAGAGATTGTGGTAACCCGTTAGGTTTTTGGCCAGCAGAATCAGGTGATCGCCCGCCTTCTCGTCCTTGTCCTTTTCGAAGCGGTTGCGCACGACGTAGGTTTCACACCCCAAAATAGGTTTGATGCCCGCATCGGTGGCGACGTCGTGGAAGTTCTTGACGCCGTACATATTGCCGTGGTCGGTGATGGCCAGAGCCTTCATACCGAGGGCTTTGGCTCGTTTGATGAGCGGCGATATGGCCGCTGCGCCGTCCAAGATGGAATATTGCGTATGTACGTGTAAATGGACGAAATCCGGCATAATTCGAAAATTTATGGTTTTGGGCCATCCTTTGCGAAGGTACGAAAAAGTCGCGGGCAGAAGCAAATTTATCTGCGTCTTGCCGATGCTTAAGGCGAAGTCAAAGGTAATGAAAAAATATGAAAGAATTTCCGTATTTCCAAGTAAAAATTGCCCGAACGATTCTACGTTGTTGAAAATGACGGGATAGGAAATATGTGGCAAAAATCTTGCAGCATTCCGAAAAAAAACGTATCTTGTTGATAGCCGGATTTATCCGGTCCTGCATCGCCCGTTTTCGCCGGGTACGAACGGAGTTCGGAACCGGGAGCACGGAAGTTCGAAGAACCGAAAAACGACGGGATGCAAAGATTTAATAAAAAATGTGGACCTCGTTGGAAATACGGTACTCCGAGTACCCGCATTTTAGGAAAGGTCTGAATTTTAATGCGGCCAGAGGATGCGAATAAATGTCCTTCGGATTCGATGCTGCGATTGTCAAACTGTTACATCGAAAGATATAATGGCCGAATAAATATATCACCTAAACAGCGATGATTATGAAAGATGAAAAATTAGTCGTGTTGAGAGAGTGGAACTCTGTCACCGAAGCCGAAATGGCCAAATCGATTCTGGACGGAGCCGGAATTTTTTCGACGATCCGCAACGAATATATGTCGGCGATCTATCCCATCGGCACGATGCCGGCACAGCTCGTGGTCAAGGAGGAAGATGCGAAGCGGGCTGCCGAATTGCTCGACAAAATGCCGTAATTTATTATTTTGCAGCTATTCAAGGAGTTCGGGAAGCTCTTAAAGAAGCCCCCGAATTCCTTATGAACGGCTCGGAACAACCTCTGTTGCTTGCGACTTTCGAACGGTTCGGAGAAGGGGCGAAACTGCGTACCGAAAACGTCGATTCATAGCTTCAGGTCCGGAGAACGAAGTCGTCGGAAATGAAGCCGGCTTCGATAAGATCGGTCGAGCCGTGTCGGAGGATCCCTTATCGGTTCCATATGGCCCAGGCAGCTTCCGCCTGCCCTACGAGCATGTCGAGTCCGTTGCACGTGTGTGCTCCCCGTTGCGCTCCGTATTGCAGAAACAGCGTTTCGGCCGGGTTGTAGATCAGGTCGAAAAGATAGTGGGAGGGCGTGACGAAAGCGTACGGAATGCGGGGCGCCTCTTCGACATTCGGATGCATCCCGACTGGGGAGGCATTGATAATGAGCCGATGCGAACCGATTACTTCATCCGATACTTCGTCGTACGTATAATTTCCCGTTGCCGGATTCCGCGATACTAGATCGAACGGAATTTCCATCTGTGCCAATACATATTGCACGGCTTGCGACGCCCCGCCCGTGCCCAGTACCAATGCCCGTTCGGGACGCTCCCCGCCGAGAAATGTTTCGAGGGAGGCGCGAAGTCCCGTCACATCCGTATTATAACCCGTCAGACGTCTGCCTTCGCAGCGCACGCAATTGACGGCCCCGATCATCCGGGTTTCCGGCGAAAGATCGTCCAGATAGGGTATGATCTGTTGTTTATAGGGAATCGTGACATTGAATCCCCGCAGTTCGGGCTGCGCTTCCAGCAAAGCGGGCAACTCCTCGATCGTTTTCAATTCGTAAAGGTCGTACCGGCAATCCGCAATGCCTTCGCGTGCGAATTTATCGGCGAAATACCGGGCTGAAAACGAGTGTCCCAGCGGGTAGCCTATCAGACCGTAGCGTTTCATAAGGTTTTAGTTTTGGGGAGCGGAGATTTTTTGAGCGACCCGCTTGCCGATGAATTCGATGACATAGATCAGAAGAAATCCTGCCAGCGCCAGTGCTACGGCCTGCCACAAGTGGGCATCGGTCTGACCGATCGCCTCGAAATGTCCCGGTGTAATGTTTTGTTCCACCAACGGGTGAACGGCACCCTGGGCATCCGTATAAGTTTCCACGACCTCTTTCCAGGGCCAGACTTTATTGAGCGATCCGACCATGAAACCCATGAGCAGGGAGATCGTCAGGTCGTGATGCTTGCGCAGCAGCCACGAAAGCAGGTGCGAAAAACTGATGATGCCGGCGACGGCTCCGACTGCGAAAAGCAGCAGGACACCCAGCCGGAATTCGCTGACAGCCTGTAAAATGTATTGGTATTTTCCCAGCAGCAGCAGGATGAAGGCGCCTGAAATTCCCGGAAGAATCATCGCGCAGATGGCAACAGCTCCCGAAAGCATGATAAACCACCAGTCGTTGGGCGTTTGCGTCGGGGAGGCGATCGTGATCCAGAATGCCAGCGCGGTGCCGACAAGCAGTCCCAGCAGCGAAGTGAGGTTCCACTTCCGAATATCCCGGGCGACGAAAGCCGCCGAAGCGACGATCAGTCCGAAAAAGAAGGACCAGATTTCGATCGGGTGATGCGCCAGCAGGTAAGTCATCAACCGTGCCAGCGAAAAGATGGCGATACCGATACCCAGCAGTACGGAGAAGAGAAAGCTGCCGTTGATGTGGCGCCAGAATTTCCTGAATTCGAACCGGCCGAGCAATTTCAACGCAGTCGGATTGAAACTTTTGATCGACTCGATCAGTTCGCTGTAAATTCCCGAAATAAAGGCGATCGTCCCGCCCGATACTCCCGGGACAACATCCGCCATTCCCATTGCGCAGCCTTTCAGCGCCAACAGCACGTATCTGAACATAATCCGCTCTAATAAAAAGTTAGGCAATTCATCTTTCAATGTACCTTTTGACAATTCCGAGAGGTGTCTATTCGCTGTTCCCGGTTGTATCGGTAATGCTCCTGCCCATAAATTCCTTCCCGGAAGGGACTTAAGGCGCTTTACTCCCAAAGAGGTACACTAAAGTATATAATCACGAAAAGTTATCTCGTTCGTCGAAAACACGACGTTTCGCAAAAACGGCATTATAATAACATCGCATGGGTATTGCCGTTTCCGGCGATGTTTTGCTTGTGCAAAGATAGTATATGCGGGAAACATCGCAAGATTTTTTCGGGATAAAACCCTGAAAAAATCCATCCCGAACGAAGATTTAATAATTCGTTAATAATACCGTTCGAGGATTCCGCCTCCGACGACCCGTTCCCCTCGGTACAAAACGACGGGCTGCCCGGCGGCCGGGGCCCACGCGGGATCCTCCAGTTCGATCCGAATCCCCGAAGCGGCAGGGAAGACCGCTGCGTATCCCTCGGGGTTGCGGCCGATGCCCCGGATCACCGCACGGATATCGCGGGCACCGAATACCTCGTCGCTCTCTACCAGGCGACATTCCCCGACTTCCAGCGTACGATGCAACAACAGCTTCTCTTCTCCGGCTACGATCCGGTTTGCCGCCGTGTCGATAGCGACCACCGCCCAGCCCGGCGGCAGGTCGAGGCCCTTTTTCTGGCCGATGGTGTAGAGGGCCGCCCCGTCGTGCGTGCCGAGCCGATGTCCGGCAGAGTCGATGATGGGGCCGGGCCGGAGCGCTTCCGTTTTATCCCGGCTTCGCAGGAAGTCGCGGCACGGGCGTCCCTCGAGAAAACAGACGCCCATACTCTCCCGACGGTCGGCGAGTTCTTCGACGATATTTCGTTTGATGACCGTTCCCATCGGAGTCAGCACCCGATCGAGGACCTCCTGCGGCAAGTCCCACAGGTAGTAGGACTGGTCCTTGCGGTTGTCGGCCGCACGGGTGACGTATCGTTTGCCGCCTGCGGAGGTAATGCGGAAATAGTGTCCCGTAGCGATGTAGCGAATCCCCAGTGCGTCGGCCTCTGCCGCAAGACAGGGCCATTTGATCCGACTGTTGCAGCGCGTGCACGGAGCCGGGGTACGCCCCCGGAAGTAACTGTCGGTAAAATAGTCCACCACCTCCCGTTCGAACCGCTCCCGCACCGACCGCATTCGCCAGGGAATCCCGAGTGCCCCGGCACGCAGACGCGCCTTTTCCAACAATGCGGAATCGCCTCTCATGTCGAGCGTCAGAGCCGTTACATGATATCCGGCCGCCTGCAACAATCCGACGGCGGCGAAGCTGTCTATTCCGCCGCTGAAACCCAACAATACCCAATTATCCTTCATAAAACTCCTGTCTTCATGAGAACCGGCTGCCGAAATTTCGGCAGCCGGTTCTGTCAAGCATATTCTTCCGGCTTCGGGTGTTCTTCTTCGAAGAATTCCGGTTTTTCCCGTTTGATGAACCCGATCACCTCTTCCAAGCCTTCGAGGAATTTGGAAAAATCCTCTTTGTAAAGGAATATTTTATGCCGGTCGTAACTGACCGTTCCATCCGGCGCCGTTTTCTTCCGGCTCTCCGTAATGGTAAGAAAATAATCGTTCGCACGCGTAGCGCGCACGTCCAGAAAATAGGTCCGCCGGCCGGCTTTTACGACTTTCGACAGGATCTGTTCGCCGAAATCTTCTCCGTCCGTGCGGAAGGTATTCAGAGCAGCCATACAAGGTAATATTTTGAGGGTTATTCGTTTGTTCCATACGTAAATATAAAACAAATTTCGTTTTCCTGCAAATTCTTGCCCGTGATTATATATCTTTGGGCGTGCAGCGACTCAAACCCCTTTCGGGAACGGGATTCGGGCAGGCCGAATTATAAACTCAATATTACGAGTCGTGAATACGCGACTCTCGGAAATAACGTGATGCAACTGCTTATTGCCGCTCATGCTGCGCTTCCAGGAGTGGCAGCCCCTCTGCCTCCCAGTTTTTCAGCAAATTGAGCGCCCGGATGAAGTCGGCATCATCCCTTGCGTGCAATATCCGCAGCAGAGCTTCCCGGTCGAAAAGCCGCTCTGCCAGCAATGCTTTGAGCAGGCGCCTGGTCCCCGCTTCGACATCGGAATCTTCCGCCGGAGGTGTTACGCCCTGTTCCAGTCCCAGTCCGATCAACTCCTCATACATTTCATCGGGAACTTCGAACGGATAATCCCGTTCCAGGGCTGCCCGGGTGCGGTCCAGGTAGTGCTGCATAAATTCAGGAAAGATATTTTTCCGCAGCAGGGCGTTCAGATAAGATGCCTGCACCGTATCCTGTATTACGCACACGTCGGGCGCTATGCCTCCACCGCCGTAAACCGTCCGGCCCGTGCGGAGTGTCCGGTAGGCCGGCGACGGAATCGTGTCGGGCAGCGGATGAGTTCGGTAAGCCGTGCGATCCCCGCCTTTGACGTAAGGACGTTGAATTTCCCGGCCCGAAGGCGTATGATAGCGGGCGATGACCAGACGCAAAGCCGACCCGTCCGGAAGCAGATATTGCCGCTGCACCAATCCTTTTCCGAAGCTGCGGCGCCCGACGATTATCGCGCGGTCCCAGTCCTGCAGCGCTCCGCTCACGATTTCGCTGGCCGATGCCGACCGTTCGTCGATCAGTACGACAAGCCGCCCTTCGGCCGGAAATACCGGATTCCGACGGGCGGAATGGACGACGGACGGGACGCTGCGGCCTTCGGTCGAAACGATCCGCGAGCCTTTGGGCAGAAAAAAGCCGGACAAAGCGATCGCCTGATCCAACAGTCCTCCGCCATTGCCCCGAAGATCGAGAATCAGCTCCTTCGGACGATCCAGTTCTTCGTAGGCCCGCTGCACTTCCCGCATGGTGGTCTGACCGAAACGGATCAGTCTGATGTATCCTACCGCAGAATCGACCCGGTAGGCCAGTTCGACGGAGGGGACCGGAATTTCCCGTCGGACGATTTCGTATAGAATTGGCAGACGAATTCCTCGTCGAATCACTAGGATTTTTACTTTCGATCCGGCATCTCCCCGCATGGCGGAGATGAGCTCGGAGGCCGGAATCTCTTTCACGGCACGTCCGTCCACCCGGACGATCCGGTCGTCGGGACGGATGCCCGCTTCTTCGGCGGCCCCTCCCGACAGGAGGGAGGTTACGACCAGCGAATCACGGATCCATTGGGTCTGAATGCCTATTCCTCCGAACTTACCCCGATAGAGGCTCCAGAATTCAGCCATCTCCGCAGCCGAGGCATATTCGGTATGGGGATCGAGTTGCTGTACCATGCTGCGGATCGCCTCCTCGACCAGCGGCGCCATATCGACCGAATCGACATACATCTTACGGATATATTCGTAAGACCGCTCCAGCTTGGCGAGCGACCGTC
>OKSS01000392.1_pt1 | contig 12208 bp, 8 predicted proteins | sample 1633641 | NCBI WGS metagenome assembly OKSS01 (sample SAMEA3879549, study PRJEB24766) | human gut metagenome | biome: human-associated habitat; feature: feces | place: USA | collected 1985/1987
GGAATGGACGCCGATCATTCCGGCCTTCTTCACCGACTATCTGATCTCGAAACGCGGCAACCTCGTCGCCAAGGCCTCCATTTCGCGCAACTACCGTTTCCCGTCGCTGAACGACCTCTACTTCCTGCCGGGCGGCAACCCCGACCTGAAAAAGGAGCACGGCTTCACCTACGACGCCGGTCTGTCGTTCGCTACGGGCCGCGACGGAGTTTACACCCTGCGGGGCGAAGCCACCTGGTTCGACTCCTACATCGACAACTGGATCGTCTGGCTGCCTACGGCCAAAGGATTCTGGACGCCCAAAAACGTCAAGGAGGTGCATGCCTACGGCGTGGAGGTGAAAGCGGGGCTGGACGTACAGTTAGCCAAAGACTGGCAGTTGAGCGCCGACGGCAACTTCTCGTGGACTCCCTCGATCAACCACGGCGATCCGGTGGACTGGTACGACAAGGCGATCGGCAAACAGCTCGTTTACATCCCCGAATTTTCGGCTTCGGTAACGGGGCACCTGACCTACCGTTCGTGGCGATTCACCTACAAATGGTGCTATTACAGCGAGCGTTTCACCACCTCGGACAACGATATGAAGACCAAGATCGGACGTGTGAAGCCTTACTTCATGAGCGACATTTCGCTCGAAAAAGCCTTCTCGTTCCGCTGGGCCGACCTCTCGCTCAAAGGAGTCATCAACAACCTCTTCAACGAAGAGTATCAATCGGTACTTTCGCGCCCGATGCCCCGGCTGAACTACGAGATTTTCCTCGACATCCGCCCTAAATGGGGAAAACGGAATAAAAAACAGTAACTTTGCACCGCCCCTCGAAACTCCGACCGGGCTGAAAACGAAACTCTGACGATGAAAAAACTACTTTATATCCTGTTGTCGGCGATCCTCGCGGCCGCAACCGCCTGTCACCACCGATCCGCCGCCTCGCTCGGGGATTTCGACATCAGCCTCTACGCCCCCGCCTATTCCTCGGGCTTCGAAATTTTCGGAGCGGAAGGGATGAAAAGCACGATACTGAAGACATACGCCCCGTGGCAGGGAGCCGAAGGCGAGGAAACGCAGCTCTTCATCGCCCGCAACGGCGAACAGGCTCCGGCGGATTTTCCGGGACAGGTACTCGACGGCGACGCCCGGCACATCGTCTGCATGTCCTCGACCTACATCGCCATGCTCGACGCCCTGGGCGAACCGCAGCGGGTAGTCGGCGTATCGGGCATCGACTACATCAGCAACGTCGCCTCGCACAAGGAGCAGATCGGCGACGTGGGCTACGACGGCAACATGAACTACGAGCGGCTGCTTTCGCTCTCCCCGGACATCGTGCTGCTGTTCGGCGTCAGCGGCGCCAGCGCCATGGAACCCAAGCTCCGCGAACTGGGTATTCCCTACGCCTATATGGGCGAGTACCTCGAACAGTCGCCGCTGGGCAAGGCCGAATGGCTCGTGGCCGTAGCGGAAATCGCCGGAATGCGCGAACGGGGCGAAGAGGTGTTCCGCGAAATACCCCTCCGTTACGACAGCCTGAAAACCCTCGCGGCGAAAGCCGAACAAAAACCCGTCGTCATGCTGAACACTCCCTACGGCGACTCCTGGCTGATGGCTCCGCCTTCGAGCTACGTCGCCCGGCTGATCGCCGACGCAGGCGGACAATACGTCTATACCCAGGACACGGGCAATCAGTCGCGCCCCATCGACACGGAGGAGGCATACCGGCTGGCCGAAATGTCCGACTGCTGGATCAACGTCGGCTCCGCCGCATCGCTCAGGGAGCTGGCGGAGATCGTCCCCAAATTCATGGATACGCGCCCCGTACGGGAAGGAAGGGTCTATAACAACAACCGGCGCACCAACCCCTCGGGCGGCAACGACTACTGGGAATCGGGCGTCATACACCCGGACCTGATTCTGCAAGATCTGATCCGTATCTTCCACCCGGAATTGACGGACGCCGAACCGACCTATTACCGAAAACTGAACTAAACCGATGCAACGGCGGCAGCGCATCCTCTTTCTCCTGTTCGGAGTTCTGGCGGCGGTACTTTTCGTCGTCGATCTCTCGGTCGGAGCCGTACCCATCCCGATCCGCGAAGTCCTCGCCGCACTGACGGGCAGCGGAAACGACCCCGTAACGGCAAAGATCGTAGTGAACATCCGCCTGCTGAAAGCCGTAGTCGCTCTACTGGCCGGCGCCGCTCTCGCCGTGAGCGGTCTGCAAATGCAGACCCTCTTCCGCAATCCGCTGGCAGGGCCATACGTGCTGGGCATCAGCTCCGGCGCGAGCCTCGGCGTAGCGATCTTCCTGCTGGGCGCCCCGCTTCTGGGCCTCACGGGACACCCGCTAATCTCCACCCTCGGCATTGCGGGCGCCGCCTGGATCGGCTCGGCGCTGATCCTGATGCTGATCGCTGCGGTCAGCCGCCGCATCAAAGACATCATGGTCATTCTCATCCTGGGCATGATGTTTTCGTCGGGTGTCGGAGCCGTCGTGCAGATCCTGCAATACCTGAGCAACGAAGCCGCTCTCAAATCTTTCGTCGTCTGGACGATGGGATCGCTCGGCGACGTTACGCTCGGACAGCTCGGGCTGCTGCTTCCGGCCGTCGTTCTCGGACTCGTACTGGCCGTCGCGGTCATCAAACCTCTGAACCTGCTCCTGCTGGGCGAAAACTACGCCCGCACGATGGGACTCGACATCCGCCGTTCACGGCAGTTGATCTTCCTCTCCACCACCCTGCTGGCCGGTACGGTCACCGCTTTCTGCGGCCCGATCGGATTCATCGGCCTGGCCGTCCCGCACGTCGCCCGCATCCTCTTCGCCGATGCCGACCACCGGATTCTGGTCCCGGCCTCGATCCTTACGGGTATCGTGGTGATGCTCCTTTGCGACGTACTGGCCAAACTCCTCACCTTCCCCATCAACACGATCACGGCGTTATTGGGCATCCCCATCGTCATCTGGGTCGTCATCCGTAACAAAAGCATCGTATGATCCGACTGAACGACCTTACTATCGGTTACGGCCGCCGCATTCTGCTGCAACACGCCTCGGCGACGATTCCCGCCGGGGAACTGGTCGCCCTCGTAGGCCGCAACGGTACGGGAAAATCGACCCTGCTGCGGGCTATCGCCGGCCTCGGCGAACGGCTGGGGGGCGGACACTCTCTGGAAACGCTCTCACCCCAGCAACTGGCCACCACCGTCAGCTTCGTCACCACGGAACGGGTCCGCATTCCCAACCTGCGGTGCGAAGATGTCGTAGCCCTCGGACGAGCCCCCTACACCAACTGGATCGGACGCGTACAGGAACAGGACAAAGCCATCGTGGAACGCTCGCTGGAACTGGTCGGCATGGCAGCTTTCGCCGGAAAAACGATGGACCGCATGTCCGACGGCGAATGCCAGCGGGTAATGATCGCCCGGGCCTTGGCCCAGGACACCCCGATCATCCTGCTCGACGAGCCGACCTCGTTCCTCGACCTGCCGAACCGTTACGAACTCTGCACGCTGCTGCGACGGCTGGCACACGACCACCGCAAGTGCATCCTCTTCTCGACGCACGAACTGGACATCGCCCTTTCGCTCTGCGACTCGATCGCCCTGATCGACCCACCCGTGCTGCGCTACCTTCCGACCCCGGATATGGCGTGCAGCGGCTACATCGAACGGCTGTTCAGCAATTCGTTCGTCACCTTCGACACGGAGAGCGGCACGATCAAAGTCCGCAAGTAACAGACTCATTGTAAATATATCACGGGCGGAATACATCGATTCGTCTAAATAATCTTTTATGTTTACAACAAAAAGGAAAAAGACTCTTCGAAGAGACGGACAAAGACCCTCTTTTCGGTGACGAAAGCGGCGAAAACTTGTCCTACGAAAGTCTACCGGCGGATCATCCCGTCACGAACTACAGAGCTCGGCAAGTCGCTTCCTGTCTGCGGAACAATAGTCCATTATCCACACCCATCAAACGAATATCGCTTCAACCGAAGTGATCGGCACGGTTCATAAATCGAAGCTAATATTCCCAAATACAAAACAGTCTTAGGTGCAGAAAAAATCCGCCATAATAGATATACCACGATCGTTTTCTTGCTTATTTCGGCGATAGTCCGGTACTCTGCACATTATTCAACGTGCCCCATCCCCTCCTCTTCGAAAAAGGATTCGAAGAGAAAAGTCAAGGCATACCGATCGGAGCCGATCGGTGCACCAGGATATATAATCAAGAATAAAATAGTAAAATATCAATTATCGCACAGACCCAAAAATTTGAGAAAACGACCGTTATTCACTATATTTGTAAGGACAGGATGTATTTTTAACACATTCGGATCCAAAAATACAACATTCGGTCACTTTAGAGCCTTTCGGATATGAGAATCGAGAAACTGGACGGAACTTCGCCTCGCCTTTACGCGCTCGTCGCACCGTTGGTCATGCGGCGCAGCGTACTGCGCCAGAACAACAATTACCCGTTCTGGACTTCGCGCTCGCATACCTGGTTCGTGGCCTGGGAGGGCGAAACCGTCTTCGGGTTCATACCCGTAGAGATCACCGACGGCGGTGTGGCCAAGATCAACAACTACTACGTTTCGGGAGACGACCCGCAGCTGTTGTCGCGCTTCTTACGCGAAATAATCCAATATTACCGCCGCGACTATACGATACGCTCCATGACGCTGATCCGCCATGCGGAGATATTCCGCTCCGAAGGGTTCGTCCCGATGAAAGAGTGGACGCAGTACGTAACGATGGAGTACAGTAAAAACCGGCAGCCATGAATGTTTATGAGCGGACACAGCAACGGTTGAAAACGGTTTTCGACCTTTTCGACAATATCTACGTCTCCTTTTCCGGCGGCAAGGACAGCGGTGTGCTGCTCAACCTCTGCATCGACTACATCCGGCAGCACGGATTGCAACGCCGAATCGGAGTGTTCCATATGGATTACGAAATCCAGTACCGCGATACGCTCGACTACGTGAACCGAACGCTGGCTGCAAACGCCGATATTCTCGACGTCTATCGGGTCTGCATCCCGTTCAAAGTACAGACCTGCACTTCGATGTTCCAGCAATACTGGCGGCCGTGGGACGGTTCCATGCGGGACATTTGGGTACGGGAAATGCCGGAAGGAAGCCTGACACAGCACGATTTTCCGTTCTTCACCGACGAAATGTGGGACTACGAGTTTCAGAACCGTTTCGCCGAGTGGCTCCACAGACGCAGCGGTGCGAAGCGCACCTGCTGTCTGATCGGCATCCGCACGCAGGAGAGCTTCAACCGGTGGCGGGCGATTCATTCCGACAAGAATTACCGTAAGCTGGCCAACTACAAGTGGACTCACCGTGTAGGATATTACACTTATAACGCCTACCCGATATACGACTGGAAGACAACGGACGTGTGGACGGGGTATGCCCGGTATGGTTGGGATTATAACCGTTTGTATGACTTGTATTACCAGGCCGGGATTCCCTTGTCCCGCCAGAGGGTGGCCAGCCCGTTTATCTCACAGGCCGTTTCGACCCTACATCTTTATAAAGTTATTGATCCGGATACCTGGGGACGCATGGTCAGCCGGGTCAACGGCGTCAGTTTCGCCGGAATGTACGGGAACACGGTTGCGATGGGCTGGCGCTCCATCAGTTGTCCGGACGGGTTCACGTGGAAAGAGTACATGTACTTCCTCCTTGACACGCTTCCCCGGGCGACAAGGGAGAACTACCTGGAGAAACTGAGGGTGAGCCAGAAATTCTGGAGAGAAAAAGGAGGCTGCCTGGGAGAGGAAACGATCGGGAAGCTGCGTGCGGCCGGTGTACCGTTCACGGTGGAAGAATGCACGACATACCGGACTGACAAGAGGCCCGTCCGCATGGAGTATATAGACGAGATAGATATCCCTGAATTTCGTGAAATACCCACTTACAAACGAATGTGCGTCTGCATCCTGAAAAACGATCATACCTGCAAGTATATGGGTTTCACGCAGACCAAACGGGAGAGGGAGATGAAAGAGAGAGTTTTGAAAAGATATAAATTGTGATTGTCATGTCAAGTTTTAAAAGTCCGGCGTATAACGTCAAGGCCGTGCCAGTCGAGAAAATCGTGGCCAACAGCTATAACCCGAATGTCGTTGCTCCCCCGGAGATGAAGCTGTTGGAACTGTCCATCTGGGAAGACGGTTACACGATGCCCCTCGTGTGTTATTACCGGGAAGAAGAGGATATCTACGAGCTGGTTGACGGTTACCACCGCTATCTGGTTATGAAAACATCCGTCAGGATTTACAAGCGCGAGAACGGATTGCTGCCTGTAACGGTCATAAACAAAGACATCTCGAACAGGATGGCCTCGACTATCCGTCATAACAGGGCCAGGGGAATGCATTCGCTGGAACTTATGACAGGTATTGTGGCGGAACTGTCAAAATCGGGTATGTCCGACAGCTGGATCATGCGCAACATAGGCATGGACAAGAACGAGTTACTCCGTTTCAAACAAATCTCAGGTCTGGCTGAATTGTTTCGTGACAGGAGTTTCGGGCTCTCGGACGACTGGTTGGAGGAATAAAACGGTCTGTCTGGTATCCGTAACAAATATACATGGTGTTTATGCTTGCAAATCATTATTTGTAGGTATTGCGAGTGATGATTAAAACCGTTAATTTTGCAAACTAATGGATCGTACGAAAAAAAGACAGAGACAGCGGGCTGTCATAGCATGTATGTTGTTGCTGACATTGATGCCCTTTTTCCTCGTGAAAGCTTTTCATGTTCACGGGGAACATTCGTGCGTATCCCATAACGAACAGGGACACTCCCGTCACGATTCTCCTGAAAATTGTACCATCTGTCTCTTTACGCTCTCCCCGTTTGTCGAGGCAGGGATTTTTATATACGATTATATTCCGACTGGCAGGCCTGTAAGGTATCTTATCTCCGGGGAAACAGATGTCATCGTCATTCTTTTCCCGCATTTCCTCCGTGCACCCCCTGTGTGTTTGTCATAACTCCCTTGAGGGATTCGCATGCCATCACTGTGATTGCGTGCAGGGGCTTTTCATGTCCTGTCTTAACAGATTATAACCCGTTTATATTTTTTCAAGTATGACATTTCATGCATATCTCCAGTATGTGTGCCTGCTTGTTGTCTGCCTATGTACCCTCCCTTCTCCCATGGAAGCACGGGTACAGGCTGACCGGCAATCGACGGGTACACGCGATACTCTGCTGGTCATTGACCAGGAAAGCGGGCTTCCCATTGAAGGGGCCTATATCCTGACCAGGGAACGGTTACTTGTCAGCTCCCCCCGTGGAATGATTGTTTTCGGTCATGGAACGTGTTTCATGGATACGGTCCTCGTGCAGTGCCTGGGTTACGGTTCCCGGCGTGTGCCTTTGAACGAGGTATTCAAAGAAAGCAGCATACATACCGTATGTCTCTCCCCGAACATACAAAAACTCGGGGAAGTGGTCGTGACCGGTGAACGTGCCGGGGCGTCACCCAACGTGGTGAGCCGGCGCCTTTCATCTCCCGAGATCAGGAACGCGCTGGGAACCTCGCTTGCCACCCTGCTCGAACGTGTCAGCGGGGTAAGTTCCATCAGCACGGGAACCACTGTATCCAAACCCGTTATCCAAGGAATGTACGGGAACCGGATACTGATCATCCATAACGGTGCCCGCCAGACCGGGCAGCAATGGGGGGCCGACCACGCTCCCGAAGTGGACATGAACGGCAGCTCCTCTGTTTCGGTAATCAAGGGCTCCGATGCGGTAAGATACGGTTCGGATGCCCTTGGAGGGATTATCGTCATGGAGCAGTCTCCGCTTCCTTTCAGAAAACGCTCCCTTCAAGGGGGAATCTCCGCACTTTACGGAAGTAACGGGCGTCGCTACGTGGCTACCGGACAGCTCGAAGGTGCTTTTCCCGGTGATTTCGCCTGGCGTCTGCAGGGAACCTGGTCAAATTCCGGGGACCGTTCCACTGCGCACTATCTTCTGAACAACACGGGAACCAGAGAGTATCACGCTTCCGCCTCTCTGGGCTATGACCGCGGACGTCTGAGAGTGGAAGGTTTCTACAGCCGCTTCTACAGCCGGACAGGGGTGATGCTCAGCGCCCAGATGGGTAGCGAGGACCTGCTGGCGGAACGTATCCGGCTTGGTCGCCCCCTGCACACGGATCCCTTCTCCCGTGGTATCAGGGCTCCCTGCCAGGAGGTCACCCATCAGATCACATTCGGCAGGATGCGGCTCGGCATGAAGAAGGGGGGAAGTATTCACTGGCAAAGTACCTGGCAGAAGGACGATAGGCAGGAAAACCGTGTCCGGCGGCTGGATTCTAACATTCCGGCGGTTTCCCTGCACCTGAATTCATTCCAGCATCTTCTGCGTTGGAAGCGGGATTACCGCTCCTGGCAAGTCGAGGCGGGAGGTCAGGTCATGTTCATCGAGAACCACAGCCGCGCGGGTACCGGATTCGTGCCCGTTATCCCGAACTACACGGAGACACAGGCAGGGATATACGGAATCGGGAAATATCACCTGGCCAGGGGAGGCGTTGAAGCAGGCCTCCGCCTGGATATGCAGGAAACCCGTGCCAGTGGTTATGACTGGACGGGAAGCCCCTATGGCGGGACAAGAAAGTTTAACAACGTGTCCTACAGCCTGGGAGGACACTATCAACTTTCCAGACGCTGGAGGCTCACCTCCAACTTCGGTCTGGCTTGGCGTGCCCCTCACGTGTATGAACTGTACAGCAACGGGAACGAGCTCGGGTCTGGGATGTTTGTCAGGGGAGACTCTGCGATGCACTCGGAAAGAAGCTACAAATGGATATCTTCCCTCCGTTACGGCGACGGGATGTTCAGCGTCTGTCTGGACGGTTACCTGCAATGGGTGGACGGCTATATCTATGACGGGCCGGAGAAAGAGACAGTCACCGTGATTTCGGGAGCATACCCGGTCTTCCAGTACAGGCAGACCCCGGCTTTCTTCCGCGGTATGGACTTTGACCTGCGTTTCACTCCGGGCGGTTCATGGGACTACCATGCCGTCGTCTCCTTTATACGGGCAAACGAACGGACAAAGGGTAATTATCTTCCTTATATTCCCTCCTTCCGTTTCAGCCATGAACTTGCGTGGATACACGAGACGAAATCGCATCTCAGGCTGCGTCTGAACATCAGGCACCGTTTCACCGCAAAACAGAGGCGGTTTGATCCGGACACGGATCTTATCCCGTATACTCCCCCGGCGTACCATCTCCTCGGGTTCGACGCTGCTCTTGAACTTCCCGTGAAACGGGGACACCAGGTCCGGTTCATGCTGTCGGCAGACAACCTCCTGAATCGTGAGTACAAGGAATACACCAACCGCTCGCGTTACTATGCGCATGATATGGGACGTGATGTGCGTTGCGGTGTAAACTGGATTTTTTAATTTATAACAACTATAATCAACACTAATAAATAAAAAGAAAAATGAGAACAATTGCATGTAAAACCGTGTGGGCACTTCTGATAGGAGTGTCCCTTGTCCTGTCGCTGAACTCTTGCAGCAAGGATCCTGTAATACCAGAAGACGAGACGAAGAACAAACTGCATGAGGACCCGGCAAAAATGACCGTCCGCCTCGTTGAATGCCACCTGCACGCTGACTGGAACGAGATACAGAAGGCCGGAGGTTCCCACCAAAATCCGGAATCCCCGGCCAGGTATATGAAACGTGTCCAGGAGATCACTTATGAACTGAAGACCGGCAGTGGATGGACCCTTGCTGAAGGAAGCCAGGGCAAGTTTTACGTTCAGAAAAACGGCGAATATAAAAATGGAAACAACTTTACCCCGGCCCCGGTTTACCTGATGTTTATCTATTACTACAATTCCAAAGGAGAGTTGATGAACGGCCAGTTCGTGGAGAACGGGCAGGAGAATATCCACCAGCATTTCTTCACCCCGGAGAACGTGAGACCTACCTTTGACGGGAAACCGGAAGCTGACGACAATGATCCGGAGGCACTGGTGGATTATCTCTATGTGGATACCACGCCCTGGGACAAGACCAAACATGACAACGAGGCGGAAATTACGGGAAGCACTAACCCGGTAGGATTAAAAGGAGTTATCCGGTTCCTGAAGGACCGCAAGGAGTTTGACCTGAAACTCCGCCTGTATCACGGCTACAATTCTAAAAAGAACCCGCAGACAAACGGCTTTGACCCGTTCTACAAGCCCTCCGGGGTATTGATCCAGCGTGGAACATGGGATATTAACCTGAGCATCCCGGTAGTGGTGTTTTGGAGCCGCGAGGAGTTTGTTGATGTGGACCCGGAGGCAGATGTGAACCTGATCGGGGAGGATAGCCTGGATGAAGACAGCAACCGCACGCTACACTCCATCATGAAAACCTTCAGTCTTACATGGAAGGAGGCGCTTGAGGAGTTCATTTCCTATACCTACCAGGCGGGGGATGTGGAAGCTGGATCCATATGGCTTTGATCATCTTGCGTAGGATGGAATTCTCTCTTTATCAATCTACAGGCGGCAGGTGGGGCCGCCTTTTTTGTCTTGTGCAACGAAAAAATCCCATCTGCCATGCTTAATCCCCGTGGTTTACTTGGGGATGTATTGGGACATGCTTTACCATTCTTCTACGGAATAATACCTGTCTCTACCAACAAAATATCCATTCTTTATTTCCTCTATGTGTTGTTTGGAATAATAGGTACTACCATACTCAACCTTTGCTGGAATCTTATGTCTATGAATAAAAGAGCGTACACCATCTGCTGTCATTTTAAATGTTGTACGCATTTCCTCTGGCGTTATCCAGTCTGTGATTTCTGCATACTTATTCTTTTTGTTGTATAACAGGTCAATGGATCCCTTCTCATAGAAATTAAATCCTTTCAGTGCTATCTTAGGTATGTTGTTCTCTCTTGTTATAACTCCAGCATGCTTTATTGATATTTTAAACATCTCTGCTACCTCATCAGTAGAATAGTATCCTTCAGGAGTTGCTGGACAGATTTTTTCCTGTTGCTTTGCCGTGAAAACAACCTTTTCATCACCATTTGACTTTATTAGTGGAGTTGAATTTTGAAGACGTTGATGCATGATATTATCAAAATCCGTCCGATAAATCATGGTGAATTTTCCACGCTTTTCAGTCTTAATGCTATAGGTCTTTAGAGTATAACTTACCTGATCTTTAGTTATGCCATACTTTTGCATAGCTTCTTCATAAGAGTACCAGTCAGGATCAATTTCATCGGTCTTGTGTTTTATACAATCTATATGAACCTTAGAATAATAAGACCTGCCATTTCTCTTTACCCTGGGAACCGCATGGTATTTTACAAAACAAAGAGTCGCACCCTGAGTCATATTGTACATTTCCATGATTTGACTCAATGTGTAATAGTTATCAATGTCGATGACATCAAGAAGCTCAGAGAAATTTGCGTCAATAAGCTTTTTACTGTAGAAAGTATTACGCCCTTCGTAAACTTTAGGGATGCCTAATCTGTCACAACGCCCCCATACAGCTTTACGTCCAATTTTATACTTATCCATAATCTCTTGTAGGGTATAGTATTCTTGTTCTTGCTTACGCTTGTAACTTCTTTTTCTATAAGGTCCTGCATCCTCAAAGTATTTGTCAAGATCCTCACGACGGACAAGGGTTTTTCTACGTATTCTCACTGCCTTGATGATTCCGGAATAGAAACATCTATAAACAGTGCTAACACTTATATCAAGTAATAAGGCAACATCTGAGGGTGTCAAAAATGGTCGTGAAGCAACTGCGTCTCTTTCTTTATCAAGAGCTGCTCCTGCTCCACCTAACAATCTGTCTACAAATGCAAATCCCAGATTAGAAGCAATCTCCATAACCATATTACCTGATAGCGGAGCCATACTTACTACTCCAAGCAGAACTGGATTTGACAAGGCATTTGAGAATTCTGAATAGATTACTACTTCCGAATTGACTACGTCAACACTGACTGCTTTTCTTAAATAGGCTGGAAGATTGGTTGCCAGAAGTCTTCCAAAATGCTCGAATATAATCTCCAATGTTCTTAAATGTTCCTTTGAGAACTTAGATGGTCTTGCAAAGTCATAGTTCTTCACCTGTTTCTCTTCGCCATTCTTCATCTCATCAACATCAAGTTCACCACTGCTTAACG
>OKSS01000394.1_pt1 | contig 12179 bp, 6 predicted proteins | sample 1633641 | NCBI WGS metagenome assembly OKSS01 (sample SAMEA3879549, study PRJEB24766) | human gut metagenome | biome: human-associated habitat; feature: feces | place: USA | collected 1985/1987
CAGAATTGTACACAAACGAAAAGGATCGAGCCCTGTCCAAACACAGAGCCCAATCCTTCGATCCGGCATAAATAACTACAAATCAAGCTGTACGTCTTTTCGCAGACGCAGAAGATCCGGAGCTTTTCCGTTACTTTACCTTGGCCATGAATTTTTCCCGGTCGACGATGTAGCGGACATGGATGCCCTCGCCGATCAGCCCCTCGGCGTCGCGGGCCCCGACGTTGAAGGTCAGTTTGCGCCCCTCGACTTCAGCAAGCACGGCCGTGGCGGTGATTTCGGCGCCAAGTCCCGACGGCTTGATGTGCGTGACGTTCATCTCGGCGCCGACGGTGGTCGCGCCTTCGGGAAGTTCGCCGGCAACGGCCGTCATGGCGGCGTTCTCCATCAGCGCCACCATCGCGGGGGTGGCGAAAACCGCAAGGTCGCCCGAACCCATCGCGGCGGCCGTGTTGCCGGCGGCGACGGTTGCGGCGCAGGCGGTGAGCGTGGTTCTGGAGCTCATTATGCTGAAAAAGAAAAATTACGGCTTCTGTATTCGGAAACAGGACCTTAAAATCAACAATCAGTGTAAGAGATTTATAAAAGTAGGTCTGCCACTGGCATTACAGGAGTTTCTGACGCGGATGTCGTTTTTGGCCTTGTGTGCTTTTATCAATAAGCTTGGACTGGAAGCCTCATCAGGATACGGAGTAGCCGGCAAGATAGTTAATTTTGTCATGCTTGTTCCCAGTGCGCTTATGCAGTCCATGGCATCTTTTGTATCGCAGAACGTCGGTGCCGCATCTTTACACCGGATTTGGCGGTTATCGGGAAAGGAGCGGAATATTTAAGAGGATTTGCACCGGAAACGATTGTCACCTGCTTCGGTATTCTTCTGAACGTGATTTTCTATTTTATATTTTTTAAGAAACATCGGGAGAACGATCCTCTTTTTTCGTGAGGGAAAACATGTTATGAAAAAGAAAGTAAACTATGTGGAAGTTTTGAAAGAAATGGCAATTTTGACAGTAGCGGTGGCGATTATTGCGGCAGCAGTCTATTTTTTCCTGGTACCCAGCCATGCATCCGTCAGCAGCATTTCGGGACTCGGAATTGTTTTGTCAAACTTTATTCCGCTTCCGTTGTCTGCGATTACCATGATTTTGAACGTGGTACTCCTGATTATCGGATTTATCACCTGCGGAAAAGAATTCGGTGTGAAGACAGTTTATACCAGTGTGATGCTGCCCGTCTTTATCGGTCTGTTTGAAATTCTGTTCCCGGATTTCGGTTCCATGACCGACAGCCAGGAGCTGGACGTGCTGTGTTACATTCTGGTAGTCAGCGTGGGGCTGAGCATTTTATTTAACCGGAATGCTTCTTCGGGCGGCTTGGATATTGTGGCAAAAATCATGAACAAGTACCTTCATATCGAGCTGGGAAGGGCGATGTCTTTGTCCGGAATGTGTGTGGCGCTTTCGGCTGCGCTGGTATACGACAAGAAAACCGTAGTGCTGAGTATTCTCGGTACTTATTTCAACGGCATCATTCTGGATTACTTTATTTTTGACAACAATAAAAAGCGCCGTGTCTGCATTATCACCGAGAAAGAAGAAAAGCTCCGCCAGTTCATCATCAAGGACTTGCACAGCGGAGCCACCATATATGAAGCAATCGGCGCGTACAATTTAGAGAAGCACAACGAAATCATCACCATCGTGGACAAGAGCGAGTACCAGAAGCTGATGGCATTTATCAATAAGGAAGACCCGAAGGCGTTCATCACGGTTTACAATGTGTCAAACATGCGGTATCAGCCGAAAATTTAGATTTATTCCTTATATATTGACTATATTTTGCTTATACATATGTCTTGACACATCAGTTAGGCTATGCTAACTTATAAATGACCAAATACACATAAAATAGTCACGTAAATTTTTGAGGACAAAAATTTAACGGGTCAGATGGGAGCACATAGGAAGATGAGAGATTTCAGGGAAGAATACAAGGCATTTTTGCGGGAGTATCCTTATAAAACCATAGAAGTGGACGGTGTTACGGTCCGCTATCAGCGCGGGGGAAAAGAAGGTGCGCCGACTGTTCTGTTTTTCCATGGATTGGAAATGCAGGAAATGTGGATGCCCTATGCGCTGCATTTCCGTGAAAAATACGGATTTTTAATCTATGAATACCCGTTTTTCACGGTAAAGCTGGAGGAGCAGATAGAATTTCTCCGCAAAATGCTGGATAAGCTTGGCATTGAAGAGGTAATACTCCTCGGTGCCAGCGACGGCGGCGTCAATGCGCAGATGTTTGCAAAAAAATATCCGGAAATGGTAAAAGCCATGATTTTGACAACCACGCTGACCTTGGACAGCGATTACATCCGCAATATCAAAAAAGAATGGATAAAAGGTCCCATTATGATAAATCTGATGAAGATTATGCCCGCCAAGACTCTGATGAAGCAGCTTATAAAATTAAGCCCGAAATTTTTAGAGTATGAAACACCGGAGAACAAGGCTTACGGCATAAGCTTCTATGAAACGGTTGCTTCCGATTTGCAGTACAAAAAGCGCTTTATTCACAGCTATACCTGCGTATTCATGCTGAGAAACTGCGAATACTTTAAGAAAGAAGACTTTGCATACCTGCACGGCAAGGTGCAGATACTCGTTCCTGAGCACGACATCTTCAAAAAAGAGGACCAGGAAATCCTGGCAGCCCTGTTCCGTGACCTCGACGCCAGAATAGAGGATGCACCCGGCGGACATGTCGGTTTCATCGTACAGGCAGATGCCTATTTAGAAAAAATAGACAATTTTCTTGCAGGAATGGTAAATTAAAAATAAGTATATGCACAATAGCATGTTTGTCCCCGGAAGTACTGGCTTCCGGGGATTTTCCTAGTTAATTTGACTCCTCTTGTACGTACGCATTATAAAGTCAAATAATTTTTCCGGTTCTTGTTTTCAATTTTGATTCCACGGGCATTTTCTTATTGCAGAGTCAAACAAACTTTCAGCTTGGAAAAGCCATTTTTGACTTAATTCCGCTTTTTTCCTGTCGAAGTCAAATAAAAATGGAGTTTATCTTTGACTATTTTGACTTATATTAGAAATTTGCTGTATAGGGTCAAACAACAGACTTTCTGAAAAGCTGATCTGTTTGACTCTGGGCATCATGTCCCAAAATCCGCGTAAAATTTTTGCAGAGGTTACGCGGAAAATGGCATCACGACCCAAAATCTGCGTAAAACATTTGCAGAGGTTACGCGGAAAATGGCAACATGTCCCAAAATCCGCGTAAACTTTTTGAAGGGCTTACGCGGAAAATGGCATCATGTCCCAAAATCCGCGTAAATCATTTGCAGAGGTTACGCGGAAAAGGGCATCATGACCCAAAATCCGCGTAAATCTTTTGCAAAGCCTACGCGGAAATCAGCAATCTTTTCTATATCCGCGTAAATGCTATTCACATCTGTATCTAATCCGGGATTTCCCTGGTTTTATCCCTTATCTAAGCTCATAATTTGATACCGCTTGTATAAAAAACATTGTGCACGGGAGTGCAAACTGCTATAATAGATTGAATAGCTTTGTTTTAAAAGCAGTGAAAGGGGCAATACAGGGAATGGCAAAGAAAAAGATAAAAGGCACACGTATACTGGCAGCAATTCTGACTGCGGCGATGGTATTTACATCGACGCCGTACACGGCGCTGGCGGCAGAAAGCGAAGCGGGCTATGTGACCGTGCAGAATGAGATAGAACAAACCGGACAGGCTGACGACGGCACCGGCAACAATGGCAATAACGGAGAAAATGGCGGCAAAGGAAATAACGGAGCAGGTGATTTTTCCGATGGCTCCGACAAGGATGGCGGCAACAGTGGCATCGGCGATGTGTCCGGCTCCGACGAAACAGGTGACATACCGGGCAACTCCGGCGATAACAGAGATAACGGCGGTAGCGGTAATGCCGGCGACGTATCAGGAGGCACCGGCGACATTTCTGACAATAATGGAGGCACCGGCGAAACAGGTGATGTATCAGACGGTAACGGAGGCACCGGCGACGTGTCCGGTCCCGACAGCGAAGTATCCGTTTCCGGCAATGACATTGCGGTATACGGTGTAGCGACAACCGCAACCGGCACCCTTACAGTGGAAGGAAACAACGGAAGCTATTCTTATGATGCGGAAAATGATGTCATCACGGTAAAGAACGGAGCGGAGCTTACTTTCCACAGCGCAGACGGTTACGGAGCGGAAAATCCTTCCCAGACCCGTATTTATGTGGAAAAAGACGCTAAGGCAACCCTCACACTGGACGGTGTATACATAAACGTGAGCGATAAAGCAGTGTCTCCTTTGGAAATTGCAGAAGACAGCACGGGGGCGGTAAATGTTGTCTTAAAAGGCAGCAATGCTTTAACAGCAGGTGAAAAAGCAGCGGGAATTCAGAAAAACGGGACCGCAGATGGTACTCTGACAATTTCCGGCAGCGGTGCCCTGACTGCGCAGGGAGGCAAATACGGAGCGGGAATCGGAAGCGGCTATGAAAAAGCCGGAAGCAATATCAGCATAAGCGGAGGAGAGGTAACGGCAACCGGAGGTTATGGAGGAGCGGGAATCGGCGGTGGTATGTACGGAGCCGGAAGCAGCATTACCATAAGCGGCGGAATGGTAACGACAACCGGAAGCAATGGAGGAGCCGGAGTCGGAAGCGGTTATCACGAAAGCGCAAGTAATATCACCATAAGCGGAGGAACGATAATCGCAAAGGGCAGCTATTACGGAGCCGGAATTGGCGGCGGAAAAAATGGAGCCGGAAGCAATATCGGCATAAGCGGAGGAGAAGTAACGGCAACCGGAGGCGCATATGGAGCGGGAATTGGAGGCGGTTATTGCGGAGTCGGAAGCAATATTACCATAACCGGAGGAATCATAACGGCGACCGGAGGCTCGTTCGGAGCGGGAATCGGCGGTGGAGATAGCAGGGACGGAAATGATATCAGCATAAGCGGGGGAACGGTAACGGCAACCGGAAGAGGTACAAAGAGCGATATCGGAGGCGGAAGTGGCGGTTCCACAGGCAAGGTTACCATTACCGGCGGCAGCGTGAAAACAACGAAAGGTGTGCTTACCGGTGTGACCAACGGAACCGATGAGGTTTACTGTACGGTGGTAGACCTGACGGAAGAATTCGGAATAGAGGCAGCCGTTACGGATGTGGGCGAAACCGCCTATGGTATGAAGGATGTTATGACCGATGCGGACGGAAAGATTTATATGTATCTTCCGGCTGGCGAAACCTCGATTTTACTCGGAATGTATTACTATACCGGTACCGTTTCCGCGGAAGCCGGAGCAGACAACCGTCTCACAAGGGGAAAGTGCAGATACGATTTACTGGTACTGGGCGACCCCGCTTACTATGAAAGAAATGAAATCCCGCAGGGCATTCTGATAAAAGACGGTGCCAACCTGACCGTAAAGAGTGGAAACGGCTACGGCAAGGACAACTATTCTCAGACAAGAATAGAAATAGAAAAAGATGCATCCGTGACCCTGACTTTGGACGGAACCTATATTGATACTATTGATACTACCGATTCGCCCATTCTGATTCCGGAAAACAGTACCGGAAATGTAAACATTATCTTAAAGGGTGAAAATGGCTTAAAAGCAGGAAGATACTATGCCGCTATCCAGAAGGACGGAGATGCGGAAAACATCGGTACCCTTACCATTTCCGGTGACGGTGCCCTGATTGCACAGGGAGGAAAACAGGGAGCCGGAATCGGAGGCGGCCATGAAAAAGCCGGAAACAATATCGTCATAAGCGGAGGAGAGGTAACGGCAACCGGAGGCGAATATGCAGCTGGAATCGGCGGTGGTATGTACGGTAGCGGAAGCAGTATTACGATAAGCGGAGGAACCGTAACGGCAACCGGAGGCGAAAGTGGAGCCGGAGTCGGAAGCGGTTATTACGAAAGCGGAAGCAATATTACGATAAGCGGAGGAACCGTAATCGCACAGGGAGGAAATCAAGGTGCCGGAATTGGCGGCGGAAAAAGTGGCGCCGGAAACAATATCGATATAAGTGGAGGAACGGTCATAGCAACCGCTACAGCAGGAGATCATGGAGCTACCGGAGCCGGAATCGGCGGTGGTTATGCCGGTATGGGAAATAATATTACCATAAGCGGAGGAACGGTCACCGCAACCTCCACTGCAACAGGAGAGTACGGTTGTGCGGGAGCCGGAATCGGCGGTGGTTACGCTTGTATGGGAATTGGCATTATCATAAGCGGGGGAACCGTAACGGCTCTGTCAACTGCGGACGAAGCCTACTGGGAAGGATACGGAATCGGAAGCGGCTGTAGTACCGGCATCAGTGGTCCGGAAATCTATGGTGGAAACATCAAAGCAAGCAGACTTAGCGGTGTACTCGGAAAAGATGGAGACGAGCTACATGAAGCATATCTTGCGAGGGCAGACCTGCTGCTTCTTGCCGGAAAAAATGCGGCTCTTGGAAATCCTGTATTACAGACCTATAATAAGAAAACAGGAGAAACAAAGACACTTTCTTACAACCTGAAGGATGTATGCACCATGGAAGACGGCTATTTATACATGTATCTTCCGGCAGATACCGAGGATACGGTGACCCGTCTGGTGTTTGACAATGCCGTTTACGAAGCGACGGTAAAGAAATTTGATTATGAACTGGAACCTGGCCGGTATAGTGATTTTACCCTGATAAGCAGCACGGACGGAAAAGCAGAATATGGGGAAGTGCTCCGGGAGGATGTGCCGGATGACGGTATCATTCCCGACGGTATCTGGATGTCAGACCTGCAGGCAGGCGGCTATACCTATACCGGTAAAGCAATCACCCCCTCCTTTAGGGTATACGACGGCAAAAAAATGCTGGCAGTAAAGAAGGATTACACCGTTTCTTATAAAAACAACATCAAAGCGGCAACGGCGGATGATGCGAAAAAGGCGCCCACCATTACCGTGAAGAGTACCGGTAATTATAAGGGAACGGAAACACGTACCTTTACCATAAATCCGGCATCCCTGGATGGAACGGAACAGCGTATTAACATCGATAACCTTTATCTGGCAGCGCCTGCGGGAAAAAATCCCAAAGGCATCAAAGCCGTGCCGGTGGTGACGGATAACGGAAAGAAGCTGTCAGAAAACAAGGATTACACCGTAAACCACGTAACCCTGAATGAACAGAATGCGGAAAACAAAAACGCAAACAGTTATGTAACTCCCGGAAAGTATACCGTGGAGATTACCGGAAAAGGCAATTACACCGGTACCAGACAGATAACGGTAACACTGGCAGATGTGGCAAAAGAGCAGATTTTGATGAGCAAGGTTACTGTAGCAAAAGTACCGGATGTGACTTATGATGCGGATTTATGCGAAGGAAACAATGCAAAAGGCATGACCCCGGCGCTTACCGTAACCTACGGCAGCGGAAAAAATAAAGTTACCTTATACAAGGAAGGTGATGTGAATGCAGCCGGTGAAACCGTTTCCGCGGAAAATGCCGACTATACGGTAACCTGGATCAACAACAGGTATGTGGGAACCGCAACTGTCGTTCTTACCGGAACCGGAAAGATTCTGGAAGACGGAACAGCCATCGGAACCTATTTTGGTGAAAAACGCATTACCTTTAAAATCAAGGGCACAGCACTTTCCGCAAACATGGTAAGCTGGGTGGACGGCAGCAAGAACGTAAGTGTTGTTTATAACGGCGGGGAACAGGAACCCAGAGTAAGGGTAAGTCTGCAGAAAAAAGTAAAAGGTAAAGATGGAAAGATGGTAACACAGACAACCTATCTGCGGGAATACGATGAATATGCGCAATATGGCGATTACAAGGTTTCTTACCTGAAAAATGTAGATGCGGGAACCGCAACAGTTGTGATTACCGGCGCTGGCGGTTACACCGGAACCGTGAAGAAGACCTTCAAGATTACGCAGGCGGATTTGGCGGCGGAAGGAACCGAAGCAAAAATTGGAGTAGCAGACAGTATTCCTTTTGTAAAGAACGGTGCGAAGCCTGCGATTGTGGTAACCGCGAAAATGGCAAACGGAAACACCGTTACCCTGAAAGAGGGCAAAGATTATACCGTAACCTATGCCAACAACAAGGCTGTCAGCGAGGGTAAAAACCTGACGGAGAAGAAGCTGCCGCTCATTACCGTAAAGGGCAAAGGAAACTTTAAGGGCAGCATCAAGCAGACCTTTACCATTACCAACAAGAGCCTCGCAGACAAGGTAAATCCCATCACGGTGACGGTTGCGGATGTGCCGGCAAACAAAAACAAGGGCAAATTTGTCAGCAAGCCTGTGGTAACGGATGAAACCGGAACAAAACTAAAGGAGAAAACAGATTATACGCTTTCTTATAGTCTGCTGATGGCAAACGGAGAAGAAACAAAACTGGATGTGAAAAAGGACGTCGTAAACGAACCCGGCAGCACTATCCGTATCACCATTACCGGTGCCGGAAACTACCGGGGCGAGGGCTCTGTACTGACTGCAGATTACCGCATTACGGAGTCTGACTTCAAAAAGGTGACGGTTAAGGTAGTACCCAAGACGCTTCCCTACACCACAAAACCGGTTACCCTGACGGAGGAGGATTTAATCCTTACCATGAAGGTGGGAACCGGCAAACAGGCAGTAGTGGAAACCCTTCCCCTTATCACGGACGGCGACGACACGAAGGATGGATACAAAATCATCGGTTACAAGAACAATGTCAACAAAGGAACCGCCCAGGTTACCCTGCAGGGATGCGGAAAATACGGCGGAACGAAGACCGTGAAGTTCTACATCGGCACCAGACCCTTCCTCTGGTGGCTCCGGAATGTATAAAATTACGTCCAATCCGCAAAACAGTTGACACTTAGCCTTTGTTAGTAGTACACTTTTAACGTAAACAACAGTAGGTAAACCGCGACAAGGTTTCCTGTTGATAATATTATTTTATTTTTACCAAAAGGAGGTAAATTTTCATGGCAGAAGCATGGAGAGGTTTTGTGAAAGACGGCCATTGGGATGTTGATGTCAATGTTCGTAACTTCATCCAGAGAAACTACACCCAGTATGATGGTGACGAAAGCTTTTTGGAAGGCCCTACAGAGGCAACCGACAAGCTTTGGGGCAGACTGCAGGAATTACAGAAAGCAGAACGTGAGCACAACGGCGTATTAGAGTGCGAAACAGAGGTTGTATCCAGCCTTACCGCTTACGGCCCGGGCTACATTGATGAGTCTATGAAGGACCTTGAGCAGATTGTAGGTCTTCAGACAGACAAGCCGTTAAAGAGAGCATTTATGCCTTACGGTGGTATCAAGATGGCAGAGGAAGCTGCAAGCACTTACGGTTACGAAGTTAACCCTAAGTTCCACAAGATTTTCACTGACTATCATAAGACACACAACCAGGCAGTATTTGATGCATATACAGACGAGATGAAGGTTGCACGTCATACTCATATCGTTACAGGTCTTCCCGATACTTACGGTCGTGGACGTATCGTAGGCGACTACAGAAGAGTTGCTCTTTACGGTATCGACTTCCTGATTGAGAAGAAGAAAGAGGATAAGAAGAACTGCGGTAACGGTACCATGACCGAAGAAGTTATCCGTCTGAGAGAAGAAATTGCTGAGCAGATCAAGGCTCTGCAGGGAATGAAGGAAATGGCTAAGATTTACGGCTACGATATTTCCGGTCCCGCTACCAACGCTAAGGAAGCTGTTCAGTGGTTATACTTCGGTTATTTAGCAGCTATCAAGACCCAGAACGGTGCAGCTATGTCCGTTGGACGTATCTCCACATTCCTGGATATTTATATCGAAAGAGACTTAAAGGAAGGTACTCTGACTGAGAAAGAAGCTCAGGAGTTAATCGACCATATGACCATGAAGTTCCGTATGGTTAAGTTCGCTCGTATTCCTTCTTACAACCAGTTATTCTCCGGTGACCCTGTATGGGCAACCCTGGAAGTTGGCGGTATCGGCATGGACGGCCGTCATATGGTTACCAAGAACGACTATCGTTTCCTTCATACTCTTGAAAACATGGGACCCAGCCCTGAACCGAACCTGACCGTTCTGTACTCCAGCGCTCTTCCCGCAAACTTCAAGAAGTATGCAGCTAAGATTTCCGTAACTACATCTTCCATCCAGTATGAGAACGATGACGTTATGAAGCCTATCTGGGGCGATGACTACAGCATCTGCTGCTGCGTATCCGCAACTCAGACCGGTAAGGAAATCCAGTTCTTCGGTGCTCGTGCTAACCTTGCTAAGTGCTTACTTTACGCTATCAACGGTGGTAAGGATGAAAAGCATCTTGACAAGAACGGCAAGCATATGCAGTGCGGTCCCGAAATCGCACCCATTACTTCCGAATACCTTGATTTCGACGAAGTTATGCATAAATACGACATCATGCTTGACTGGTGTGCAGCTCTGTATGTAAACATCCTGAACCTGATTCACTACATGCATGATAAATATTACTATGAAGCAGCAGAGATGGCTCTGATTGATACCGATGTAAGAAGAACCTTCGCAACCGGTATTGCAGGTCTGTCCCACGTAGCTGACTCCCTGTCCGCTATTAAGTATGCTAAGGTTAAAGTTATCCGTGATGACCAGGGCTGCGCTATCGACTTCAAGACCGAAGGCGAGTTCCCTAAATACGGTAACGATGATGAAAGAGCAGACGAATTTGCTGTATGGCTTCTGAAGACCTTCATGGAGAAGATTAAGAAGAACAAGACTTACAGAGATTCCGAGCCCACAACCTCTATCCTGACCATTACTTCCAACGTTGTATATGGTAAGGCTACCGGTGCTCTTCCTGACGGCAGAGAAGCTTACAAGCCTTTCGCTCCCGGTGCATCACCTTCCTACGGTGCAGAACAGAGCGGTCTGCTTGCATCCCTGAACTCTGTAGCTAAGCTTCCTTACGAGTATGCTCTGGATGGTATTTCCAATACCCAGACCATGGCTCCTTCCGCTCTTGGTCATGACCTTGACGAGCAGAAGAATACTCTGGCAGGCGTTCTGGACGGATACTTCGATCGTGGTGCTCATCACCTCAACGTTAACGTATTCGGTACCGAGAAGCTGTTAGATGCACAGGCACATCCTGAGAAGCCTGAATACGCAAACTTCACCATCCGTGTATCCGGTTATGCTGTTAAGTTCATCAGCCTGACCAAGGAACAGCAGGATGACGTTATCGCAAGAACCTGCCATAAGAGACTTTAATCTTAACAGGTTTCAAGATAATTGATGTAAATTGGGGTCGGGCAGTAATGTCCGGCCCCTTTTTGGTAATACTAAGACAGAACTGATATGCAGATTACAGAAAGGCATAGGTATTTATATGATTAAAGGTAGAATTCATTCATTAGAATCATTTGGCGCGGTAGACGGCCCCGGAATCCGTTATCTTATTTTCTTAAAAGGATGCAATATGCGTTGCCAGTATTGCCACAACGTAGATACCTGGAATCCTGAAACAGACAATCTGCAGACAGCAGACGAGCTTTTGGATAAGGCAGAGCGTTTCCGTAGCTACTGGGGCAAGGATGGCGGTATTACCGTCAGCGGCGGCGAAGCATTGCTGCAAATCGACTTTTTAATTGATTTATTCAAAAAGGCGCATGAAAGAGGCATCAATACTAACCTGGATACCTCCGGACAGCCTTTTACCAGAGAAGAGCCTTTCTTCTCCAAATTCAATGAATTACTGAAATACACCGACCTTGTTATGCTGGATATCAAGCACATCGACGACGAAGAGCATAAGAAGCTGACCGGTCATACCAACAAAAATATTTTAGACTGTGCAAGATACCTTTCCGAGCAGGGTATTCCCATGTGGATCCGTCATGTACTGGTGCCCGGAATTACTGACAATGACGAATACCTGAAAAAGACAAGAGAATTTATTGATACTCTGGATACCGTCATGAAAGTAGAAGTTCTTCCATACCATACTCTGGGTGAGTACAAGTGGAAAGAACTGGGGATTCCTTACAAGCTTGAGGGTGTAGAACCGCCCACCGAAGAGAGGATCCAGAACGCGAAGAAGATTCTGGAGTTCAATAAATATAAATAAGCAACTGTAACTATTGA
>OKSS01000406.1_pt1 | contig 12021 bp, 10 predicted proteins | sample 1633641 | NCBI WGS metagenome assembly OKSS01 (sample SAMEA3879549, study PRJEB24766) | human gut metagenome | biome: human-associated habitat; feature: feces | place: USA | collected 1985/1987
AGCTGAACTGTGTGCCCTTAGCAGAAAATGGCCTGGCCGATATTATGCAGCTGTTGAAGTTGGCGCACAGCTATAATGCGCCGTTGCGCTTTATCGAGCTGATGCCGTTGGACTGCAACACTAATCTGCAAGGCCTAAGCGGCAGTGAAATTCGCAGTCTGTTGGAGCAGGCAGGCTTACAGCTGCAGCGTGACGCGCAGCGTTACGGCAACGGTCCCGCAAGTTATTGGCGCATCGGCGGCTATAAAATGCCGGTGGGCTTTATCGAACCGCTGCATAATAAATTCTGCGCTGTCTGCAACAGGGTACGCCTTACCTCCGTGGGCATGCTGAAGCCCTGTCTTTACTGTAACGAGGGCATGAACCTCAAGCGCTTGCTGCGTGACGGCGCAAGTGATGCGGATTTGCTGCAGGCCATGCAGGAGATTATTTACGCCAAGCCTGCGGGACACAGCTTTGATGTAAAAGCAGCGCGCTTTAATATGAGCCAGATTGGCGGATAAATACAGGCTTTGAAGGAGCAGACAATGAGTGAATTTACACATTTTGACGCTGCGGGCAATGCTCTGATGGTGGATGTCAGCGATAAGGCTGACACTGCGAGGGTTGCCGTGGCGCAGGGAAAAATCTGCGTAAGCAGAGAAATATATGAAAAAATTGCTGCCGGCAGTATGGCCAAGGGTGATGTGCTGGGTGTGGCGCGCATTGCAGGCATCATGGCCACCAAGCGCACCAGTGAGTTGATCCCTCTGTGCCACCCGCTGCCCCTGACCAAGGCGGGCATCGAGTTCCGTCTGCTGCCCGAACGGCAGGCGGTAGAAGCCCTGTGCACCGTAAAAACCAGTGGTGTGACCGGCGTGGAGATGGAAGCGCTGACCGGCGTTTCCACCGCGCTGCTGACCATCTATGATATGTGCAAGGCCGTGGATAAGGGCATGGAGCTGGGCGAGATCCATCTGGTGGAAAAGACCGGCGGCAAGAGCGGCCACTATATCCGGGCGGAGGGCGGCTATGTTTGATCGTTACCAGCGCGAGATCCATTATCTGCGCCTGTCGGTGACCGACCTGTGCAACCTGCGCTGCCGCTACTGTATGCCGGACGGCGTGGAAAAGCTGGAGCGGGAAGCTGTGCTGACCTACGAAGAATTTCTGCGTCTGGCCGCGCTGTTTGCCCAGTGCGGCATCGACACCGTGCGGGTGACCGGCGGCGAGCCGCTGGTGCGCAAGAACGTGGCGCAGTTGGTGGCAGGACTTAAAGCGACCCCGGGCATCCGGCGGGTCACCCTGACCACTAACGCCGTGCTGCTGGCAGAGCAGCTGCCCGCATTGCTGGACGCCGGGCTGGACAGCGTGAACATCAGTCTGGACACCCTGCGCCCGGAGGTGTTCCGGCAGATCACCGCCCGGGACGATTTTGCCGCCGTGCAGACGGGCTTGCAGGCGGCGCTGGAAAGCGGCCTGCCGGTCAAGCTGAACTGTGTGCCGCAGGCTGGCGTCAATGAGGGCGAACTGGAACAGCTTGCCGCGCTGGCAAAGGACAACGCCCTGCAGGTGCGCTTCATTGAGATGATGCCCATCGGCTACGGCGCTGCCATGCCCTGCATCTCCGGCCCGGAACTGCGGGCGCGGTTTGCCAGGCGCTGGCCGGAGCTTGCGCCCCTTTCCACTGCGCAGGAGCACGCCTTGGGCGACGGCCCGGCGGTGTACTACACCGTGCCGGGCTGGCAGGGCAGCATCGGCTTTATTGCAGCGGTGCACGGCAAATTCTGCGCTTCCTGCAACCGGGTACGGCTGACCAGTCAGGGCTTTTTGCGCCCCTGCCTTGCCAGCGAGACCGGGTGCGACCTGCGCACCCTGCTGCGCAGCGGCGCAGACGATGCGCAGCTGCTGGCCGCTATCCGGGAGACCATCTGGGCAAAACCCCGGGAACACCATTTTAACGACAGTTCCATGCCCGCTACCCGCGGGATGTATCGCATTGGAGGATAAATAACTATGGGTAAGCTTCTGGCAATCTGCACCAGCCCCAAGCGGGGCACCGTAAAAACTGAGGTGCCCAGCGCCGTCCTGACCCCGGAATGGGGCATCGTGGGGGACGCCCACGGCGGCAACTGGCACCGTCAGGTCAGTATGCTCAGCGCCGAAAAGATCGAGGCCTTCCGCAAGAAGATCTGGGTGGACTACGGTGCCTTCGGTGAAAATCTGGTCATCGAGGGCTTCGATTTCCGCAATCTGCCGGTGACCAGCCGGTTTGCCATCGGGGATTTGGTGCTGGAAATGACCCAGATCGGCAAAGAATGCCACAACGACTGCGTCATCAAGCAGCAGACCGGCGAGTGCATCATGCCTCACGAGGGCGTGTTTGCTCGGGTACTGACCGGCGGCGAGATCCATGTAGGGGACGAGGTGACCCTGCTGCCCGCACTGGAAAACCCGCCCCTGCGTGCCGCCGTCATCACCCTTTCCGATAAAGGCAGCCGTGGTGAGCGGGAGGATAAAAGCGGCCCGCTGATTGTGGAAATGCTCACCGCCGCAGGCTATGTGGTGGAGGAGACCATGATCCTGCCGGACGAAGCCAAGGCGCTGAAAGCGCAGCTCATCCGCATGGCAGACGGCCGTCAGGTGAACCTTGTGCTTACCACCGGCGGCACCGGCTTCTCCCCCCGTGACATCACCCCGGAAGCCACCTGCGCTGTGGCCGACCGCAACGCCCCCGGCATTGCCGAAGCTATGCGCTACCACAGCCTGAGCATCACCCCGCGCGGGATGCTGAGCCGCGGCGTCAGCGTGCTGCGCGGCAAGACTTTGATCGTCAACCTGCCGGGCAGCCCTAAGGCAGTGCAGGAGAACCTCGAGTACATCCTGCCCAGCTTGGAGCACGGAGTACGCATCGCCGCGGGTCTGGACGGCGAGTGCGCCCGTAAGTAAGGTTTCTTGCCCTGTTTTCCTTGACTGGGCGTATAAATATACTATTTTTTTACTTAAAGTAAGGAGAAACAGAGATGAACGACCATCGCATTTCCCGCCGGAGTTTTCTGGCCGCTGCCGGTATGGCCGGTGCAGCCGCTGCCCTCACCGCCTGCGGCGGTGCTGCTTCCAGCGCAGCATCGTCCGTGGCTTCCTCTGCCGCCGCTTCCTCGGAAGCAGCCCAGAGCGTGGAGCTGATTGTGTTTGCCGCCGCCTCTCTCACCGAGACGTTGAACGCTATCGGTGAGAGCTACACGGCAGAGCACCCGGAGGTGACCTTCCGGTTCAACTTCGACTCTTCCGGCACCCTCAAGACCCAGATCCAAGAGGGCGCGGATTGCGATCTGTTCATCTCTGCCGGTCAGAAGCAGATGAACCAGCTGGACATCACCGCTTCTGCCGATGTGAACAAGGACGGCCTTGACTTTGTGGATGCCGACAGCCGTGTGAACCTGCTGGAAAACAAGGTAGTGCTCTGCGTGCCAGAGGGCAGCGACAAGGGCATTGACAGCTTTGACGCACTGGCCGAGCACCTGAAGGCACAGGATATCCTGTTCTGCATGGGCAACAGCGATGTGCCCGTGGGACAGTATACCCAGAAGATCCTTACCTACTACCAGCTGGACGAAGCTGCACTGGCGGCTGCGGGCGTGATCACCTACGGCTCCAACGTCAAGGAGGTGACCACGCAGGTCACCGAGGGCAGTGTGGATGCAGGTGTCGTTTACTGCACCGATGCATACAGCGCCGGTCTGACCCCTGTGGACGAGGCCACCAAGGAGATGTGCGGTCAGGTCATCTACCCCGCCGCCGTACTGAAGGCCGCCCCCAACGCCGAGACTGCCAAGGAGTTTTTGGCTTACTTACAGACCGACAAGGCCATGACCGTGTTCGAGGGCGTGGGCTTCAGCGCCGTATAAAGGAGCAGACATGGACTGGTATCCGTTGTGGAACAGCCTGCGCATTGCTTTGATCAGCTGCGTGGCGGTGTTCTTTCTTGGCATTTTTGCAGCCTACTATATCGCCCGTCTGCCTCGGGCGGTCAAGGGTGTGCTGGATGTGCTGCTCACCCTGCCCATGGTGCTGCCGCCCACGGTGGTGGGCTACTTTCTGCTGCTGCTCTTCGGCGCAAAGCGGCCGCTGGGCATCTTTTTCATGCAGCATTTCGGGGTAAAGCTGGTCATGAACTGGTACAGCGCCATCTTTGCCTCCATCGTGGTGGCATTTCCGCTGATGTACCGCACCGCGCGCGGCGCATTTGAAAGCTTTGACGAAACGCTGGCGTGGTCGGCGCAGACGCTGGGACAGTCCGATACATGGATCTTCTGGCGGGTGCGGATGCCCGCCTGCCGTCAGGGCATTCTGGCGGGCACGGTGCTGGCCTTTGCCCGGGCACTGGGCGAATACGGCGCTACCAGCATGATCGCGGGCTACACCCCCGGCAAGACTGCCACCATCGCCACCACAGTCTACCAGCTGTGGCGCACCAACGATGAACTGGGTGCTATGCGGTGGGTGCTGGTGGATATCGTCATCTCGGCGGTGGTGCTGCTGGCTGTGAACCTGCTGGAGAAAAAACAGAAAGCGGGTGCCCGGAAATGAGCCTTGAAGTCAACATTGAAAAAAAGCTGGACGGCTTTACCCTCCGTGCTGCCTTTACCGCCGGCAACACCTCCACCGCTTTGCTGGGCGCTTCCGGCTGCGGTAAAAGCATGACATTGCGGTGCATCGCGGGCATCGTAAAGCCGGACCGCGGACGCATCGTGCTGGACGGGCGGGTGCTGTTTGACAGTGCGCAGCACATCGACCTGCCGCCGCAGCAGCGGGGCGTGGGACTGCTGTTCCAGAACTATGCGTTGTTCCCCAATATGACCGTAGAACAGAATATCCTTTGCGGCCTGAAGACGGAAAAAGACCCCGCTGCCCGCCGCGTTGCCTGCGCCGAGATGCTGCGCGCCATGCGGCTGGAGACGCTTGCCAAGCGCTATCCCGCCCAGCTTTCCGGCGGGCAGCAGCAGCGCGCCGCGCTGGCACGCATTCTGGTGGGCAAGCCCCGCATCCTGATGCTGGACGAGCCCTTCAGTGCACTGGACAGCTACCTGCGGGAGGAGGTAGAGGGCGAGGTAGGCAGCCTGCTGGCAAATTTTGTGGGCACCGCCCTGCTGGTGACCCACAACCGGGACGAGGCCTACCGCCTTTGCAAAGAAATGATCGTGCTGAACGAGGGGCAGGTGCTGCGTGCCGGTACCACCAAGGCCGTTTTTGCCGACCCGCAGAGCATCGCTGCCGCGCGGCTGACCGGCTGCAAGAACATTCTGCCCTGCACCCCGCTGGACAGTCACACCGTCCGTCTGGACGGCTGGGACACCACCTTGCGGCTGGTGCTGCCCGTCCCGGCGGGCTGCACCGCCGTGGGCATCCGCGCCCACGACTTTACGCCCTGCGCTGCGGATGCGCCCAACGCCATCCCGGTAAAGGCGGTCTCCACCAGTGAAAACCCCTTTGACTGGAACCTCATCTGCACCTCGCCGGAGGGTGCGGCGCAGCTGTGGTGGAAGGTAGGCAAAACCAGCCTTTCTGCCGCCGCCCCGGAGCCGCCCCAGTATCTGTGTGCCGCCCCGGAGAGCATCATGCCGCTGAAAGGTTGAGAAAACGAATGGCCTGCACTGCGTTCCGGCCATATTCAGCGGAAAGAATCATTTGAAAATAGGGGATTTCCCCACACGCAAAGCAGCCGCTGCACGGTAAGATGCAGCGGCTGCTTTGCTTATTTGTGTAAAAAGGAGAGTACTTATGCCATATCACGGCAGGTCACAATGTCTGCCCCGGTGCCGCAGACGTCGGTCAGCACCACATCGCCCACATGGATGGGGGCGTGCAGCACCACGCTGTCCAGCGCTGCGACTACCTCGGCCATCTGTCCCTTGGGCACAGGCTTGGAGGTCTTGACCGGGCAGCGGGAGTGCAGGCAGCCCTCGGCGCGCACGGTGCTGGTGATGATGCGGGTGGGGTGGGTCAGCTCTTCCTTGCCGTAGGCGATGCCGTTGGGGCAGCCGTTGCCGGTCACTTTATAGTCGTTGGCCTCATCCACCTGCAGATGGCAGCCCTGCGGGCAGCAGGTGCAAATTACTTCTTTCATATCGCTCATACCTCCTCAATCTCAATGGTCACTTCGTCCACGGGGGCTCTGTCCAGCAGTACTCTGGGCAGGGCAATGTGTTCCATCTCGCCGGGGGCAAGGCGGTCACGTTTGAAGCGTGCAATCACCGTATCACCGCTCTTGACAAGGATGGTGCTCTTGCCGCAGATGCGGCGGACGCGGAAGGACACGTTGGTGCTCTTTTCCACGCCTTCCAGACGGATGCGCTGCGGCAGGGTGTAGCCAAGGTCTGCGCCGGGCTTCACGGTCAGCACACGCCCCGCGGCCACAGGGCCGTTCTGGATATAGTTGGCAGCGGCTGCGCCGGCCAGCTCGCTCTCACCGGAAACAAAGTCCACCAGATCATGCACCTGCACCACGTTGCCGCAGGCAAACACGCCGGGGATGCTGGTCTCCATGTTTTCGTACACGATGGCGCCCTTGGTGCGGGGGTCCATCTCGATGCCGGCCTGCTTGGTCAACTCGTTTTCGGGGATCAGACCCACGCTCAGCAGAATGGTGTCCACATCAAACTCCATCTCAGTGCCGGGGATGGGCTTGCGGTCGGGGCCAATCTCGGCCACGATGGCCTTTTCTACGCGGTCCTTGCCCTGAATATCCACGATGGTGTGGGAGAGGTACAGGGGGATGTCGAAGTCGTTCAGGCACTGCACGATATTGCGGGTCAAGCCGCCGGAGTAGGGCATCACTTCTACGCAGGCCAGCACCTTTGCACCCTCAAGGGTCATGCGGCGGGCCATGATCAGGCCGATATCGCCGCTGCCGAGGATCAGCACCCGCTTGCCCACCAGATAGCCTTCCATGTTCACATAGCGCTGTGCGGCACCGGCGGTGTACACACCGGCAGGGCGGGTGCCCGGGGTACCAATGGCACCGCGGGTGCGCTCGCGGCAGCCCATGCCCAGCACGATGCTTTTTGCCTCGATGATCTGGTAGCCGTACTCCTTGGAGACGCAGTGCACCTTTTTGTCCGGGGTCACTTCCAGCACCATGGTGTCCAGCTGCACCTTTACGCCGGTGTCCTTGAGCATCTCAATAAAGCGCCCGGCATACTCCGGGCCGGTGAGTTGCTCGCCAAAGCGATGCAGACCAAAGCCGTTATGGATGCACTGGTTCAGAATGCCGCCCAGTTCCTTGTCGCGCTCCAGAATAAGGATGTCGCGCAGACCGCTTTCCCATGCCTTGCAGGCAGCAGCAAGGCCCGCAGGGCCGCCGCCAATAATGACCAGATCAACCATTGTTCTTTCCTCCTACCTTCGTTTCGCTGAGCAGAACGTTCGAGCCGTTCTTGTCCTGCAGGATGTCCAAGGGGTCTATGCCCAGCTCGCGGCTGATCAGCTCCAGCACGCGGGGGCCGCAGAAGCCGCCCTGGCACCGACCCATGCCTGCACCGGCGCGGCGCTTGACGCCGTCGATGGTGGTGGCGGGCACCTCGCTGTGGAGGGCTGCCAGGATCTCGCCCTCGGTAATGGTCTCGCAGCGGCAGATCACGCGGCCGTAGGCGGGCTGCTCCTTGACAAGCGCTGCTTTTTCCTCTGCGGAAAGCTCCTTGAAGCGGATGTGGCGGCGGCCGTCCTTGTAGTCGGCCTTTTCTGCGCCCAGCACACCGCGCTGCTGCAGGATGGCAACAGCTTCCTCCGCAACCGCCGGGGCGGCGGACAGGCCGGGGCTCTTCATGCCGGCCAGATCGATCCAGCCGGGTGCCTCCGGCTCCTCGCCAATGATAAAATCGTCCACGTCCAGATTGGCGCGTACACCCGCAAAGCTGCGGATGGACTCGCCGAAGTTGATACTGGGCACACTGCGCTGGGCAGTGGCCTTGACAAATTCCAGACCGCTGCTGGTGCAGGAGGTGTCGTTGCCCTCCACAGGCTCTGCGTTGGGGCCGACGAGCAGGTTGCCGTGCACGGTGGGTGCCACCAGAACGCCCTTGCCCAGCTCGTTGGGGCACTGGAAGATGACGTGGCTCACACGGGTGCCCTCGCTCTTGTCCAGCAGATAGTACTCGCCCCGGGTGGGAATGATGTGGAAGTTGGCGGGCTCCACCATGGAGTGTACTTTGTCTGCCCAGATACCGGCAGCGTTGATGACGCAGCGGGTCTCCACCGTGCCGCCGGGCACGGTCAGGCGGTAGCCGCCCTCGATGGCTTCGGCATTGGTCACTTTGCAGCTGCGGCGCAGCTCCACGCCGTTGCGTACCGCCACCTCGGTCATGGCCAGTGCATACTCCCACGGGTTCACGATGGCGGCGCTGGGGGCCCATAGTGCACCGCAGACCTTCTCGGAGAGGTTGGGCTCCATGGCAAGGGTCTCTTCCCGGGAAAGAATCTTCATGTCGGGCACGCCGTTGACAGTGCCGTTCTCGAACAGATGCTGCAAATGGGGCAGTTCCTTCTCGTCCAGTGCCAGCACCAGCGAGCCGCACTGCTTATAGGAGACATCTAGCTTTGCGCAGATCTCCTTTGCCAAAGCCACGCCGCGCACGTTCAGCCGTGCCATGCGGGTGCCGGGGGCGGGGTCGTAGCCTGCGTGGAGAATGGCGCTGTTGGCCTTGGTGGTGCAGTCTGCCACATCGTTCTCGGCCTCAAGAATGACCACCTTGTTGTCGTAGCGCGACAGTGCGTAGGCGGCAGCGGCACCGATGACGCCACAGCCGATGATTGCTACATCATACATTGTTCTTTTCCTCCTGTCCGTTCTGCCTTGGCCCGTCGGGAGCTGGGCAGCTGTTGATGGTACAAAAAAAGAGCGAACCGAAACAAAGGCAACTGCCCTTGTCCGTTTCGCTCATATCTCCTGAAACAAACAGCACTTGTTTACTCTTATGATACCCTGTCCCTGCACAAAAAGCAAGGTGTTTTGCACTTTTTGTGAAACCTTTACAAAAAACACCGGTTGCTTTTGCGCAGAATGCAGGTCACATATCCCATACCGCCTGATTGGTGGTGGAAATGGCAGTGATTCCGGCTTCCAGCGCGGCCATCACGTCCTCTTTATCAGCAATAAGGCCGCCGGCGAGCACCGGCACTTTGGCGGTAGCGCACACCCGGCGCAGGATCTTGGGCATGGTGCCGGGCAGCAGGTCCAGACAGTCCGGCAGATTTGGCGGAATCTTATCCAAGCTTTCCAGTGCGATGGAATCCAGCAGGAATACCCGCAGAATGGCGGCCAGACCAAGCTCCTTGGCGCGGCGGATGAAGGACTGCCGGGTGGAGATGATGCCGTCGGCCTCGGTGGTATTGCGGATAAAGTCCACCGCCACCTCCTTACCGGCAAGCCCTGCGATAAGGTCTACATGCACCGCGGCAAAGCGCCCGGCTTCGTGGATGCGGCGTACAATGGAGGCAATATTGCAGATATCTCCGTATAATACGAATACCACCCGGATGTTCTCGTTGGTCAGTGCATTGCAAAGCCCGGCATCATCCTTGACGGCCGCAATGACCGGCGTTTCCTGAATGGCATCCATCAGCTCCTGCTTCATGCTTTTCCTCCTGCCCGGCGTTCTGTGGGGCAACTTTACTGATGCTCTGCCAGCCAGCGCAGCGCCATATAAGTGTAGGCTGCCGTGCCGCGGTACAGGATGCTGTCGTCAAAGCGCACCTTGGGGTGGTGCTGGCCGTAGGTGTAGCCCTCTTTAGCGTTGCCGGCAGCTAAGAACATGCTCACGGTGGGTACCTCGTGGCTGACAAAGGCGAAGTCCTCGCTGCCGCCGCCGGGCTTGCCGCCGGTGAGCGGGGTCATATCCATAGCACCCTTGCCCAGCAACTCGGTCATATAGGTCAGGGCGTTACCCGCCAGCGGGGTGTCCACCACCATGCAGGGGCAGTAATCGCTGAACTCCACCTCGGCGGTGCAGCGGTAGGCGGTGGCCACGCCCTGCGCAATCTCGGTCATGCGCTGGTGGATAAGGGCGCTGACCTTCTGCTCCGGGTCTACGGTGCGGATAGTGCCCCACATATCGGCAGTATCCGGGATGACGTTGGAAGCCTTGCCGGCCTCGAACCGGCCGGTGGTGAATACACCGAACCCGGCGGGGTCCAGCTCGCGGCTGTTGATCTCCTGCAGGGCAATGTGGATGTGCGCCGCTGCGGTGATGGGGTCGATGCAGGCGTTGGGCATGGAGCCATGCCCGCCCTTGCCGTGCACAACGATGTGGTACTGCTCGCAGCTGGCCATGGTGATGCCACCGCCCGGCACCAGCACCATACCGGCGGGCAGGGGCATCCCGGCCAGCACATGGAACATGACCGCTGCGTCCACTTTGGGATTCTCCAGCAGGCCGCTGTTTATCATGTCCAGCGAGCCCTGAAAGATCTCCTCTGCGGGCTGGAACTCCAGCTTTACCGTGCCTTCGATCTCGTCCTCGTGCTCCTTGAGCAGCTTGGCTGCACCCAGCACCATGGCGGTGTGCATATCGTGGCCGCAGCCGTGCATCTTGCCGGGCAGCTCAGAGGAGAATTCCTCGCCGGATTCCTCCTGCAGGGGCAAAGCGTCCATATCGCCCCGCAGCAGGATCACCTTGCCGGGACGCTTGCCCCCTGCAAGCGCCACCACGCCGCACTTGCCGCAGTCCTGCGGGGTGTAGCCCATCTCGGTCAGCGCCTTTTTGACCAGTGCCTTGGTCTGGGGCAGGTCAAAGCCCACCTCCGGGTGACGGTGCAGCGTGCGCCGCCACTCCTGCAGCTGGGGCTCCAGCGCCTTGGCGGCTTCCAACAGTTTTTCCGGTGCGATCATTGTAAAATCAACTCCCTCTGAATTTATGCGGAAAACCCTCTCGGCCACGGCAGGGAGGGCTTTGCCTTACAGTTATTCTTCCCCGCCGTTATTGCCATTGGGGTGATACTGGGCGCAGGTGCACTTTTTGAACTTCAGGCCGCTGCCGCAGGGGCAGGGGTCGTTGCGGCCAATTTTGACCACACGCACCGGCTGACCCTTGGGGCTGCCCTTGACGCCGGGTGCACCGTTGCCGGGCACAAAGCCTTCGCCGGTGGGCTTTGCCACCTGCTCCCGCTTGGGGGCGGAACCGGCGGCGCGCAGCTCGATGGTAAGCAGCATCTTGACGCTGGACTCCCGGATGGAATCCACCATCTGGTCGAACATATCAAAGCCCTCGATGCGGTATTCCACCACCGGGTCCTTCTGGCCGTAGCCGCGCAGCGCGATGCCCTGCCGCAGCTGGTCCATGTTGTCGATGTGGTCCATCCACTGGCGGTCTACGCACTTGAGCAGGCAGATGCGTTCCAGTTCGCGCATGACGGGTGCACCGTAGCGCACCTCCTTGGCCTGCAGAATCTGCATCCCGCGGTCGTACAGCATATCTGCAATGCCCTGCTGGGAAAGGTTATCAAAGTCGGCTACGGTATAGTGGAAGTCGGCATCGGTGGTCAGCCAGCCCTGATAGTGGCGGCGCAGGGCGCCAAAATCCCACTCGTCCTTCACATCGCCGGAAAGGAACTGGGCGCAGCTGGAATCGATGTTCTCCCGCAGCATCTTGTGCATCTCGGTGCTGATGTCCTCGCCGTCCAGCACCTTGCGGCGCTGCCCGTAGATGATCTCGCGCTGCTGGTTCATCACGTCATCGTACTTCAGCACGTTCTTACGGATCTCAAAGTTGCGGCCCTCCAGCTTTTTCTGGGCGCTTTCCAGCGTGTTGGTGATCATGCGGTTCTCGATGGGGGTGTCCTCGTCGATCTTCAGGGTGTTCATCAGGCTGGATACCCGGTCGCCGCCAAACAGACGCATCAGGTCGTCCTCAAGGCTCAGGTAGAAGCGGGAAGCGCCCGGGTCACCCTGACGGCCGGCACGGCCGCGCAGCTGGTTGTCGATACGGCGGCTCTCGTGCCGCTCGGTGCCAATGATGAACAGGCCGCCTGCGGCGCGCACCTCGTCGG
>OKSS01000421.1_pt1 | contig 11821 bp, 6 predicted proteins | sample 1633641 | NCBI WGS metagenome assembly OKSS01 (sample SAMEA3879549, study PRJEB24766) | human gut metagenome | biome: human-associated habitat; feature: feces | place: USA | collected 1985/1987
GCGGGACAGAAAGACCTGCTTCATCTTCCTGATCTCCGCCGCCGCGTCCCTGGTGATCTTCGGCGTGCTGAAGCTCCTGTTCCCCTTCACGGTGTAAAACCCCAATGCCCGAAAAAAATTCCCGGCCTGACGGCTTCTGCCGCCGGGCCGGGAGATTTTTTTACTTTTCGATGACCACCTTGTCATCCTTCAGCCGGATGTGGGCGGTGTCGCCGGACTTCAGCTGACCATCCAGCATCTGTTCGGCCACCACGTCCTCCACCTCGTTCTGCAGGGTGCGGCGCAGGGGACGGGCGCCGTAGCGGGCGTCGAAGCCGTCCTTGGCCAGGGCAGCCACGGCGTCGTCGTCCGCCTGGAGGGTGATGCCCTGGGCGGCCATGCGGCTACCGATGGTATCCAGCATCCGGCGGGCAATGCTACGGATGTTCTCCTCCGTCAGCTGGTGGAACACGATGATCTCGTCGATACGGTTCAGGAACTCGGGCTTGAGCTGCATCTTCAACTGCTCGATCACCTCCAGACGCGTCTTTTCAACCACTTCCGGCGAAATTTTATTGCCGTCGAAAGCCGGAGCGAAATTCTCCTGGATAACCTGTGCCCCCATGTTGGAGGTCATGATGATAATCGTATTGCGGAAATCGACCGTACGCCCCTTGTTATCGGTAAGCCGTCCGTCGTCGAGCACCTGCAACAGGATGTTGAACACGTCGGGATGCGCCTTCTCGATCTCATCGAGCAGCACGACCGAATAAGGCTTGCGCCGCACGGCCTCGGTCAGTTGTCCGCCCTCGTCGTAACCGACATATCCCGGAGGCGCACCGACCAGACGCGACACGCTGTGACGCTCCTGGTACTCGCTCATGTCGATACGGGTCAGCATGTTGTCGTCGTTGAAGAGGAACTCGGCCAGCGCCTTCGCCAGCTCGGTCTTACCTACACCCGTCGTACCCAGGAAGATGAACGAGCCGATCGGCTTGCGGGGATCGTTCAGTCCGGCCCGCGAACGGCGCACGGCATCCGACACGGCGGCAATGGCCAAATCCTGACCGACTACGCGGCGATGCAACTCCTCCTCCATGTGGAGCAGCTTCTCACGCTCGGAAGCCAGCATACGCGAAACGGGAATCCCCGTCCAGCGGGATACCACCTCGGCCACATCCTCAGCATCGACCTCCTCCTTGATCATCGCCCCGCTAGCCGAAGCCGCACGGAATTCGTCCTGAAGAGCCGCGATCTGCTTCTCGGCCTCCTGAATCTTGCCGTAACGAATCTCGGCCACACGGCCGTAATCGCCCTGCCGTTCAGCCTGCTGAGCCTCGATCTTCAGGTGCTCGATCCGGTCCTTGTTCTCCTGGATCTTCTTCAGCACGTCCCGTTCGCCTTCCCACTTGGCACGAAGCTCGGCGCGTTTGGCCCCCAGCTCCTCGATCTCATGGGTCAGTTGCTCGACACGCTCCTTGTCGTTCTCGCGGCGGATCGCCTCGCGCTCGATCTCGAGCTGACGTACCCGGCGATCCAGCACATCGATCTCCTCCGGCACGGAGTTCATCTCCAGGCGGAGTTTCGAAGCCGCCTCGTCGATCAGGTCGATCGCCTTATCGGGCAGGAAACGGGAGGTGATGTAGCGCTGCGAAAGCTCGACGGCCGCAACGATCGCCTCGTCCTTGATCCGCACCTGATGGTGGTTCTCGTAACGATCCTTCAGTCCGCGCAGGATCGAAATCGCATCCTCGGCCGTCGGTTCATCGACCATGACTTTCTGAAAACGACGCTCGAGCGCCTTGTCCTGCTCGAAATATTTCTGGAACTCGTCGAGCGTCGTAGCACCGATCGTACGCAGCTCACCGCGCGCCAGGGCCGGTTTGAGAATATTGGCGGCATCCATCGCACCCGACGACTTGCCGGCTCCGACCAGCGTATGAATTTCGTCGATGAAGAGCAATATCTCGCCCTCGCTGGCGGTCACCTCCTGCACGACGGCCTTCAGACGCTCCTCGAACTCACCCTGGTACTTGGCCCCGGCGATCAGGGCGCCCATGTCGAGCGAATAGATCACCTTCGAGCGCAGGTTCTCCGGCACATCCCCGTTCACGATCCGGTGAGCGATACCCTCTGCAATGGCCGTCTTACCCACACCGGGTTCTCCGACCAGCATCGGATTGTTTTTGGTACGGCGCGAAAGAATCTGCAATACACGGCGAATCTCCTCGTCGCGGCCGATGACCGGATCGAGCTTGCCGCTGCGGGCCATCTCGTTCAGATTGATCGCATACTTGCCCAGGGCATCGAACTCCTGCGACGCCGTCTGCGAATCGACGGTCGCCCCCTTGCGGAACACCCGAATCGCCTCGAGCAACTCCTTTTCAGTCGCCCCGGCGCCTTTCAGCAAATCGGCGGCAGTACCCCGCTCGGCGATCAGTCCCAGCAGCAGATGCTCAACCGAAGCGTACTTGTCCCCGAAATTCTTGGTAAAATCGACGGCACGCTGGATTACTTTGGTCGTATCCTGCGAAAAGAACTGTTCGCCGCCTCCCGAAACATGGGGCAGCCCCCGCACGGCCCGCTCCACTTCGCCGCGCAGTCCCCGCACGTTTACGCCGACACGCCCCAGCAGAAATACCGACAGCGAATCGTCCTCGCGCACGAGCACATTGAGCAGATGCAGCGGTTCGACGGCCTGATTGCCCTGCTCCCTGGCAAGAGACACCGCAGCCTGCAGCGCCTCTTGCGCCTTAATAGTTAAAGAATTAATGTTCATAGTGCATTATATTATTTTTAATTCATTTCTTTGCCTTTACCTATCGCAAAATATCTGCCAAGTCTGCAACTTCTGCCGTCCTGTCCGATTTTGTCATATCCCGGACGATATCGTAATGACAAAATGGCTACCTTTGCAGGACAAAACCAAATTATCTAATCAGACAGAATGAAAAAACTTATCCTCGCCATTACGGCATCGCTCTGCATCGCGACTCTGATCTCTTCATGCAACAACCTGGGCATCAGCGCTCCGAAAATGGATTCCGATGAAGCAACGCAACTCATCGTAGAAACTCTCGAAAAGAATATCAACTTCGACGAGTGGAAAATATATGAAATCCGCTGGATGGAGGCGGACGAGCTGGAGAATAACCTGACAGTTTTATTCGTCGAAATGGTAAACAAGGCCGGCGACTGTTTCTCGCAGACCTTCACGCTCTCCGGTCCCGGCAAAGGCAACATCTCCGACCTGAATGAAGCAGGCGGGCTGCGAGGGAAACTCGATTTCGAAAAAGTCAAAGGCCTGACTCCGGCCTCGATCAACGTCGAAGCCATCCGCAAACAGTACGAAGAGGCCAAAGCCATGATCCCCGAAAACTATACGTTCAAGAGCATCGGCGACTACCTGATTCAGGAAACGGTTCCTTCGGGCAACGAATTCCTCGACCGAAATAAAACGTTCGGCGAAGTGAAAGCAGAGTTCAGTATGAACATAACCGAAAACGGCAAGGAGATCGTCGAAAGCGCCGGCAAGAAATCGGTCCAGTATTACGAAGTCACCTTCAATGTGCTGCCCGACGGATCGGTTCAGATGGAAGAGTAAGGCGACCTGCGGCGACACACTGCGAAAGACGGGAGTTTCGGCTTCCGTCTTTCTTTATTCTTGAGGCATACTCGCACCGAAGCGAGTCACCTGCGAAAATTACCGAACAGATCGCCGGTACGGGGAACGGATTTTCGAAAACGATACACCGCGCTTCATTCCGCATATTCCACCCGACAAAGTGCAAATAAATTTGGCGCAGCACCCGGCTTTCACTATCTTTGCAGAAGATAGGAAGCGCCTCGGAAATCTTCGAAAATAAATTTTCCCGATTTCGCCCGGCTTTCACTATCTTTGTTCCGCCATGAGTGATTTTATCGTCAGCGCACGCAAATACCGCCCCGCCACTTTCTCTTCGGTCGTGGGGCAGAAGCACATTACCTCGACCCTGAAGAACGCGATCGAACGCGGCCAACTGGCCCACGCCTACCTCTTCTGCGGGCCGCGCGGCGTGGGCAAGACGACCTGCGCCCGTATCTTCGCCAAGGCGATCAACTGTCTGCATCCCGAAGGGGCCGAAGCCTGCAACACGTGCGAATCGTGCCGCAGCTTCAACGACGGGCGCTCGCTCAACATCCACGAGCTAGACGCCGCGTCGAACAACTCGGTCGAGGACATCCGCTCGCTCATCGAACAGGTGCGCATCATCCCGCAGGTGGGACGCTACTCGGTCTTCATCATCGACGAGGTCCACATGCTCTCGGCGGCCGCCTTCAACGCCTTCCTCAAGACGCTCGAGGAGCCGCCCGCACACGCCATCTTCATCCTGGCGACCACCGAAAAACACAAGATCATCCCTACGATCCTCTCCCGCTGCCAGATCTACGACTTCAACCGCATCCGCGTCGAGGACTCCGTGGAATACCTCAAATACATCGCCTCGCAGGAGGGAATCACCGCCGACGACGAGTCGCTCAACCTGATCGCACAGAAAGCCGACGGCGGCATGCGCGACGCCCTGTCGATGTTCGACAAGGCCGTTTCGTTCTGCGGGCAGGAACTCCGCTATCAGGAGGTGGCCCAGACGCTCAACGTATTGGACTACGACACCTACTTCAGCATGACCGAAACGCTCCTGTCGGGCAACTATGTCGAGGCGCTGCTCTCTTTCGACAACGTGCTCGCGCGGGGATTCTCCGGCCAGACTTTCATGGCGGGACTCAATCGCCACCTGCGCGACCTGCTGGTGGCCCGCAACGAGCCTTCGCTCCGGCTGCTGGAATTTACCGGTACGCTGATGGAACGATACCGGACGCAGGCGGCCGCCTGCCCTCCCGAATTTCTTTTCGGCGCCATATCGCTGCTCACGGACCTCGACGGCAAAATCAGGCAATCGTCCAACCAACGGCTGCTCGTCGAACTGGGACTGATGAAGATCGCCGGTCTCGGTCAAAAAAAAAATAGCCCCGTCGATCCCGTAAATCTTCCGTTGCCGGAACTGGTTCGGACCGCCCCCGCGCAATCCGCACCGGCCCGTTCGCAATCGACACAACAGACGGCTCCCGCGCCCGCTCCTCAACCGGCTACGGTCCAACGGCCGACGGCTGCGGCGGCAGAATCTTCGCCCGGAATCGCGGCATCCGCTCCGGCTGCAACGCCTGCGGCAAAAGCCGCAGCCGATCCCGCACCTCCGGCGACATCGGCCGCTGCCCGTACATCCGCAATGCCGACGCCGTCCATTCAGCCGGCCCCGGAACGAACGCAGGCCGCAGCAACGCCGGTTTCGACACAACCGCAAACGGCGCGTCCCCGTCCCGTACAGTCCAGACTCGCATCGGGAATTTCCATTTCGGCGCTGATAAACGACGCAGCCCCGGAACCGGATACGGAAACCGCCGTGCATGCCGCAGCACCCCAGCCGGTCATCGACCCGCTCAGTGCCGAAAAACTCGAAACGACCCGTGAAAAAATCCTCACGCTCGTCCGCGAGATGCGTCCGCGCTTCGTCGCGGCGTTCGAACGGATGCAATTTCAGGGACACGTGATCCGTATCGCAGTTCCGTCGGAAGCCCTGCGCGAAGAGATCCTGCGCAACAAAACCGAACTGCTGCTCCGCATCGCCGAAACGTCCGGCGTGCAGGGTATGCTGGAGCTCGACGTTACGGTCAATGAAGAGATCCGGGCCGCCCGCCCGATCAAACTCGAAGACCGGGTCAAGTATATGACCGAAAAAAATCCTCTGCTGGCCGAGTTGCGCCGGGCGCTCGACCTGGAGGTAGAATAAAGCATAAAATAAAGTAAAACCAAATACACAAATGGCAATTAAGAACTTTGTCGAAGAATTGGAATGGCGCGGTATGATTCACTCGATCATGCCGGGCACACAGGAACAACTTCAGAAAGAGATGTCCACAGCTTACGTGGGCATCGACCCAACGGCGGATTCGCTGCACATCGGACACCTGGTGAGTGTAATGATCCTCAAGCACTTCCAGATGTGCGGACACCGTCCGATCGCCCTGGTGGGCGGCGCGACGGGCATGATCGGCGACCCCTCGGGCAAGTCGCAGGAGCGCAACCTGCTCGATGAAAAGACCCTCCGCCACAACCAGGAGGCGATCAAGAAACAGCTCGCCAAGCTGCTCGATTTCGAATCGGACGCTCCCAACGCGGCGATGCTGGTGAACAACTACGACTGGATGAAGGGAATCACCTTCCTGGATTTCATCCGCGACATCGGCAAGCTGATTACCGTGAACTACATGATGGCCAAAGATTCGGTAAAGAAACGCTTCAACGGCGAAGGCGAAGGGATGTCGTTCACCGAATTCACCTACCAGCTCGTGCAGGCCTACGACTTCCTGCACCTGTACGAAACCGTAGGTTGTAAACTGCAGCTCGGCGGCGCCGACCAGTGGGGCAACATCACCACCGGCACGGAGCTGATCCGCCGCAAGGCCGGCGGCGAGGCTTTCGCCCTCACCTGCCCGCTGATTACCAAAGCCGACGGCACCAAGTTCGGCAAGACCGAGAGCGGCAACGTATGGCTCGACCCGCGTTATACGTCGCCTTACAAGTTCTACCAGTTCTGGCTCAACACCAGCGACGAGGACGCCAAGCGCTACATCAAGATCTTCACGCTGCTCGATAAACAGACCATCGACGACCTGATCGCCGAACACGACGCAGCCCCTCACCTGCGAATCCTGCAAAAACGGCTGGCGCAGGAGGTTACCGTGATGATCCACTCTCAGGAGGAGTACGAAAAAGCGGTCGAGGCATCGAACATTCTCTTCGGCGGGGCTACCTCCGAAGCGCTTCGCAAACTCGACGAACAGACCCTGCTGCAGGTTTTCGAAGGAGTCCCGCAATACAAAATCGCCCGTGCGGAACTGATCGGGCTGCCCTTCATCGAGCTGTGCGCCGAGCGGAGCGATATCTTCCCCTCGAAGGGCGAATGCCGCAAGATGGTACAGGCCGGCGGCGTGAGCCTCAACAAGGAGAAGGTGGCCGACCCCATGCGTGCAATCGCCGAAAGCGACCTGATCGACGGGAAATACCTGCTCGTACAGAAAGGCAAGAAAAACTACTACCTGGTAATCGCCGAATAAGATGGAATACCGTATCGTTTTGAACCGGATGGAGTTCCGGGCTTTCCACGGCTGTTACGACCTGGAACAGCAAGTGGGCAACCGCTTCACGGTCGATCTGGAGATCACGGCCGAGCTGGGGGAAGTGGCGAGCGAGGACTGCGTGGAAAAAGCGGTCAATTACCTGTTGGTTTACGAAACCGTACGCGAACAGATGCGCGTCACCCAGCGCACGATCGAACGCGTGTCGATGAACATCATGGATGCCCTCTATGCCCGGTTTCCGCAAATCCGCCATATCCGCTGTACGGTTTCGAAGCTGGCGCCCCCGCTGGGCGGGAAGCTCGAAAAAGTGAGCGTCGTGCTGGAGAAATAAACCACACTGCGACAACGAATAAAGCGAGAGGAATCGATTCCTCTCGCTTTATTTTTCTTCCCGACGGAATAATCACAACCGCTCGAAAACGATCCGTCCGTAATACTTTACCGAGCCTGCTTCTGTTGCGAGAACCTTCCACACCATTCGCCGCTCGCAAATTTCCGACACCGTAAGCCGTGCCGGAATAAATCCGTAATCCACAGTTATCCGTCTTCCTGTCAGACTCCAGGCAAAATGCTCCCCGTTATCGGCCACACCCCGTCCATCGTGTTCGAAAGTCATAATCCCCAAATACATGGGCACATCACAGGCTCCATCGTCGTCCGAATCATCCCAATCGTAATCCGGCTCCTCGACCGCACGCCACCTACCCAAGATATTTTCGGCATCGATCGCTTCCTCCCGGATGCCCTTGTCACATGCGAAAAGTGCCAACGAGAGCAAAGCAAACAATGTAACAAGACACAGATAAAATCTTCGCCCCCTCTATATAATACAGACAATAAATAACGTCCGATCGACAAATTCTCCGAAGGGGCCTGAAATTCCCCCGTCGCTCTTCTTTGCGTTACGCCACCGAGCAGGGGATTCCCAGCGCCTCGACCCGGGCAGCGATCGCCTGCAAATCTTCGCGGGGGACTTTCTGCAAGGTTTTGCACGGAGTGTCGCGGTCGAGCGAATAGACCATCACCTGACGGGGCCGGATCTCTTCGACCAGCTTCAACCTCCCGCTCGGTCGTGTTGTCCACCGTACGGCCCTCGCACTCGCCCCGCAGGAACATCGTCTGCAGGATCATCTGCCCGTCGAACAGTTTCATGTTCTTCACCACCTCGGCCACCGAATAGGTCCCGCACGGGTTATTGATGAGCCGAACCGTATCGTCGAAAGCGGAATCGAGTTTCAGGATGTTGTTATCGACCCGGCGCAAGGCCCGGCGCACGCTCTCGCGGCCGATCTGCGTCGCATTGCTCAACACCGAAATCCGCGCCGAAGGGCAAATTTCGTCCCGCAAGACGATCGTATCGTCGATGATCGCCTCGAAATCGGGGTGCATCGTCGGCTCGCCGTTACCGGCGAAAGTAATCACGTCGGGAGGCGTACCTTCGGAAACCATCTGACGCAAGGTCGCTCCGAGCATGGTACGCACGTCCTCGCGCGAATTGAACCGGCGGGCGCCCGGATGTTCGGCATTCCAGCCGCATTCGCAATAAATGCAATCGAAGCTACACAACTTCGATTGAGTGGGTAACAGATTGACACCCAATGACAGACCCAATCTGCGGGAATGGATCGGGCCGAAAATAATATCGCTATACAGTGCAGTCATATTGACAAAATTAGAAAATATTCTCTTCTTTGCACAAATATTGCTCCCTTTTTATACGTTAATAGAAAAACGGCATGCAACGGGACCTCCGAAAAACGAATTCGGTCCGAATCGGGAACACGATCGGCCCAAGGCCCCGACGCATGAATCGTCCAACCGAAAACCAATGAAACGACACCTTATGAAGCATAAATTCGGCTTACTTCCCAAAGTGCTCCTGGCTATCGCGCTGGGCATCGTATTCGGCCTCTTCGTTCCCGAGTGGTTCACCCGAATCGCATTGACCTTCAACAACATTTTCGGCAATTTTCTGAACTTCGTCATCCCGCTGCTGATCCTGGGCCTCGTGGCTCCGGGCATCGCCGACCTGGGCAGCAAGGCAGGACGGCTGCTGGTAATCACCGCAGCCCTGGCCTATGCCTTTACCCTGTTTTCGGGATTCGGAACTTTCTTCACAAGTTTCGGGATATTACCCCGGCTATTGGGCGGTACGGAGATGAGCGCCCCGGGAGAAACCGCCGCAACACCCATGCAACCGTTCTTCACGGTCGAAATGCCCCCGTTGATGGGCGTGATGACCGCCCTCATTCTCGCCTTCGTGCTGGGACTGGGCATGGCTTATATCCACAGCGACAAGCTCAAGGGCATGATGGATGATTTCAAACTCATCATCGAGCGTGTCATCTCGAAGGTCATCATCCCGCTGCTGCCCTTCTACATCTTCGGCATCTTCCTCTCGATGACTCAGTCGGGGCAGGTATCGGGTATTCTGGGCATTTTCCTCAAGTTGATCGTGATTATCTTCGTGATGACGGTCGTCCTGCTGCTGATCCAGTTCTCGATCGCGGGCCTCGTGGCAAGGCAGAATCCGTTGAAGATGCTCCGCACGATGATGACCGCCTACATGACGGCCCTCGGTACGCAATCGTCGGCAGCCACGATCCCCGTGACGCTGGCACAGACGGTCAAAATCGGCGTCCGCCCCGAAGTGGCGGGATTCGTCGTCCCGCTCTGCGCCACGATCCACCTCTCGGGTTCGATGATGAAGATCGTCGCCTGCTCGCTCGCGGTGATGATGCTCTCCGGACTGGACGTTTCGATGGGCACCTACTCGGGTTTCATCCTGCTGCTGGGCATTACGATGATCGCCGCACCGGGCGTACCGGGCGGAGCCATCATGGCTGCGATCGGATTGCTGGAGTCGATGCTCGGGTTCGACGAAAATATGATCGGACTGATGATCGCCACCTACATTGCCATGGACAGTTTCGGTACGGCGACCAACGTAACGGGCGACGGTGCGATCGCGGTGATCGTAAACGCCATCGACAGCCGAATGATTCGCCGGGAAAAACGATAAACCTACTGTTAATATTTTCACATTCGAAAAAAATCTTTAACTTTGCGAGCATCGTTCATAAACGAACAACCGCTGTCAAGTGAAATAAGAGGATTAATTTAAATCAATAATTATGGCTAAAATCAATTTGAAACAGTACGGCATCACGGGTACTACGGAAGTAATCTACAACCCGTCGTACGACGAACTCTACCGCGAGGAGACCCGCAAGGGCCTGCGCGGTTATGAAAAGGGTCAGGTAACCGAAATGGGTGCCGTGAACGTGATGACCGGCGTTTACACGGGTCGTTCCCCGAAAGACAAGTTCTTCGTCATGGACGAAACCACCAAAGATACCATCTGGTGGACCTCGCCCGAATACAAGAACGACAACAAACCGGTGACGAAGAAGACCTGGAAGGAGCTGAAAAAGATCGCTGTCGAAGAGTTGTCGAACAAGAAGCTCTTCGTCGTGGACACGTTCTGCGGAGCCAACGAGAACACCCGTCTGAAGATCCGCTTCATCATGGAGGTCGCCTGGCAGGCGCATTTCGTGAAAAACATGTTCATCCGCCCGACGGACGAGGAGCTGGAGAAGTACGGCGAACCCGATTTCGTGGTGCTGAACGCCTCGAAAGCCAAAGTCAAGAACTACAAGGAACTCGGACTCAACTCGGAAACGGCGGTCGTGTTCAACCTCACCGAAAAAATGCAGGTAATCATCAACACCTGGTACGGCGGCGAAATGAAGAAGGGTATGTTCTCCTACATGAACTACCTGCTGCCGCTGAAGGGCATCGCGTCGATGCACTGCTCGGCCAACACCGACAAGGAGGGCAAGAACACCGCCATCTTCTTCGGTCTGTCGGGAACGGGCAAAACCACCCTTTCGACCGACCCGAAGCGCGAGCTGATCGGCGACGACGAGCACGGTTGGGACGACGACGGCGTCTTCAACTTCGAGGGCGGATGCTATGCCAAAGTCATCAACCTCTCGAAAGAGAACGAGCCCGATATCTGGAACGCGATCCGCCCCAACGCCCTGCTGGAGAACGTTACGGTGGACAAGAAAGGTAAGATCGACTTCGCGGACAAGTCCGTGACGGAGAACACCCGCGTATCGTACCCGATCTTCCACATCGACAATATCGTGAAGCCCGTATCGAAGGCCCCGGCTGCCAAGAAGGTGATCTTCCTTTCGGCCGACGCCTTCGGCGTGCTGCCCCCGGTTTCGATCCTGACGCCGGAACAGACCAAATACTACTTCCTCTCGGGCTTCACCGCCAAGTTGGCCGGTACCGAGCGCGGTATCACCGAGCCGACGCCGACCTTCTCGGCTTGCTTCGGTGCGGCGTTCCTCTCGCTGCATCCGACCAAGTACGGTGAGGAATTGGTAAAACGCATGAAGCAATCGGGCGCTACGGCTTACCTCGTCAATACGGGCTGGAACGGTACGGGCAAACGAATCTCGATCAAAGATACGCGCGGCATCATCGACGCCATCCTGGACGGTTCGATCGACAAGGCCCCGACCAAGACGCTGCCGGTATTCGATTTCAAGATCCCGACTGCACTTCCGGGCGTGGATCCCAAGATTCTCGATCCGCGCGACACGTACAAGAACGCGAAGGAGTGGGACGAGAAGGCGGCAGATCTGGCCGG
>OKSS01000436.1_pt1 | contig 11604 bp, 8 predicted proteins | sample 1633641 | NCBI WGS metagenome assembly OKSS01 (sample SAMEA3879549, study PRJEB24766) | human gut metagenome | biome: human-associated habitat; feature: feces | place: USA | collected 1985/1987
CTGGTCGGCGATAAAACCATTATCTTCCGGCTCATCGACGACGTCATGTATTGGCACATGAGCAAGGGAGATACCAATCTGATCGTAGATCGAGGCATGGCCCTGCATAAAATGATACGGCTGGTAACCCTATCGACCATCAACGGTGGTTACCTCAACTTCATGGGAAATGAATTCGGCCACCCCGAATGGATCGACTTCCCGCGCGAGGGCAACGGCTGGAGCTACGCCTACGCCCGGCGCCAATGGTCGCTCGCGGACAACGGGCTGCTGCGCTATGCCCAGCTCGGGGAGTTCGACCGGGCGATGATCGCCCTGGTGAAAAAATACGGCATACTCCGCGACGGCTACCCTTACAATTTACAGATGGACACCCAGAATCAGACGATGGCCTTTTCGCACGGCGACCTGCTGTTCGTATTCAACTGGCATCCGTCGGCCTCGATACCCAATTACGAAGTACGGGTACGGGTTCCGGGCCGTTACCGCCCGATCCTCTCGACCGACGAGCGCCGTTTCGGCGGCACGGAGCGGACCGACATGCGGGGGCAGCATTTCTCCTACCCCGTGCAGGGGGATGAACTGCCCCGCATCCGCATCTACAACACTTCGCGCACGGCGACGGTTTTCCTCCGAGAAGCGTGAAGGAGAGGACCAGCCGCCCGCACTACCCGCACCGGGCGGTCGGAAAACGACCGTTTCCTGCTCGTCCGTCCTACCGGGAAATCCGGGATTCGGAAGCCGCCGAAGCCTATCAGACAACGAAAACATCAAAAAAACGACGATACACCGCTGCCGAGCGGGGTTTCAGACAACGATTTCCATACAATGACGAAAAAATACCGACATCTGCTGTTCGACCTCGACGGCACGCTCACAGACCCGATGGAGGGCATCACCCGTTCGGTACAATACGCCCTGCGGCATTTCGGTATCGAAGTGAGCGACCTACGCGAGCTCTGCCCCTTCATCGGACCGCCGTTCGCGGAGTCCTTCCGGACATTTTACGGCTTCGACGACCGCCAGACCAGCGAAGCCGTAGCCGTATCACGGGAGTATTTCACCGAAAAAGGCATCTTCGAAAACCGGCTCTACGACGGAATGGACGAGCTGCTCGACACGCTCGCAAGCAGCGAAGCCCCGGGTATTCGCCGAGCGGATCCTCGACCACTTCGGCATCGCCCCCTATTTCTCCTTCGTCGGCGGCACAGGACTGGACGGCTCGCTGCCGACGAAGGCCGATGTGATCGCTCACGTGCTGGCCGGGAGCAACATCACCGATCGCGGAACCGCCTTAATGATCGGCGACCGCAAATACGACATTCTCGGTGCAAAAACCGTCGGCATCGACTCCGCCGGAGTTCTCTACGGCTACGGCGACCGGGCGGAACTGGAAGCGGCCGGAGCCGATTACATCCTCCCCGCAATTCCCGACCTGGAAGAGCTGCTGCTCGAATAAACGGACGAAATACCGGAAAACAGAGGGATTGTCTGACAAGTCCGATTTTAACGTTTTCACCCCCGTCGGAATAAACTCCGACGGGGGTGATTTTCAATTTCGGGAAGTTATCGAACAGCCCTTTCATTCAGTTGCGGGCAACCTTGAAAGCCTACTTTTTCGCTGCGGCCGTACGGCGGGCAATGTCCTCGGCCGTATGCTGCACCCGGGAGCAAAGGTTCGACAGATCGACGCCCTCGATCCGGCGGCCCTCGACGACGATCTCGCCGTTCACCACGACGGTATCCACGTCGGCAGCCTTGCCGCAGTAGATCAGGTTCGCCACCATATTATATACCGGCGTAAGGTGCGGCTTCACCGCATCGATCAGAATGAAATCCGCCAGCGCACCCTCCTTAATAACGCCCAACTCGCCGGCATGACCGATCGCACGGGCCGCATTGACGGTCGCCATTTTCAGGATTTCGTAAGCCGGCAGCACGCAGGGATCCATCGTCGCTACTTTCTGCAAGAACGATGCGGTACGCATCTCGTCCCACATATCCAGGTCGTTGTTCGAACAGGTACCGTCCGTGCCAATCGTGCAAAGCACCCCTTCGCTATGCATCCGGGCGATCGGGGCGATACCGCTCGAAATTTTCATGTTGCTCTGGGGGTTGTGTGACACGGCCACTCCGCGCTCCCGCAGGATGCGGATATCCCCGTCATCGACGTGAACGCAATGCGCACCGATCGTCCGGTCGTCGAAAATACCGAGGGTATCGAGATGCCGGACAGAAGTAGTACCGTAACGCTCCCGCACGATACGCACCTCGTCTTCGGTTTCGGAAATATGGGTCATGAACCAGAGTCCGTGGCGGCGTGCCAGCTCCTTGCCCCGCTGCAACGACTCCGGCGAACAGGTATAGGGCGAATGGGGCGCCACGGCCAACCGGATACGGTCGCAGTCGCCCGTGGTGGCGATCATCCGCTCCACATCGTCGGCAAAAGCCTCCCAACTCGTATCCAGATAGCTCGCTCCGAGCATGGCCCGGATGCCGAGCCGCCGCACGGCCTCGGCGATACGGTTTTCGTGCCAATACATATCGACGAACGTCGTGACGCCGCCCAGCAACATTTCGACAATGCCCATTTCGGCTCCCAGCACGATTTCGTCCGGGGTTTGCTGCGCCTCGAAAGGCCAGATATATTCGTGGAGCCACTTCATCAGGGCGATGTCGTCGGCATAGCCCCGCTGGAGGGTCATCGCCACGTGGCAGTGGGTATTGATCAGTCCCGGCATGAGCACCTTACCCGTGCCGTCGATCTCCCGCGCCCCGGGATGCTCCCGCCGGAACGCTTCGATCCGCCGGGGATCGGCGCTGACCAGCGCCAAACGGCGATCCGCCACACCGACCGCCCCCGTGAAAGTCCGGGGCTCCTTCTCTGCCGTCATGGGCAGAATCGTACAGTTCGTAAATAACAGTTCCATAAGCAATACAGGTTCGACGCAATCGGAATTACAAACCGGGCGGTTATCGTCAAAACGGCATACGTCGAACTATTTTACGGTGTTCACGCGAACATCCGATCCCATTTTGACATCTTCTCGAAACCGCCCCTATCAAAGCGCCCCTTCTATCGATCGCTTCCGGGACGTACCCCTTTCCGGCACCGGATCATTCGGTATCCAGAGAGTTCCCGCAAACGGTAATCAGCTCCCGCCCCGAAACCGAATTGGAATAGATCTGGATCACCTTGCTGAAAGTGCCCGGTTCGTTCTTATGCGGTTCATAGACCACACGGATCACAGCCGTTTCGCCCGGTGCGAGAGGGCGCTTGGAGTGGCTCACCTTCAGGCACGAGCAGGTAGTCTGCGCCCTTACTATTACTAACGGAGCAGAGCCGTCGTTCGTATATTCGAACTCCCAAACCAGATCGCCGCCCCGACGGGGTACGCTCCCGAAATTATGGAACGAACTCTCGAATTTCAGGTGCGCTCCCTCGTATTGCTGGGCGCCGGCCCCGAGCCATGCAAGGCACGAAGCCGCAATCAATAATATCGTACGTATCATTCGTGTCGTTTTCGCAGCCATCGTCCGCTGCTGTTATCGCGCCTTCAGTCGATGCGGTGCAACGTCGCACGGCAAACCGGATTGGCAGCGCATTCCAATCTATTCCAACGTAAAGACATAGGTAATCGTTCCGGTCTGCATCAAACTCTCGCTGGATGAAAACCGAGCTTTGCGGGCCGCTTCGACCGCCGCATCGACCAGCCGCTTGCTGTTGGTCGTCGATCCCTGCGCCCGATAGGAGGCGTATGTCACCCGACCGGAAGCATCGACAGTCACATCGACGACGACCTTGCCGGACTCATTGCCCGGATAGGAAGGCTTGGGCAGCTTTCCCACCACCGAGCGCCCCGAAAGGTCGTAGGCAATGCCCGAATCGCTCTGGCCCGTGCCGTCGTGACTGCCTTCCGGCGCCCCCGAAAGGTCCCCGGCGTTACCCTCGCCCGCAGCAGGCCCCTCCGACGTAGAAGTGCTCCCCGCCGTGCGGCCCGGGAAGAGCGCCCGACGGTTTACCGTGCGGGGTTGTTCGGCAGGCTGCTGCGCGTCGCTGCGCTGCGGAGTTTGTCCCGGAGTCTCCCGCTCGCGGGGTTTCTTCTCCGGCTGCGGTGTCTGCACGGCGATCTCCTCCCGCTCGCTGGTCACGTATTCGACCTGCTGCCGCGACGCTTCGGCCGCCGCCTGCTGCGGCGGTGCCTGCACATCGGTAGCCGACAGGTCCCGGTCGCCCAGACCGGTTTCGGTCGTCCCGAAATCGATCAGCAACCCTTCGCCGGGAAGCAGCTCGTCCCGCCCCATATCGAACGACACGAACAGGAAAGCCGCCGCGATCGACAGCGCATAAAGCAAAGCTGCGAGGCTTGCCCAACGACGCGCGTTCGATTTATCGTTATTCGGATCGTAATAATACATCGGTCAATTCTCACAAGGAAAACACCGCAGGGCGGCATTCCCCGGGTTTCACTCTATTCGGGCGAGGTAGCCGCGATGAGCGTAAAATTGTTGGCCTTGGCCATGCGCATCATGGCCACCACTTCGTCGAAAGCCACCGACTTGTCGCAATGCAGCGAAACGGTAGGGTTCTCCTGTCCCGCCAGCCGGGACTTGAGGGCTTTCTCCACGCCCTCGCGCGAGCCGACGTTTTCCGTCTCGACATAATACCTGTATCCATGTCCCGTATCCTGGATCGAAATCGTCGTCATTGCCTTGTCCTTCAACTGATTCGAACTTTTCGGCAGAATCAGCTTGATGGCATTGGGGTTGATGAGCGTCGTAGCGATCAGCATGAACAGCAGCAACAGGAAGATCAGGTCGGTCATCGAAGCCGACGAAAACGACTTATCGACCTTGGATCCGCGTTTGATTGCCATAACAGATTACTTTTGAACGGGTTGATTCAGAATATCCATAAAGGCGATCGAGTTGGCCTCCATCCGGAAAACGAGCTTCTCGATGCGAGCCACCAGGTAGTTATAACCGAAGTAGGCCGGAATACCGACCAGCAGACCGCCGACCGTCGTGATCATCGCCACGTACATACCGCTCGAAAGGAGCGACATATCGACCGTACCGCCCGCAGCGGCCATATCCATAAAAGTCTGCACCATGCCGACCACCGTACCGAGAAAACCGATCATCGGGGCGCCGCCGGCGATGGTCGCCAGGATCGGCAGGTTGGTTTCGAGCTTCGACACTTCGAGGTTCGCCACGTTCTCGATGGCCGACTGCACGTCGCTCATCGGACGACCGATCCGGCCGATACCCTTTTCGATCATACGGGCGATCGGCGTATTGGTCTTGCGGCAAAGATCGACCGCAGCAGCGACCTTGCCGTCCAAAATATAATCACGGATGCGGTTCATGAAATTCATATCGAACTCCGACGCCTTGCGGATCGCCATGAAGCGCTCCACGAAGATAAAGATCGTGAGTCCTCCCAGAATCAACAAAACCCACATCAGCCATCCGCCGCTCATAAACAACTGCCAAAGTCCCATGCGGGTCTGCTCCGCGACAACGACCGCATCTGCGGTCTGCAACAAACTAATCATAATCTTTTTGAGTGAATTAAATTTATTTTATTCGAGTTTTACTTTTTCCGTATCAATCCCGCTCCAAGTCGTATTCAGGCTCCGGCGGATCTTCCGGCAGAAGCAATTCCTGCCGTTGGGCCTCTTCCGCCGCACGCCGGGCCTGCTCCTCGCGGCGGGCCTGACGCTTTTTCTGACGTTTCTTGTTGGTGAAGCGGTCCCGAATACGCTGTTTCAGATCCTTGAAATTATTGAAATCCTCCTTATAGGAGATCCCGATACCGGTTTCCTGCAGGCCCTGGTTCTCGTCGAAACGATCGATGGTCTGCGTGAACGCCTTCAGACGCAGGTTGCCCGACTTGTCGATCAGCCACGTCACATGCGCTTCGCCCATGAAGTTGGAAACATTGTTGCTTACGGCCTGTTTGTTGTCGATGATGTAGTTGCCTTCGACCTCGACCAGCAGACGGTTGTTGATCAAATTGGTGGAGAAGCCGAAATCCACCTCGTCACCGGTCATTTCGGAGCCAGCCCGGTAGTTCAGGATGATCCGGTAATCATCTGTCGAAAACCAGTTGGTAAGCTGGTTGGTAAGCATCTCCAGACCCGTTGCCACACCGGAAGAAGCACCGATATTGGCACTGCCGGAATTGCTGAAAGTACCCAGTGCGACCAGCGAAATGAACTGCTGCGCCTGGGCTTCCTGCGTATTGAGCACGCTGGCCACCGCAGCCTGCGTTTCTATATCTGTAACGGGCACGACCACGCTGAAATCCAACTGCGGGTTGCTCAAACGACCGCCGATATGGATCTTACAATCGACCGGCACCGAACGGTCCGAAATCCGGGAACCGCTCTGGTCGTCGTCCGAAGAGGCGGTTACAGTGTTCAACAGAGGCTGCAACGACGTTTTGAGCTTATAGACGGCATTGATGTCGAGCCGCGCATCGACAGGCTCGCCCGTCCACTGAATCATCGAACCGCTCTCGATGATGAATTTCTTAGAAATGATATTCTGCAATGAGAAAAGAAAACTGCCTTCGATGAGCGTATAGTCGCCGTACATATTGAAGATACCGTTACCCGGATTGATATGCAGGTTGAGCATACCGTTGCCACGACCTTTCAGGGCACTGCCGACCGTCGGGTCGATCACCAGTTGGAAAGCGGTATTGTCCTGCACATTGAGAGCCATCGTAATATCCATCGTGCTGCCTGCGGCTTCCTTTTTACGCCCCTGCTGCTGGAAGAGCAGCTTCTTGCGCACCAGATAGTCGGTCGTATCGATCTGTTCAGGGGTGACGAACGTAACGAAATCGGCCGTTTTCGCATTCGACTGTCCCGACAGAGGCATATAAAATTCGGAATCGCCTTCGGTGGTAGCCACGATGTCCATTTTCACACCGCCCTTGCTGCCCGCGATCGTCGCCGAACCCGAAGCGAAAATCCGGCCGTAGAACAGGTCGTTATCCTTCGAAGTGGTATTGAGCACCATCAACTCTTTCGGCAGCACTTTCACCGAATAGGAGATATTGGACAAATGTTCCAGATTGAGGTCGATCGAGAAAAGGCCCTCGTTCTTCTCCGGATCGTACAGCGGCACGCCTTCGGCAATCAAATGATTGTTTTTAACCTCGATCACGGTCCGGGGCATCGTGTAGGTCACCTGCGTAAAATCCACCGTCGTGGTGAAATCGCGCACGGCGATCTGCCCGGAAAGGTTCGCCTCCTTACCGCTGCCGCGCAGGGCGATATCGACATCGGCATTGCCGCCGGTCCGCTCGACCACCCCCTTCAGCAGGGGATCGAGCGCCGAAAGTTCGACTGCGTCGAGGGTAGCCCGGGCGTAATAACGCTTTTGCGAAGGGGCGTAAAAACCACGAACGAGAGTATCGAGATTTTCCCGCTGCTGCACCAGAATACCCGCGCGGTTCTGTATGAAATCCCATCGGGACCGCAGCCAGATCGACGGAACGGCGAGATCGTTGATCGAAATGCTGTCCACAACGATATCGGCCTGCACCTCGCCGGCCCCGAGCACCGCTTTCATCGTCGCCGAACCGTTGGTACGACCGTCCACACGGTAGCCCATCGACGAGGTGAACTGCGAGAAGGGCGCCAACTCGAAATTATGCAGCGTCAATTGCACCGAATCCTGCAAACGACGCGATACGACGCCGTCGAGCAGCAGTTGCTGCCCGGCATTGACCATTCGAAAACGGTCGATTCGTATCCGGGAAGTATCTGCCGTAATACCGTCCGTATAAATATTCCAAGTCTTCTCTCCCCGGCTGATGTACGACGGCGTCAGCCGCAGATCGATCTGCCGGCCCGCAGGACCTCGTCCCCGGGCAAATTCCGAACGGAATCCGATCCGTCCGGAAACATCGCCGATAGTATCCGCGAAATCGGTAATCAGCTCCAGCTTGTTATCCTTGGCCCCTCCGCTCATTCCGACACGGCTCATGTGAAAACTGTTCAGATAAAGGTCCTCGGTCGAAGCCGCGAAAACGAGCGAGTCGCCCCGGTTATGGGCATCCAGATTCAGACGTGTCACCAGCATCCGGCCCCGCTCGATGTAATCCGAGGCCGCTTCGAACGAAAGTTTGTCGTTCGCCGGGTTGATCCGCAACAGCAACCGCGATCCGTCCGCGATCTGTAACCCGGGAGAAACGGCATTGACCAGCGGATTGATCTTCCGGACATTGACCGTAAGTTGGGAATATCCGTCAGCCAACTCTACCGTATCGGGATGCTGCGCCTGCCAGCCGGGACCGCCGTCAAGCGTCGGGACATAATCTCGGAAACGCTGTTGCAGGTAGGCGAACACCTCCTTGTAGGAGGTCTTCCCCTCGTAGTCGGCATCGACAAAATCGGAACGCAGACGAATAAACTTGTCCGACAAGCTGTTCCGACCCACGATCACAACGCTGTCGGCCGCAAGCTCGCGGTCGTTATAACGATAGGATACATCACGGACGAAGATTATTCCGTTCAGGTCGTCGAGCGTACGGCCGACGGCACGCGCAGCAATCCGGGCGGCAAGCACCGACACCGAATCGCGGCGATTCACCCCCAGAGCCGCCAGGTTCGCCTCCTCAAGGTCCAGCGCAAAATCGTAGCGGGGCCTCTGCTCATCGTTCAGGTCGAGCAGCCCTCTAAAATCGAACCGCAGATTCCTGTCCCGGGCTTCGATCAATCCGTTGAACTCCCGGTTCACCAGGTGCCCCTTCATACGGAGCGAATCGTAATCATATCCGTTGATCCCCAATCGCAGGATCTCGCCCGACACTTCGGCGTCGGAGTGTTCCGAGCTGAGTTCGCCGTTTACATGCACATTCAGAGAGAGGGGACCGAGCAGATCGTTTTCCAGCAACTCGCCCAGTTGCAGACTGGACGTTTTCACATCGCCCAGCACACCGCGACAGCCGTCGCGCAGCGAGCTCACCTGCAACAGGCAGGTCGCACCGCCGATCTCGGTCGCCAGCGCAGCATCCGCAGCAAAGGCCGTGAGCGTTCCGTCGAATTTGCCGGTAAGACCGATTTTGCCCGCATTTTTTGCAATACGCAGCACCTCGTCGGGCAAATTCTTGCCTGTGAGGGCAGCCGCCAGCCGATCGACATCCGCCGCCGAAGTCGTCAGTTCGGAAATGTCGGCCTTAAAATGCCCCTTTCCGACATCGGGCAGTCCCTGCGCCGCAAAATCGACCGACAGTTTCGTGTCGGCTCCCGTGCGGACCGAGCGCAGCGATCCCGACATATCGGCCACAGGGCCGCTCACATCAGCGTTCACGTCGGTCAGCGTCAGGTGCCAATCCTTCATTTTGGGCGAGAAATAGGCGATGTCGTCGGACGACAGCGTCGTATTGACGACCTGCGCCGTGATGTCCACCTCCTCGACGAAATTTTTGTAAAGGGCCCAGTCCAATCCGATCAATGAAAGCGAAGGCAACTCGATATTCGACTTCGCCGTCCGAATGTGTCCCTCCCGGATATCGATACAGCCGTTGGCGATGCAAAGACAGCCCGCCAGGTCTTCGACGACAAATCCGCTGCGCTCGCGCATCGCCAAACGCCCGATGTCGGTATGGATCACCGGACCGTCGATGGTGAAATTCTTCAGTTCGGCCCGGATGTCGATCAGGTGCATATCGGCAAAATCCACTCCGTACGACGGATTGCGGTGCTCCAGCCGTTCCATGCAGAAATCCAGCCCATCCGTTTCCAGACGCTCGATCTCCAGCCTGAATTTTCCCTCCGCCCGGGCCTTGTCCTTTTTGGAGAGTTTATCGACCACCTGCTTGATGTTCATCTCCCCGTCGGGAGTTTCGCGCAGGCAAAAACGGGCGTCCGACAATTCGGCCCGGCTGAAAACGAGCCCTCCCCCGAACAGGCCGAGGCTCTTGATCCGGGCATCCAGACGGCCGGCATAAAGCAACGTATCCCGTTGGAAATCCTCGACATAGAATCCGTCGAGCGAAACGCGGTAAAACAAGCCGATATCCACCCGGTCGATACTGATGCGGGTGCCGAGCTTGCGGGAGATTATTTCCGTCGCCTCCCGAGCGACGAAATTCTGAACGGCAGGAATCTCGAACAACAGGGCGACCAACAGAGGCAGAAAGATCAGCGCCAGCACGATCGCCGACACCATCTTGGCCAGTATGTTCACTATCCTGCGCATTATCCGACAAAACCGTTTTTAATAAATTGCAAATTTAAGCAAATTTCGGGATTTAACATCCGGCAGACCGGATATTTATCGTCAAAAGTCACCGTTCGAAGAACTTGTCGCGAAGCCCTCCCGCAACGACCGGTAAAAATCCGCGCCCGGTACAATACAGAACCGCAAACCTGTTGCCAATCGCATTTCGGAGTTTTTCCGAAGCCCGGACAGAGACCCGGTATCGGCTGCCGCCCGAAATAAATACGGACATCGGCGAATCATTTCGGATTTTATTCCGTATCTTTGATTTTTATTCGGATAATTCCGCCTCGGAAAAACACAAATAAATTTGCTTTTGCGCTCGGCTTATTCGTATCTTTGACATAGTCTTGGATAGGATGCGCCTAGGAAAAAATGGGAACTCGTTCCCATTTTCTCTCGGCTTTCACTATCTTTGTAAAGTTTTTTGCCACACAAAAATCACATGGACATTACCATTTTAGGCATAGAATCCTCCTGCGACGACACTTCAGCCGCAGTCATCCGCGACCGGACACTCCTCTCGAACGTAATCGCCTCGCAGGCCGTGCACCAAAAATACGGCGGCGTGATCCCGGAACTAGCATCCCGGGCCCACCAGCAAAATATCGTCCCGGTAGTCGATACGGCCCTGAAAGAGGCCGGCGTGACGATCGACAAGATCGACGCGATCGCTTTCACGCGCGGCCCCGGTCTGCTGGGATCGCTTCTGGTGGGCGTATCGTTCGCCAAAGGACTCTCGATCTCCCACGACATTCCGCTGGTGGAGGTCAATCATCTGCAGGGGCACATCCTCTCCCACTTTCTGGACCTGCCCGACCGACAGCTTCCGCACCCCGACTTTCCGTTCCTCTGCCTGCTGGTCAGCGGAGGACATACCCAGATCGTAAAAGTGGACGGTCCGCTCGACATGCAGATCGTCGGCACGACGATCGACGACGCGGCGGGCGAAGCGTTCGACAAGTGCGCCAAAGTCATGGGGCTGCCCTATCCGGGCGGGCCGGTGATCGACAAACTGGCCAAGGAGGGCGATCCGCACGCGTTCCGCTTCGCCAAACCCCGCATCGAAGGTTTCGACTACTCGTTCTCGGGACTCAAAACCTCGTTCCTCTATACGTTGCGGGACGAAATGGCCGAAGATCCGAATTTCATCGAGAAAAACAAAGCCGACCTCTGCGCCTCGCTGCAGACGACCATCGTGGAAATTCTGCTCGACAAGCTCGTAAAAGCCTCCAAGGAGTACGGGATCCGCGACATCGCCATCGCAGGCGGCGTATCGGCCAATTCAGGGCTCCGCAACGGCATCACGGAGGAGGGAAGGAAACCAACGTCATCAACTCTCTTTCAGGTAAGGTGGCTGGT